>Ga0210409_10001301_pt1 | contig 33361 bp, 30 predicted proteins | sample IncBWH17MmetaG_FD_161649 | JGI IMG/M metagenome (GOLD analysis project Ga0210409, IMG submission 161649) | Forest soil microbial communities from Barre Woods Harvard Forest LTER site, Petersham, Massachusetts, United States - Inc-BW-H-17-M | ecosystem: Environmental > Terrestrial > Soil >...
CGGATTGTGCTTCTGCAACACCTTCGTGATCGCCGCCGTCAACGTCGTCTTGCCATGATCAATGTGACCAATCGTCCCTACGTTGCAGTGCGGCTTATTCCGTTCAAATTTTTCCTTCGCCATTTCCCTCAGCCTCTAGCTATGAGCTCTTAAGCTTCTAGCCCGGTTATTCGTGTGGCGCGGGCACTGTCGCCCGCGTGCCTCAGTAGTCAGTAATACTGGTACAGCTTTTTGAATTTGTGCCGCAACTCAACGCCGATGGTTTCCAGCTTCGACAGGTAGAACTCGCGCATCTGTGCCTGGTCGGAAACCGTCAACCCGCCGTACAGCGACTTCGCGGTTTTCCCGGCCTGCTGCAAGCTCGAATCCACCGCCTCGATTACTTGCTTACCCAACACCGAGTCGAAGTCGCGAATTCGAATGCCCTTACTCTTCAGCCGTTTCAAAAACTTCTCCACGGTAGCTGCCGCAAGCGCTCGATCAATCGACGCCTTCAGTTCGCCAAACGTCGCTTCGTTCTCGATCTTTATCGTTGCCTGCTCGAAGCCCACTTTCATCACACCCTACTAGATCCCTCGCAAGAATCGCTCGGGATTTCGCCAGCAGGCTCACGCTTACGCTCACGCCTGCTCAACAGCTCAATCTGGAGCGGGAGACGGGAATCGAACCCGCGACCAACAGCTTGGAAGGCTGTGACTCTACCACTGAGTTACTCCCGCTCAATCGCAGCTACGAACTCCCGTTACCAGTCACGAAACCCATGGAGCCGATGACCAGGATTGAACTGGTGACCTCTCCCTTACCAAGGGAGTGCTCTACCAACTGAGCTACATCGGCCCGCAAACCCCGTTGTCAGCAATCAGCTTTCAGCCGAACCTCACTCACTTTGCGCCATCGTCACGCTCGTCCGTTGCTCGCGCATCATGTCGATGCAACCACGTCTTCACTGCGAACAGGGCCAGGATCGCGCAGGTCACCAAGCGTATCCGTTCGTCGGAAATTGTGGTGTAAGCCAGCAATCCAAGAACGACGAACGCCGCAAACGCTACCGCCAGACGATTCACTCGATCCCTCGCGTAACGCGCTCGGGATTTTCAGCCCGCGCATCTCACTCACAAATAGCTGGTGCACAGGGAAGGATTCGAACCTTCGTACCTCGCTAGGAGGGACAGATTTACAGTCTGTTGGCTTTAACCACTCACCCACCTGTGCAGAAACTGCCCAAGCTTCCGCTCCTCAACGGAGCGCTCTGTCCCGACAGCCCTCTACGGGTACGCGCAAACGCGGAATGACCTTGCAGGCTGCGCAACTCAGAAAATCAGGAGTGGCGCGCACACACTCGCGCACGAAAAATCACTACACTTCGGAAAAAAGTTCCTAATGGAGTGCGTTTGGAAAAACTCGCGCTGCTAAGCTGCTTCCGCTTCCCTGCCGGATGATCGTTCCTGGAGCTGGCGAAGGGATTTGAACCCCTGACCCTCTGATTACAAATCAGATGCTCTACCAACTGAGCTACGCCAGCAGACTGAGGGATCGCGCCTTCTCAGGCGCAAATCTCCCTACGGATCCCTTTCCGATGACCGGGACAATTTTTAAAGGTACCACAAGCGGCAAATGACGTGCAAGCAAAGCGTTTACCAGTAACTACGCTCTACGGAACCGTGGCAACCAGCGCCCACAGTTGGCGCTCGGGAGATGCGTCTTCCACGTCGAACCGGCCCCCGCCGATGCTATCATTGCAGGTTCGTGCGCCGAAGACGCCGTTTATCGCTGCTTATCTTTCTCGCCGTACTCCTGGTCGCCGCAGCGTTGGTGGCCGTAGTTCAGTTGCGTCGGCGTGCGCCCCCCGAGGCGGCCCGCCTTTTGCCGGGAGCTGATGGATTCCTGTACGTCAATCTGAAGTGGCTTCGGGCGCTAAAAGCCATCGGAGAGCTTCCCGCGGTCCCCCACGATGCCGAGTACGAGCAGTTCATTCAGGAGACCGGTTTTCAGTTTGAGCGGGATCTCGACGAGGCGGCCTTCGCGGTGCATTATCCGGAGGCGCCGGTAAGCAGCCAGCCGGGCGCAAAGGTTCCACCACGATACTCAGAAGTCTTCGTTGGGAAGATCGAAACCGAGCGGCTCACCGCCTATCTCCACAAGATCGCTGGGAGTGAGGAGGAGTATCGCTCCTCGAAGATCTACAGCATTCCGCTCGAGGGCCGCACATTGCGGGTGGCGATATTGAGCGTCGACAGCGTAGCCGTGTCGAATCATAACGATCCTGCGGTCATCCGCGGCATGGTGGATCGGGCTCACAAACTGGCCTCGCCCTTTGCCGGTCCGGCGCTTCTTCGACAGTATTACAAGGCGCTACCCGTCGTCAGCAAGACCTTGCCGGTCGTTAAGCTGGCATGGTTTATCGGGCGTATCGAGCCTTCCTCGAATTCCAAGGTCAGCGGCTGGTCGAGGTTGTTTCAGAAGCCTACGCCGCTGGTTGTTTCCGCCTATTACCCGCTCTATTCGCCGAGTCTGCATGTGCGTGCTGAAGCGTTCGCTGGAGACGCCGATGCTGCGGAGGGCCTCTCTGAAAAGGTGGCTACGTTCCTAAGCCTGTTTCATAGCGCGGAGATGTCAGTGGGAAGCAAGGGGACCGATCCCGATGTAAAGGCCTTTTTCGACAGCCTGAACGTCGAGCGCAGGGGCGATCGGGCAATCTTGACGGCATCCATACCGCCCGGTTTCCTCAAGAAGGTGGTTACTGAACCCCAGCAGGATCTCGCCGTTCCCGGGATTCCTCAGCGTGATCGGGGGTCGGGACAAGCGCAACGCACCGCTCATTAGAGGAACGAAAAATATCTTCGTGTTCTTTGGTGAGGTTGGTGCGTCGATTTCCGACAGCCCTGTCGTACGTCTAAAGGGCGGGCAGCTTCGCTCAAGGCAGAGGCACAATCGTCGAGGCTAAGTCGCCCCCACCCATGCTTCCAGTACCGATCAGAAGAACGAGGCGCCTTTGCGGGCTGTTCGCCATCGCGGCGCTATCGCTCTCTCTTAGGCACACGGCTTTCGCGGACCAGCCGACGATCCAAATCCCGCACATCGACACGCCTCCGTTGCTCTCTGATTTTGAAGACATGCGGCCCAGTCCCCGGCTTGCGGAAAGCATGGTCAAAGTCACCGGCTTCACAGCGCGCGAGCCAGCCGACGGAGCCGAGCCAACGCAGGCTACCGACGTCTATCTGGCCTATGATCAGCACAATCTCTACGCAGTCTTTGTTTGCTGGGACTCGGAGCCTGACAAGATCAGGGCTCGAATGACGCGTCGGGAAGACATTTTCTCTGACGATTCCGCCGAGATCATGATCGACACGTTTCATGACGCTCGCCGGGCCTACGCTTTTGCCGCAAATCCCTTCGGCATTCAATGGGACGCTCTCTGGACTGAAGGTGCCATCGGCAACGGCACGGCGGGCGATTTTAACGGCTTCGATCCGTCGTTTGACACTGTCTGGCGCTCGGAAGGCCGATTGACCGGGCGCGGCTATATTCTGCTGATGGCAATCCCCTTCAAGAGCCTGCGATTTCCCAAGACGGACTCGCAAGTGTGGGGCATCATCCTGAATCGCAGCATCCCGCGCACAAACGAAAATCTCTTCTGGCCACGAATAACAAACCGAATTCAGGGGCGCTTCAACCAAGCAGCGACGGCGATGGGCTTGCGAGACGTCTCGCCCGGCAGGAATGTGCAGCTCATCCCCTATGGCCTGATGCGTAGCTTCCGCGACATCGATCAGCGCGATCCGAATCATCCGCTGTTTGAGAGCCGGTCATTCAAACCTGACGTTGGTCTCGATGGGAAATTCATTCTGCACGACAGTTTTGTGCTGGACGCAACGGTCAACCCTGACTTCAGCCAAGTGGAATCGGACCAGCCACAGATCACGGTGAACCAGCGATTTGAAGTGTTCTTTCCAGAAAAACGCCCGTTCTTCCTCGAGAACAGCAATTTCTTCACGACCCCGATAAACCTGGTGTTCACCCGGCGAATCGCTCATCCCGAGTATGGCTTGCGGCTCACCGGAAAAGCGGGCCCGTGGGCGGTTGGCGTGCTCGCCAGTGACGACCGGGCGCCCGGAGAAGTTCTGCCGCCCACCGATCCGCACAGCGGCGAGCACGCCATCTTCAGCATCGCTCGGGTCAGCCATGACATTCTCGATCAGTCGACCATTGGCGCGATCTTTACCGATCGCGAATTTGGCGGGGGCTATAACCGGGTCGGAGGGGTCGACGCGAATATCAAGATCAACAAAAACTGGCGCGTGCAGGGTGCCGCAGTCGCAAGTTCAACCTTGAACACGGATGGCACGTACCAAGCCGGCCCCGGGTATAAGGTCGACGTGGAGCGAGCGGGCTACAAGTTGAACCTGCAAGCCCTCTACCTCGACTACAGCCCCGGCTTCGTCACAGAAACCGGCTTCGTCAATCGCGTGGATATTCGCCAGCAAAACCTGAACGCGAGTTACTACTTTCGTCCCGAAGGAAAATTTCTGCTCTCGTGGGGACCGACACTGCAACAGTTCAACGTCTGGGATCATCGGGGAACGGCGGAGGAGTATTTCGCATTCCCCGGTGTTCGCTTCGATTTCACTCGCGGCACATACGTGAATTTTCATCCGTTTGCTTACGACGACGTGCGCCTACGGCCCCTTGATTACAGCGGCCTCTCACGTGTGACGGCTTACCCTCAACCCTTTTGGGGGATTGAGGGCGGCACCAGTTGGTTCAAAGAGTTCGACTTCACCTGGTTTCTCGTTTCAGGCGCCGGGGTCAACTACAACCCTGTTCCGGGACGAGTGCCCGCGATCGGGCACGAAGACCAGGGCAATTTCACGCTCACGTTTCACGCTTCCAGCCGCCTTCGGGTGGATAACACCTATCTGCTCGAACATATCCGCGAACGCGAGACGAACCTGACGGCGGTCACCAATCACATTTTTCGCAGCAAGTGGAATTATCAGTTCACGAAGGAGCTTTCTGCGCGCGTGATTGTTCAGTACAACAGCGTACTGTCGAATCCGCTGATCAGCGCCTTGTCGCCAACGAAGAACTTGAACGCCGACTTCCTGATCACCTATTTCCTTCGTCCTGGAACGGCGATCTACGTGGGATACAACAGCAATCTCCAGAACCTGGACCGCGGCCTGATTCCAACTCCCACCGGACTGCTGACATCGAACGGATACATCAACGACAGCCGCCAGTTCTTTGTGAAGGCGTCTTATTTGTTCCGCTTTTGAAGGTATGCAGCAATGCCCACAAACTTGTCATTTCGACACTCGAGCGCAACGAGCCAGGAGGAATCTGCTGTTCCCACGAAGCTCAATGCCGCCTGAACACAACAATTGCTCTATATAACCCTGGATTTTCTGTAACATCTGGCTGGACTCGCGCATCCCTACTGTGTGCCCGGGTCTCTCTGTGGCACTTCTGAATGCGGCGGTTGTGGCGTAGATTCAATCGCGGACAGGTAGAATAAAGCTAATGTCGAATCTTCCTCTGCCGCTTGCGGCATTTCTCGCAGGGGTCATCTCGTTCCTGTCGCCGTGTGTGTTGCCGCTGGTCCCGGGCTATGTTTCGCTGATCTCGGGAGCAGGCGTCGAGGAACTCAAGTCGAACGACGCGCAACTCTTCCGCAAGGTCATGCTGAATTCGGCGGCCTTCATCCTGGGTTTCAGCATCGTATTTATTTTGCTGGGCGCGATTTCGACAGAGGTTGGGCAGTTCCTACGCTTCTACAAGTCGACGCTGGCCCGGGTCGCCGGCGTAGTCATCATTGTGTTCGGACTGCACCTGACGGGTATCTTCAAGATTAAGTGGCTCTACACCGATGCGCGCCTGCACAGCGTAAAAGGCGGGAGCACTCCGTGGGGCGCCTTCGTCATCGGCTTTGCATTCGCTTTTGGATGGACTCCCTGCGTGGGGCCGATCCTTGCCGTAATTCTCGGCTTCGCCGCCGCCCAGGATTCGGTTGTGAAGGGAATCCTTCTGCTGGCCGTGTACTCCTTGGGATTAGCCGTGCCGTTCTTGCTGACGTCGCTTGGAATTGAGCGCTTTCTCAAGTTCTATAGCCGCTTCCGCTCGCACATGCATGCCCTAGAAGTTGCCAGCGGCGGCCTGCTGATCGTGTTGGGCGGACTTCTGGTCTTTGGTCGTTTCACCCTGATTTCGAGTTATTTTTCGTTCCTGAACCGTTTCGCGTTATGAAGGTGGAGTCATGGATAACCCTGAATCGAGCCTTGTTGGAAATGAACCAGTCGAGCAACCGGCCTCCTCGTCGCTCGAGGAAGATCCGATTGCTCAATCGCAGGAGTCTGTCCCACCGCCCGTCGGCGATTCCGTTCCGCCATCGAGGCGCAATCCGGCAGCTCTGTTTTTTGTAGCCGCGATTGTCGCCGCCTTGTTATTTGTCGGATTTCACGCTGCTCGCCGCGCCGGGAACGGCTCGGATCCGCTGGATCCAACCGGGAAGGCGGCGCCTGACTTCACGCTGCAGACCCTGGACGGAAAGAACGTCTCGCTGAGCTCGTTGCGCGGCAAGGGGGTCCTGCTGAACTTCTGGGCAACGTGGTGCGGTCCCTGCAAGATCGAGATGCCGTGGTTCGTCGAGTTGCAGAAGGAATATGGGTCTCAGGGCCTGCAGATTGTGGGGGTCGCAATGGACGACTCAAGCACGCAAGAGATTCAGAACTTTGTCAAAGAGATGGGAGTTAACTACCCCGTTCTGATCGGTAAGGAAGCGGTCGGGCAAGCCTACGGCGGAGTCGATGTTTTGCCCACGACTTTCTTCATCGACCGCGATGGCAAGATTGTTGCCCGCGAATTCGGGTTGCAAAGCCGAAGCCTGTTCGTCGATAACATCAAGAAGGCCTTGGGCCAGTAGTACGCAGTACAGGCGCAATAGTAATGTTCCTTGGCGCGCATTTCCGGTCTACCATTTTGCCGTGATGAAACTCTGGCACCAAGCGGTCGCGTCGATGGTTCTCGCGACAAGCATCGCGCTTGCACAGGCGCCCGGAAGCAGGGCCCCCTCGGTATCCCTCGCGCCCATCGATCCGATCACCGTGACGCGCGGCCAGGCAGGCTCGGTAAGCCTTCACTTTCGCGTGGCTCGCGGCTTTCACGTCAATTCCAACACGCCGCGGTCCGAGTTCCTAATTCCGACTGCGCTCAAGATGGACGCCCCCACCGACATTGCCCTGACGAAGCTCACCTATCCAGACGGAACCGACATGAGCTTCCCGTTCGCTCCCGACGAGAAGTTGAACGTTTACAGTGGCGACTTCACCGTGACGATGAAGGTGCGTCCGCTACACACAGTGCAGCCCGGAAAGTACGCGATCCACGGAGAACTCAAATACCAGGCCTGCGACAACGCGGCTTGCTACCCCCCGAAGAAATTGCCAGTGAACTTCGAAGTAAAAGTCCTCAAGAACGCAACTAGCGGCGGAAAGAATCCTGCGCAGAGCCCGCACGCACATCGATAACGACTACTTGGGCTCGCCCGTATTTTCTTTGGATTTCTTCTGAGCCTCTGCAATGGGCACGTGCGTCCCCGCAGGGTTGATCACGACTTCCTTGAATTCTGGTCTTGTCCGCTTCCGATAGTGCAGTTCGAACGGAGTAATCACTTGGGCGACCATTCCTTCTGGCGGATGCACAGTCTCGTTCAGCACCAGAACGGTCGCGTCACTGCCTTGTGGACTGGCTGGAACCAACTCGACTTTGTGGCCCGGAGTCGGCAACTCGCAGTGAGCCGAGACGTGCAAAATGGCGGGTCCTGACTGAGGCTGGGTCCACCAAGCCTTCCAACCGCTGCCGACGGATGGCTGCGCTTGATCCTGCGCGGATACCATGTGCGAAACAAGTATTGTCAACATCAGCAGGAACAACGCGTTTCGGGATCGCATTTTGGCCTCTGGGTTGGATGTAGCGTGAGCCCGACTACTTTCCGCCCTGTTTCTTCTCCACCTTCGCCCAAGTATCTTTCAATGCGACCGTCCGATTGAAGACCGGTTTGCCCGGCTTTGACTCCGAATCCACGCAGAAATATCCCAGACGCTCAAACTGGTAGCGGCTTCCGGCCGCGGCGTTCGCCAGTGAGGGCTCGAGCTTCGCATTGGCGATCATTTCAAGAGACTTCGGGTTCAGGTTCGAGATGAAGTCTTTTCCGTCTTCCGCCTGATCCGGATCTTCCTTGGTAAAGAGCGTTTCGTAAAGACGAACTTCAGCATCTACTGCGTGCGCAGCGGAAACCCAGTGGATGGTGGCTTTCACCTTGCGTCCATCGGGCGCGTTTCCACCGCGGGTCGCGGGATCATACGTGCAGTGCACCTCGACGATTTCGCCCTTTTCGTTTTTCACCACGCTCGTCGCAGTAACGAAGTACCCATAGCGCAAACGAACTTCGCGACCGGGCGATAACCGGAAATACTTGGGCGGCGGGACCTCGCGAAAATCTTCTTCTTCGATGTACAGCACCTTCGAGAACGGTACTTTTCGGGCGCCGGCGCTTTCATCTTCCGGATTGTTAACCGCGTCCATCTGCTCAACTTGATTCTCGGGATAGTTATCGATAACAACCTTCAACGGCCGCAGCACGGCCATTACGCGAGGAGCACGCTTGTTCAATTCTTCGCGGACGAAGTGCTCGAGCATGGCCAGATCGACAATGCCGTTGGTGCGCGACACCCCGACTGCACCAACAAAATTGCGGATCGCCTCCGGAGGATAGCCGCGGCGGCGCATTCCACCGAGCGTCGGCATACGCGGATCGTCCCAGCCGGAAACATGATTTTCCTCCACCAGGCGGCGCAGTTTGCGCTTGCTCATGATGGTGTAGGTGAGACTTAGGCGGTCGAACTCAATCTGCCGCGACGGGAAAATTCCCAGCTGCTCGATGAACCAGTTGTAGAGCGGTTGATGATCAGCAAACTCGAGCGAGCACATGGAGTACGTGATTTTTTCAAGCGAATCCGACTGCCCGTGCGCGAAGTCGTACATGGGATAGATGCACCACTTGTCGCCCGTGCGGTGATGCTCAGCGTGCAGGATCCGGTACATCACGGGGTCGCGCATGTTGAGATTGGGCGAAGCCATGTCGATTTTGGCGCGCAGCACGCGCGAGCCATCGGGAAATTCCCCAGCCTTCATACCGGCAAACAGATCCAGATTCTCTTCGACGGAACGATCGCGATAGGGACTGTTCTTGCCAGGCTGCGTCAACGTACCGCGATGTGCTCGGATTTGATCGGCAGTTAGATCGTCAACGTAGGCTTTGCCATCCTTGATCAACTGAATCGCCCAATCGTGCAGCTGATCGAAATAGTCGGACGCGTAGTAGAGACCATCCCAATGAAAACCGAGCCACTTGACGTCGTTCATGATGGCGTCCACGTACTCGGTTTCTTCCTTCTCGGGATTGGTGTCGTCGAAGCGCAGGTTCGTGCGGCCGTGAAACTCGTCGGCCAATCCGAAGTCGAGGCAGATCGCCTTGGCGTGTCCAATATGCAGATAGCCGTTCGGCTCGGGCGGAAACCGCGTTTGCACCCGGCCTTGATATTTGTTCGTCTTCAGGTCGTTGAGGATGATGTCGCGAATGAAATTGGAGGGACGAGACTCGGCGGGTTTTTCAGCCATAGCTTCTGTGGAAGAATCGGTCGGAGACATGCAAATCTCATTCTATAACCAGCGTTACTTGTCTGCGAGTCAGGTGCAACTCCTTTCCTCGGGTCGATTTCCTATAGCGAATTTCTCTTGGGCTGGGTCGAATTTCCAGTCCGATTAAGTCTGTAGTAGGGCTCAAACCCTTGACGGCGCGGAAGCCAATCGCCAAAAGCAACGATTGGCATCGTGGATGCACCTTCCTTGGGGAATTTCTCAGACAGGAGGTTTCTTCCATTGATGAGACAAAGGAGATGCCCGCAAGGGAAGCATTTGCTCGCGCTGGTGAGCCTGTCGGCCTGCTTTTGGATAGGCACGCCGGCAAGTGCACAATCAATGCCGGCTCAAGATCGTGACACCACCCATCGCGAGTTGGGGAGCTTCGACAGCTTCATGGACGGTCATCCGGAGATCGCCGAGCAGCTGAGGAAAGACCCCTCCCTCGTGCAAGAAAAGACCTTCGTAGCCAACCACCCGGATCTGCAGAAGTACCTGCAAGACCATCCGGGAGTGAACGAAGAGATCCGCGAGAACCCCGACGCGTTTATGCATCAGGAGGAACAGCGTTCTGATCGACGTGGCGATTTTCGCAATCGAGATGAGCGCCGCGAGTTGACCAACCTCGACGGGTTCCTGGACAGTCATCCTGAGATCGCAGAACAGTTACGCAAAGACCCATCACTTGTTAACAGCAAGGAATTTGTCGCAAAGCACCCCGCACTGCAGGAGTTCCTGCAGGGGCACGGCGAATTAGCGCAAGAGCTGCGTCAGAACCCCAATGGCTTCATGAATCAGGAAGAGCGTTTTGACCAGCGTGGCGATGTTCGCGACCGAGACGAGCACCGCGAGATGGCTAACATGGATCGTTTCCTGGATGGACATCCTGAGATCGCTGAACAGTTGCGAAAAGATCCATCACTTGTCAACAACAAGGAATTTGTCGCAAAGCACCCTGCACTGCAGGAGTTCCTGCAGGGGCACGGTGAATTAGCGCAAGAGCTGCGTCAGAACCCCAATGGCTTCATGAATCAGGAAGAGCGTTTTGACCAGCGTGGCGATCTTCGCGATCGAGACGAGCACCGCGAGATGGCCAACATGGATCGTTTCCTGGATGGACATCCTGAGATCGCTGAACAGCTGCGAAAAGATCCATCACTCGTCAACAACAAGGAATTCAATGCAAAGCACCCTGCACTGCAGGAGTTCCTGCAGGGGCACGGCGAATTAGCGCAAGAATTGCGTCAGAATCCCAATGCCTTCATGAACCAGGAACAGCGTTTTGACCGGCGCGACGATTCTCGGGATCGAGACTTCCAGCGCGGCCAGTTGGCGAGCATGGACCAGTTCCTGGATGGACATCCGGAGATCGCAGAACAGCTGCGCAAGAATCCCGCGCTCCTGAACGACAAGAAGTTCGTTAACGCGCATCCGGCGCTGCAGAGCTACTTGCAGCAGCATCCGCAGGTTCGCCAGGAAGCCATTGAGAACCCGAATGCGTTCATGCACCAGGAGCAACGGTTCGACCACCAGGGAGGCTTCGGCCAGAATGGCCAACGCTTCGATCACGACACGCAGCGAGGAGAACTGGCGAACTTCGGACAGTTCCTGGGCGGTCACGAGAACATCGCGCAGCAGATTTCGAAAAATCCGTCTCTCGTGAATAACGCTGAGTACATGGAAAATCACCCCGAGCTGAAGGCATACCTTCGGGCCCACCCCGGCGTGCAGGAGGAATTGAAGGAGAACCCTCAAGCCTTGATGCAGTCCGTCCAGCAGCAGGCCGGCAAGGCCGCACCGAAAGGCAGCGCACTGGCACACCCGCAGGAGAAGCAGTATTAGGCGCCAGCGCGGAACGAGAGAAGGGCCGAATCGGCCCTTCTCTCGTACCCGTTAACGAATCCTGGGTGACGGAGGTTCTATGAAAATCAAGGTGATCGTTTTGACCGCATTATTGGCCGCTGCGGTAATTCCCGCCTCGGCCGGCCAGAAAAAGAAAGCGGATCGGGGGATGCTCGAAAAGATGGAAGCGGTGCCGTGCGGCGCAAAGGAGCGAGGCCTTACGGGCTTGGGAAGTATCTTTGCTTCCGCCGGCATTCAGGCAGTGAACTCAGAGGAAAAGCTATGCCCGCAATATCTTTTGCGCACTGACGATATGGAGTATCACATCCGGCCGAAGGATACGAAGCACGAAGTACTTTTGCCCGTGGGCAAGGAAGGCGAATTCAAGATCAAGAAAAACCTGATGTTTCTTAAAGTGGTTGAAGGTGACAAGAAAATGCGGCCCTACAAGGTCGTGGCGATCAACCAATTGCACGCTGCAGACACCGTCGAGCAGGGTAGCGCTTACCGCCCTGCAGATCGAGCCGAGCGTTACCGGAAACCGGACCAATCCGTGGAGAAATCCACAGGTGCCATGAGCTCGCCTCCGAACCCGCCTCAGCGGTAGTGTAGAGCGGGCCACGGAGATAGAAAGCGGATCGATCGCCGCATTGCACGGGCTGCTCGGGCGCATGCTAACAATTGCCCCGTAAGGTCGTTGGTGGAATACTCAAATCATCAATGACTCTCGAAGAGTGCCGTAGGTTCTACGCGGAGGAGATCCGTTACGCGGCTAACTTGAGCACGCCGGCGTTGATCGAAGCGTTTGCTCGCGTACCTCGAGAGAATTTCCTTGGACCTGGTCCATGGAAGATTGCCGGAGCCGACCTGACCGGCGGCGGCGCGATCTATGTGCCTACGGAGGACGCCAATCCGAGGCACGTCTATCACAACGTGGCGATCGGCCTTGACCCAGCGCGCAATCTGAACAACGGCCATCCTGGGTCGCTTGCGCATTGGATTGAGGCTTTGAATTTGAAGGAAGGCGACCGAGTATTCCACCTGGGATGTGGAGTTGGATATTTCACCGCGATCCTGGCAGAAACGGTGGGACCGAGCGGCGCCGTCGCAGCCACCGAGGTGGACAACGAACTGGCGCGTCGTGCTCAAGAAAATCTTGCCTCCTATCCGAACGTAAGAGTGCATGCCGGGGATGGCATGGCCCTTGACCCCGGACAGTGCGACGCCATCCTCATCAATGCCGGGGTCACCCATCCGCATCGGGCTTGGCTTGAGAAATTGCGCGAAGGCGGGCGGATGGTCGTGCCCATCACGGTGCCTATGGGCGGCACCAGCCTGGGCAAAGGCGTGATGGTCCGGATTCTGCGTGAGACCGGCGAGCAACAGGGGGCGAGGAAGTTTTCGGCGCGCGTGCTCACCTTCGTGGCGATCTACCACTGCCTGGGCGGGCGAGACCGGCAGCTGGAGCCATTGTTGGGCAAGGCGTTCGCGAGTGGGACTCTGATGAGGATGAAATCATTGCGACTCGAGGTGCATGAACTAACGGACACATGCATCCTTCACCGCGATGACGTCTGCATAAGTGGCGCCGATGTCCCCTAGCAGCGCATCGTGGGCCGTGCTGTTTCCCGGTCACACTCCTGCTGAAACGATCTGTCCGCGATTTCCGATAAGGACGTCGCCCTCCGCCAACTGTCTCCGATAGTGAAGGTGGCGCAAGCGGGTCAACTCCACCAGTGGGCTCCAAACCGTGTGCACCAGGTTGTGTTTGATCAGTTGGTGCCAGAATCGGTTCGAGCGCTTGTACAAGTACGACATCGCCAGGTAGAGGGGAACCGCGCGCCAGTCGTCCGGCCTCCGTCGCCAGATCGAAGTGTGAGAAAACAGGCGCTGGTAGATCCACCCGTATCCATGCTCGAGCTCCGCAGGCGTCATATGCTTGGGACGGAAGACGGCGTGAGATGTGTCGTACAACGACCAATCGCGGTGCAGAATGCGACTCTCTGCTTCCATTTGCCGAAAGAGCGGAGTTGCCGGATACGGCGTGAGAATGTGGAAGGTGGCGCACTCCAGACGGTTCTCCTCTACCCATTGAGCCGTACGAGGAAACACATCTTTCCGGTCGTGGTCGAACCCAAGAACAAATGAGCCGTTCACCTGGATGCCGACGTCGTGCAACATTCGCACCCGGCGCGCGTAGTCAGAGGTACGGGGCGTTTTCTTGTGAGCGTCCGAGAGATTGTCGTCGGTCAGCGATTCGAAGCCGATGAAGACGCCGGTGCAGCCGGCGAGAGCCATGTTGCGAACCAGTGACGGATCGTCGGTAACGTCGATTGTCACGGCCGCGCTCCAGATCTTATTCAACGGGCGCAGGGCGGCGCACAGCATGTGGAGATAATCCCGTCGTGAACCAAGGTTGTTGTCGATGAAGACGGCATAAGGCTCGCCATTTTCAGCAAACTCGCGCGCAACTTGCTCCGGGCGGCGCATCCGATACGGCATACGTAAACCATCGCTAGCGAGATAGCAGAATCCGCAACGATTGTGGCAGCCGCGGGTGGCAATCAGGCTCGTAGTGGTCAGGAAACTCCTTCGCGGCAGGATCCATCGTCGCGGCGAAGGATCATCGCAGTAATCGTTCGCATAGGTGGCGACGTAACGAGCCTGAAGGCGATCGGCTTCGATGTCACGAAGAATCCGAGGCCAGAGTTGCACGCCGTCGCCTAGCGCGAGCGCGTCGGCGTGCGGCGAGCATTCGTCTGGACATGACAAAACGTGCAGGCCGCCCAGAACAACCTTCGAACCGCGTGCTCGATACCAATCCGCAAGTTCGTAAGCGCGGCGCGCAAATGTCAGATGCACCGTGATCGCGACGACCTCGGGCATGGGATCGAAGGGCGGTCGGCCGGCGAGCAGGTTTTCGTCCCAGTACTCGACGCGCCAGTTAAGGGGAGTAGTGGCAGCGAAGCTGGTAAGCGCCAACGTGGGTGTGAGGACATGCTTGCCGAAGCTGGCGTTAGCGTCCTTTGCGTAGAAGGGATTAATCATCAGGACGTAGCGTGGCTCGATGGGTGGGACTGCTGCGTGAGGATCGAGCACCGGCGCGCTGAGCATTTCAAGAGGGATCCAGCGTTTCTTGAGCGGAGGGGGAAAGGTGGCAACTTGCATGGAGCATACTTTGCAATACAAAGTACTCTGTGTCAACAGGGAAACGGAAGCAGCCGCGTGATGGGCTATCTCTGCCTAGCGCGGACGGGGCGTTCGCGCAGAAATCGGCTCAGCGTCTCTTGCTGAGGACTCTTTACTGAAGTTTGGCGATTGCCTCGCCCATGCGGGCGATAGTCTTCTTCCGCCCTAATACTTCCAGCGTCTCAAACAGTGGGGGGGCGTTCTTGCGTCCGCATACGGCGACACGGATGGGCTGGAACATCTGTCCAGCCTTGATGCCAAGCTCCCGCGCGGTCCCTCGAAGCGCTTGGTCCAGCGGGTCGTGCTTGAATTCAATGTTCGCCAGCACGTCGCGCGCCTTTTCCAAAACGCGCTTCGCCATCGCCGAGTCGCCCTTCTGCGGGACAAGCTCAGCCGGATCGTACGGCGGCAATTGCTCAACAAAGAAGAAGTCGGCTGTAATGAGTACATCGCGCAACAACTTGATGCGCTCGCGAATGAGTGGCGTGATCCGAAGCATCTGTGCCGGATCAACCGCAAACCCCGCCTCACGAACAATCGGAAGCAAACGTCCGCTTAGATCCTCCACGCTCAAACTTCGAATGTGTTCCGCATTCAGCCAGACGGCCTTGGCATCAAACGTTTCTTCCGGAGTCGCAGCGGGCTCTTTGAAATTGACCACCGCATTGGCGCGATTGATGCCTTCAAGCGTGAAGAGTTCCTGGAGTTCAGCCAGCGACAACTGCTCGCGATCATTCTTCGGCGACCATCCGAGCAAACACAGGAAATTGATGAAGGCCTCCGGTAGGAAACCGGCGTCCCGGTAGGTAGTCACGCTGACCACCGGCCCGTGACGGCGCTTCGAAAGCTTTGTGCCATCGGGAGCGATCAGTAGCGGAAGATGGGCGAACTGCGGGAGCGGTGCCCCAGCGGCCGTAAAAATCAGAACGTGCTTGAAGGTGTTGGTGAGGTGATCCTGACCGCGAATGATGTGGGTAATGTTGATATCGGCATCGTCGGCACAGGAAGCCAGATGATAGGTGGGCATCCCATCAGAACGTAGAAGCGCGAAGTCTTCGATATCATCGGCCGCCTTGGCCTGATCGCCGTAAACCGCATCGCTAAAGAGGACCTGCTCGCCTTGATTTCGTGGAACACGGAAGCGGAGCGCAAAGGGTTCCCCGGCGTTCGCGCGCCGATCGCTCTGCTCGCGGGAGAGTTCCCTCATGCCAGGGTGGAAAAGCCAGGTCCCTTGCGCGCCGGATTTCTCGGCATCTCCGGTATGAGCTGGTGTGAAGTCGCGGTAAGCGAGACCCTTTTCAAAGATCGTCCACGCAGTCTTCTGATGGAGCGCCAGCCGCTCGGATTGCTTGTATTCTTCGTCCCACCCCAGGTTCAGCCACTTAAGACCTTCGAAAATGGAATTGACCGACGCTTCAGTGTTGCGCTCAACATCGGTGTCATCCAAGCGCAAAACCATCGTCCCACCCGTTCTCGGAGCATAAAGCCAGTTAAAAATAAACGTTCGGGCACTCCCCACGTGGAGGAAACCGGTAGGCGAAGGGGCAAAGCGAACACGCGGCTTGAGCGACAGTAAGTCGCTATTTTTGATGGGACTAGAGGAATCAGGCATGAGAGATTTCATGGTACGGGTCGGCGAAAAGAAGCGTCAAGCCACCGTTCCGCGTATCCCTAATAGCGGACACACAATCCAATCGAAACCCGATGTTTCTTTCCACAACCCCTGTACTTAAATCGTGTTGAGTTTGTGGCGCACACTGTGAAACGATTGATTCAACGACTCCCCCATGGTCCCAGCAGGTGTGGTGGTAGGCAATTCGTCTAAGCGGTCTTGCGCGCCATGAACAGTCTTGCCACGAACATCGCGGTCATGCCGGGCATTGTTGCGCTCCTGCTGTTCCTGGTTTTCACCTACCTCTACGAGCAAAGCCGGCAATCCTATTTTCGGGCCTGGCAGCTGGGATGGGGCGCCTATTGCCTGCACTTCGCACTGGATGCCTGGAACTACTATCACCAGCCATCTCCGTGGATTTATCTCGCAGGATCTCTGCTGGTCGTTGTAATGAGCCTGTGCCTGTTTGTCTCTACCCGCCTGATGCGCGAGCGCTTCCGGTTACGCTGGTTCGATGTGGCGCTCGGGCTCGTAGGCGTTGGCCTGGCGGTCTGGAATCTGCGCAATCATATGGTGGGTGGCGTTTTCGAGAGAGATACGGCGTTCCCTCCCTCGCACCACATCAGTCTGGAGCTTGGCACCGCGGCACTGCTTTTGTATTGCTCTTTCACGTTCTACTACTACGCTCACCAGCGAAACTCGCTGGGTTTCCGCATGCTGGCACTGTCACTGGGACTATGGGCAGCGTTGATGGCGCAGGGTCAGCTTCTGAGCCCCTACTGGGAAGTGCTGGGAAGCGTGGGAAGAATGCTAGGACCGCTTCCGCAAATGTTAATGGGCATTTCCATGGTGATGGTGCTCTTCGAGAATGAGCGGAATGCGGTGCAGGAGAACGCCCTCGCATTCTCCACCTTAGGTGTGGATCCGCGGCGACTGCTGGGTGCTGGCGATCTGGTTTCGAGCATGACAGCGGTGCTTGACCGGCTCATACAGCCTCTGCCGGCGCGGCGCGCGGTGATCTGCATCGCGGAGCAGTGGCGGAGCGTGTTGCCATCCGTGCAGCGCGGCTTCTCGCCGGAGTTTTTGGAAAAGCTCGAGAGCAAAGGAGCCGGAGAGTACATTTGCGAACTCGCCTACCGGCGGGGCGGCTTCTTTACCTTCCGCAATCTGCCGGAGATGACCGAGCCGCTGCCCGCCTTGACGGGCGGGCGCTTCGCAGAATTCAAACGCGTGTTGGCTGAAGAACATATCCGTCACCTGACGGCTGTCAGCCTGCAGACGCGAGAGCATAACTTCGGCGTCATTCTTTTTCCGCATGCGGAATTACGCGTCTTTGGCGCATCGAATCTGAGACTGCTGATTGGCCTTGCGCTGCAGATCGGGCTCACATTGGAAAACTATGTCGTGATGCACGACGCGCAACGGCGAACGAAAGAATACGAATTGTTGACGCAGATCGGCCAGGCTATCAGTTCGCGGCTCGATCAGGACGAAGTGCTGTTCACAATCCAGAAAGAGCTTGGACAGATTTTTGCAACCGCGGAGTTCTATATCGCTTTCCAGGAAGGCGACGAAATCCGCTTCGAGCTGGAAACCGAAAACAACAAAGTTTTGCCAAAGCGGAGCCGCAAAGTAACCAATGGTCTGACCGAGCTGATCATTCGAACTGGACAGGCGCTGCTGATTCGCTCTGATCTTGAGGCTACGCGCGAGCGTCTGGGTGCTGTTCAGATTGGCGAGAAGCCGGCAAAGTGTTTTTGCGGTGCCCCGATCCTGCTGGGCGGAAAGCCAGCGGGCGCGATGGTCGCCATGAGCACCGAGCGTGAGTTCGTTTTCGAGCAGCGCGACCTTGAGGTAATGCAGACGGCAGCGGGCCAGGTGTCCGTGGCAGTCGAAAACGCGCGCTTGTTTGCGGAGGAGCAACGGCGCTCACGTCATCTGAGCTTCCTCAATAACATTTCCAAAACCGCGATTTCGACTGAAGACGCCGAGCAGATGTTGGATGACATTGTGAGTGAGATTCAGAAGAATTTCCGCTTCGATCACATCGGCATCGGGATCCTGGATTACGTCACCAAAGATATTGAGATTCGCGCCGAAGCCGGCTCGACCGCACAGGCCAAAGGAAAACGCATCCCCCTCGGAAGCGGGATTGTCGGGCGGGTCGCGCGAACCGGAGAAAAAGCGCTTGTTGAAAAAGCCGGTGAAGGACACTTGCAGGGCGTGCTTCCGGAGTCTCGCTCGGTACTTTGCATCCCGATCACCTACGGCGAATCGCTGATGGGTGTTCTGAACGTAGAAAGTCTGCAGGAAAACGCCTTTTCTACGCAGGACGTCCTCATTCTGAATACGCTCGGAGACCTGCTCGCGACTGCTCTACACAACGCATTCGTCTTCCAAAAGCTGCAGCAGCAATCCATCACGGACGGACTCACTGGCATTAAGACACGGCGCTTTTTCTGGGAGGCATTAACGTCGGAATGGAAGCGCGCATCACGCTCAGGCCGGCCGTTCTCGGTAGTACTGATCGACCTCGACAAGTTCAAACAGGTCAATGATTCTCTTGGCCACCTGGAGGGTGACCTGGTATTGGCGCGGGTGGGCCGTCTGCTTGAACAGAAATGCCGGCAATCAAACGTGGTGGCCCGCTACGGCGGAGACGAGTTCGTGATCCTCATGCCGGAAACTGGCGTCGAGCAGGCGCAAGCATTAGCGGAACGCCTCCGGTTGTGGCTTTCACAAGACAGCATGCTTGCCGAACATCACATTACCGGGAGCTTTGGCGTGGCGAGCTTTCCCGGCCACGGTTTTTCGGCCGAAGACATCATTCGAGTGGCGGACGCAGGGATGTATGACGCCAAGCACGCCGGCGGAAATCGTGTCTCCATGGCAGAAGAATTCGGCGAGGGCGAGCGATTCGCTTCCCAGCGAGCACAGATCTCGACCTACATCGAAGGATTCTTGCAACGTGAGCAGAGCGATCCGGAAGACCTTGAAGAACTGGTCAACACTCTCCGCAAATTGTGTGGAGAGGACGATGACTGCAACGTCCAGGTTTTGAAGGAGTCAATCGAGGCTTTGACGCGCGCCGCGGAATCGCGCGAGATTCACGCGGGCGGCCACGGCGACCTGGTCGCGCGGTACGCAGAACTAATTGGTCGATCGTTGGCTTTGCCCCCCGATGAAATCGAGGAACTCGTCTATGCGGGGCGCGTCCACGACGTTGGCAAGTTATTTATTGCGGACCGAATTGTGGCCAAAGCCGGCCCGCTCACCGACGATGAATTCGCCAAAATGAAGCAGCATGCCCGCATCGGCGCTGAAATCGTCGGCACGATCCCGGGATCCGTAATTCTGCAAAAGGCGATTGAGCATCATCACGAAGCGTTCGACGGGAACGGATATCCCAACGGCCTTCGTGGTGAACAGATTCCTCTGTGGGCCCGTATTCTTTGTGTGGCTGATGCTTACGTAAACATGACGACCGAGCGATCGTTCGCTCCAGCTAAGACTGCCGAGCAGGCCCTCGCTGAGCTCGAAAAGATGAGCGGCACCCGTTATGACGGCATGCTCGTGCGAGTTTTGCTCAGGCAATTAAAAGCTGGAAGGGCTCCGAGTTTGGGATTCGAAACTTAGCTTTGCAATCGCGTTGACAGGGTTCGTCGACTTGCCAATTTCCCGCCCGAACCCCGAAACTAATAGTCATGCCGGTTTCTCTCTCCCTTGAAAGCAAGGTCGCGCTCATCACCGGTGGCGCCCGCGGAATCGGAGCGGCCACGGTGCGGACTTTTGTACGGGCAGGTGCCAAAGTAATGTTCAATTACCAGAGATCCAAAACCCGTGCCCAGGCCTTGGTCGCCGAGTGTGGCGAGGATCACTGCGCAGCGATGGCTTGCGATCTGACCGGGCTCGCCAGCGCCAAGGATTTGGTGGACGAGACTGTTAAACGGTTTGGACGGCTGGATATTCTGGTGGCGAATCACGGCATCTGGCCCGCTATCGATGCCACGGTCGACCAGATGACGGACGCGCAATGGCAGGGTACGGTGGCCGTCAATCTGGACAGCGTCTTTTCGCTGGTACGTCATTCTGTAGCGCAGATGAAAAAGCAAAGAAAGCTGTCCACGGGCGTAGGCGGGCACATCGTCCTGGTCAGTTCCACGGCGGGTCAACGTGGAGAGGCTTTTCACGTGGACTACGCGGCGACCAAAGGGGCGCTAATCAGCATGGTCAAAGGTTTGTCGACGGAACTGGCGCGTGACGGGATCCAAGTGAATTGCGTTGCGCCTGGATGGGTTGCCACCGATATGTCGGAACCGGCGCTGAACGACCCGAGAACGAGGGACAGCATCTTCGCAACGATTCCCATGGGCCGCGTCGGCACGCCGGAGGAGATTGCCTTTCCGATCCTCTTCCTCTGCACGGAACAAGCGGGTTTTATCACCGGCGAAGTCTTCAACGTGAATGGTGGGGCTGTCCTGGCTGGATAGTTTTCGCCAACAAGAACATCGTCCGAGGCACGATACAGCGAGAATCGCTGGTTTTCGCGTCTAACCTAAGACATCATGCGATTTTTTACAGTTCTGTTTCTCTCTTTCCTGGCCTTCGGCCAGAGTTCCATACAACCTTCGTCGACCGCCACTCAGGGAACACTCTCCTCCCCGGTTGCTCAGGAAAATTCTGCCAAGGCAAAGACCGTTCTGGATCAGGCGATCCAGGCGCTAGGCGGCGATGCATACCTCCGAATGCAGGATATGACCCAGCAAGGCCGCACCTACAGCTTCCATCGGGGAGAAGCCACCAGCACGGGCGTGCTCTTCTGGCGCTTCGTGAAGTTTCCCGACAAAGAGCGCGTCGAGCTTACCAAGCAGCGCGACATTGCCGATGTTTTCAATGGAGTCAAGGGATACGAGATTACCTTTAAGGGAACCGCGCAGCTCGATCCGAAGGTGCTCGCGGACTACCTGCGGCGGCGCGACCACTCCCTCGAATGGGTACTGCGCAAGTGGATTAACGAGCCGGGCGTTGCCTTGTTCTATGAAGGTTCGGCTGTCGCCGCTGACAAGCCGGCGGAGCAGGTCAGCATCATGAACACGAAAAACGACAGCGTCACCCTCTACCTAGACAGCAACACGCATTTGCCGATCAAGAAGTCCTACACTTGGCGTGATCCGAGCGATAACCTGCCCAACAAAGAGGAGGAGATCTATGACGCCTACCGGCCGACGCAGGGCATCATGACGCCCTACAGCCTCACCCGCTTCTATAACGGCGAGATGTCGAACCAGCGCTTCCTCAATTCGGTGACTTACAACAACTCGCTCAACGAATCGATGTTCGAGGCCAAGACAACCTACGATCCCAGCACATTGCCTCCGCCCAAGAAGTAATTGGCTAGGTTCCCCTGCGACGAAAAGTTTACGTGGGCCGCTAGTTACGATTCGGGCAACACGAATAAGGCTATTATTTTGTGAGAGATAAATAATCCTAAACGCCCCAAGCCGTTTCTTCCGTACCACTAGGTGTGGCAGATTTACCACATACAAATATTTGACCCTGCCTGTAATCTGTTACCGCACGTTGAACAAGCTCTCCCCTTGAAGCAGGAACAGACAGTCCGAGCGGCCGTTGAATGCACAGGGTTGGGACTCCACAGCGGCGCTCCCGTACATCTCAAGATCCTCCCGGCTCCATCTGGCTCCGGCATCATTTTCCGTCGCACGGATCTCGACTACTTCGAGATTGAAGCCACTGGGCGCAATGTCGCGCGCGTCAGCTACGCCACCAGCTTGATGAAAAAGGGCGTCCTGATCTCCACCACCGAGCATCTGCTTTCGGCGTTCATCGGAACCGGGATCGATAATGCCATCGTCGAATTGGACAATCTCGAATTGCCGATTCTCGATGGGAGCGCGCGTCCATTTGTGGAAATGATTCACCGCGCGGGTGTTCGCAAGCAGCGACGCGCTCGAAGTTACATGCGGATCCGCCGTGAACTGGAGTTGCGCGAGGGAAAGAAGTTCATTGCGATCTACCCGGCCGACAGCTATTCGGTCTCCTACACGATTGATTTCCCGCACCCGCTCATTGGGAAAGAAACGTTGCGCGTGGAGTTATCGAACGGCAATTACCTGCGCGAGATTGCGGCGGCCCGGACCTTTGGCTTTCTTCACGAGGCCGATGCGATGCGGCAACAAGGCCTGATCCGCGGAGCTTCCATCGAAAACGCGATCGTCCTGACCAGAGATCGGGTGATGAACCCACCTCTTCGCTATCCGGATGAGTTTGTCCGGCACAAGGTCTTGGATCTAATCGGGGACTTGGCTCTGGTCGGTAAACAGATCTTGGGCAACATCGTCGCCGATCGCGCGGGTCATGCGATGCACACCGCTCTGGTCTCTCGCCTGCTCCGCGACCGCAGTTTGTGGGAAGAGACGCAATTGGACGAGCCTGACGCTGAACCAACCGCCGTCCATGCGGTCGCCGGACAAACCGTGTGACCGGTGCGTTGTAGCGCCGGCCTCCCGGCCGACTATCGTCACGCTCAAATTTGCCGCCTTGGACAGACCTCAGTGATAGCCACTAGACAAGCCCGGTGATTTACCAACAACGCCCTGTCACCCAAACGGGACTTTCGGAGTCAGTTCAATCCGCCGGCTCGCAAGGATTTTCTAGGTCCTGAACCTCCTCGAGACGCGCCTCCATCAGCCGCTCCAATTCAGCTCGCGTCTGATCGATCATGCTGGCGGCGAAGTGCTTAGCCATCCTCTGCCTCTCTGGCGACAGATCCTTGACACGCGTGGTTAATAGGCTCGCGTCTTGCTCAAGCCAGTTCAGCGTTTGCCGCATGCGCGCGATTTTCCTATCGTGAGTGAAAGTAGCCACGTTCCGAACTCCTGCGTTGGGTTGTCTTTGAAGCGTGACACGCCCCGCCGAGGGCTGAACAGTCCCTAGAGGGATTCGTGAATCGTCTATCGGTTGGAAACGTGCCGCCGGTCCGGGTTCCGGAACTTGGGCGGACCCGGGCCGTTTTGGGGAGCCTGATCTTCCGAGGTTGAGCCTTCTTCAACGGGTCGATCAGTGCGCAGAAGAAGCTTCCGTCTCGAGCCGTTGCATGATCCAGCGTTCCAAATGTGCGCGACTCGCTTCGGGAACATCAACGAACCTGATGCCTGCCCGTCCAAGATTGTCGGCCCAGGCAATTTCGCCTTTTGGCTCCATGATTGTCCGGGTACCCGGCAGCATGAAGTGGACTTTCGAGAAGGCCGTCTCGGCAGGCTTCCCCTCAAAGTGAACAGCCATTCCGCCTTCGCTGAGGTTTGTGGCGGTGACCTTCAGAAGTTCTCCTTCGTCCACGACCAGCGTCACCGGTACCTGCACTGGACAACGAAAATAACGGCGCTTCTCCCGAATCATGAAACTCAGGGCGGTATTCAAACAGCGCAGCGTCCCCGCAATTGAAACCGGCTTCTGCAGAACGAAATTCGCGCCCATTTCGAAAGCCTGCTGCGTGGTGGTTTTGCCGTTCAGAATCGCAAACGAGACGGAGGTCTTGTTGCTAGGCGTGTTTCGCAAGTTTTTAAGAATATCCACGCCGCCTTGAAGATCGTCGCAATCCACAATGACCGCATCGAACTTCGAGGAGATCACGGCTTCGGAGCCGGACTTTGCGGCATTGGAGATTTCCAGCCCGATCTGGAGTTTTTCCAGCGTCGGACGCAGAACTCTTACTACTTCCGCATCACGACTGACGAGGAGGGAGTCCAGATTCATACCTCAACTCTAGCTTCCTTCCGTTGGGCACCCAAGGCACGAAGGTAACGGGCGACTCTGCGCCATTCCAAGGGCGCGACCACGTACCTTGGGCGGTTCGCACCTTGGCCATTCGACCCCTCGCACCCTTAATTCTTTGACGCGTCACTCAGGACGTTCCAAACTGGGATGCGATGCAAAAACGCGCTTACCTCTCGCTGGGGTCGAATGTTGGCGATCGACAGAAAAACCTTAGCGAGGCCATTCGAAGCCTGGAGAGCGTCGGCACGGTGCTCGCGGTCTCGTCCTTCTACGAAACCGAACCAGTGGAATTCACCGCGCAGGAGTGGTTTCTGAACTGCGCGGTCGCTCTGGAAACAGACAAAACGCCTTCCGACCTGTTGCATTTCATTTTGCAAATCGAGCAATCCATGGGTCGACAGCGACTTCAAGACAAGGGCCCGCGCAATATCGATATCGATATTCTGCTGTACGGCGACTCCGTGGTGGAATTGGAAGACCTAACCATCCCGCATCCGGCGATGCATGAGCGGCGCTTTGTGCTTGAACCCTTGGTGGAGATTGCAGCAGACGCGCAGCATCCGATTCGAAGAAAGACAGCGAAACAACTGCTTGATGCTCTTCCGGCGGGGCAGATCGTGCTCAAAAGCGGCGGCCGTAAGGCCTAAGGCACAATGATCCGGCTTCCGGCCTCTTGCGGGCTGGCAAGAGCCGACTGCTTCTCCGGAAACTGTGACGTCAGAAAATCCACGAAAGCTCGCGATTTCGGACGTCCCGATGTACGCCCATAAGCCATGCGAACCAGGAAGACGAGGGTTTTCAGCACATCGGAATCGCGCAGCCGCGAATAGCCGGTGTGTTTCTGCTCGGCTTCACGGTATTCCTTCACCATAGTCTGAAGTTCGCCCATCACCGCCAGGGGTGCTGCTCCGTGCGTGGATTCCTCATAATGCAAGCCCGTGTTGACCAGACGCTGGTAGCTTCTTGCCAGCGCGCTCAGTCCGGCAATCAAGTCGCGATCGTTCACGGTGCGGTCTGCCCGGGAAGCTTTGTAGAGCGCGAACGTGAGCCCCATGATCAGGTGCTCATGCTCGGAGAGGAACTGGTCGCCCAATTCGACTTGTAGGAAGAGTGCAGCCGGATCCAGTTCTGAAGAGGAGTGTGGCCTTTCATGTTCACGCGCTTGCTGGAGGTAAGGGCACTCGCTTGGACAATCCAGCGTAACCTCACGCTGCTCGCCGCAGCATTGCGGGCAGATTCGTCCATGCACTGCGGGACAGAAGCGTTTTTCTTTTCGTAGTTCGCAGATGGCGCAACTCACACAGAAACCTCGTCTGTACTCATTATGGCATTGCCTCGCTGTTTGCGGTTCGGTCGGAGCGTCGGTTAGGCTGGTTGGGAAACCGCGTGGAAGGCGCTCCTCGGATATCCCAGACGCTGAAAAAGGGCGTGATTCGTGCCTTTTTAAGCTCCAAGGTCGAAAAAACCCCGTAAAATGCGGTCAAAACGCTATTTTTCCACAGGACACGTGGTATAAGATGGCCTTCATCGCAACAAACATGTTGTTCCATTGAGGAGGATTCATGGCTGCAGGTTTGACCAAGACCCAATTGGTACGTCATTTGGCTGAGAAGCTCGAAACCCCTAACAAGACGGCGGCGGCATTTTTGGAGCATCTCGCTGATACTGCCATCAAAGAGACCAAGAAGAACGGCGTATTCGTCGTCCCGGGCCTCGGCCGCCTGGTGAAAGCACATCGCAAGGCTCGTGTGGGTCGCAACCCTCAGACGGGTGAGCCGATTCAGATCAAGGCAAAGACTGTCGTGAAGTTCCGCGTCGCCAAGGCTGCCAAGGACGCGATCGCCCCCAAGAAGTAAGTTTCCGAGTTCAATCAAAGGGCCGGCTGCGCGCCGGCCTTTTGTATTTGAGAGGAGATTTGCTGCCGAGTTCCGCTGCCGCGGACGGTTCACCCCACCGATCTGAACTACTTTGCATATTCGTTCTTGAACACCTCTCCACCCTTCATCACGAACTTCACGCGCTCGAGCGTTGTGACGTCCTGCAAGGGATCGCCGTCCACCGCAATGATGTCGGCCCACTTCCCGGATTCAATCGTTCCCACCTTGCTCGACCAACCCAGGAGATCCGCGTCGTTGATCGTCGCAGTCTGGATCGCCTGCAGTGGCGTCATGCCCAACCTTACATAGACTCCGAGTTCATGGGCATTCAGACCGTGCGGGTAAACTGCCGCATCCGTTCCGAGGCCCACTTTCAGCCCGGCCGCGAACGCCTTCTTCAGATTCGTCTCCCCCTGGCCCATCACCATCTGCATTTTCTTGACGATGTAATCGGGAGTATTGCGTTTGCTGAGGTTCTCGCGGTTCCAGTCCATCAGGTAAAGAGTCGGCACGATGTAAGTGCCGTTCTTCTTCAGCGTGGCAATCGATTCGTCATCCATCAAATGCCCGTGCTCGATCGAATCCACTCCCGCAATCGACGCCCAGCGAACGCCTTCGGCACCGTGAGCGTGCGCGGCTACTTTGCGACCGAGACGGTGCGCTTCCGTCACAATCGCCTTCATCTCTTCGAGCGTGTATTGCGAGGCATTCGGATCGTCGCCCTTGGACATCACCCCGCCGGTGGCGCAGATCTTGATGACATCCGCACCGTACTTGATGACCTCCCGAACCTTGTGTTGCACGGCTTCTATGCCGTCCGCGACGCCTTCGGCCTGGTAGTGGAATTCGAATGGGAGCAGGTTCTCGTCGCAGTGGCCGCCCGTGATGCCCAGCGCCGGACCGCTCACTAGCATGCGGGGACCCGGAACGTCACCATCGTTAATCGCGTCCCGCAAGGCGACGTCGCTGAACCCGCGGGCACCGACGTTTCGTACAGTTGTAAATCCCGCCAGCAGAGTCACGCGTGCGTTCTTGGCGCCGGTCAACGCTTCCCGCGGTACCGAGATGCCGAGGGAAGCGTATCCCACTTGATTGACGTCGAAGGTCAGGTGAGTATGGGCGTCGATGAGGCCGGGAAGCACGGTCGCATTCGGAAGATCGATGACCTGAACGCCGGCCGATGCTTTCAAGTCGGAAGCCGACCCGACGTTAACGATCTTGTCTCCTTCAATCTCGATCCCCTGACCCGAAAGCGTCTTGCCGCTCTTCACGTCCAGTAGATGACCCGCACGAATGATGACGTGTCGCGGAGCAGGAGCGGACTGCGCCGACAACCCCACGCTGAATAGCGCTGGAAAAAGCCAAAAGAAGAATACGGTTCTTGATCGATGGAGCATGGAGTTCCTCAAGTTGGGAATTGGGCGAGCCAGAATACCGGAAACCAGAGCCGTTCGCGAGTCTCAGGGGCGATTTCGCCGGCGCGTGTCGAGACCGAAGGTCATCCCCGCATCCGCCGCGTAAAAAATCAGGAAGAGGAAAAACAGGGGAATGGTATCGAGTTCCGCGCCGAAATAGCGCCACACTGGAAGGCCATGGCCCGGCTCCCACCAGGTTGCCAGGAACAGGTTCAACATGAAGAGCGCGCCAACAACTGAGAACCGACGCACCCACATTCCCAGGATCATCGAAGCCGCAATCGCCAGCTCCACGACGCCAACCAGGTATCCAAAGAAAACGACGTGGGGGATCAACATCGCAAGGACTGGCCGATAGAACGATACTGCCCACCCCTGCACATAGCCCTGCAAGTATTGAGGGAATCCGGTATGCGCAAAGTCAGAATTCGCGACTTTGTACTCGCCAAACAGCAGAAACAAAACGCCGGTCAGAATGCGCACAAGTGCGATTGTCCGTGACAGGGCAGGGTTCGGCTCATCCATTCAGTTTGGCTCGATTATTCCTAGCCACCAGGCCCGTCATTGCTCACGTAATGTTCGAGCGAATCCAGTTCCTGGGTAAGGCCGTCGATCCGCCACTCCAGCAGGTTTCGGATGGAGAGTATCCCGAGAAGCTTGCCACTATCATTCACCACCGGCAAATGCCGGAAGTGACGTTCGACCATGGTGGCCATCGCTTCTCCGGGACCGGTTTCGTGGGTCGCCATTTCTACGGGCGTGGTCATCATCTCGCGAACAGGAGTAGTTTCCGGATTCAGCCCAGTCAGAGTCAGCTTGCGAAGTACATCGCGCTCTGTGAAGATGCCCGCAACGCGGCCTTCGCGATCGATCACGCCAACCGCTCCAACGTGATAGTCGAGCATCTTTCGAATCGCATCGCCGACGCTGGCTTCCACCGGGACAGCCGCCACTTCGGGATCGCACAATTGCAACAGGTTCATAAAACCCTCCTGCAGGAAGGGTGGGGTCTGAAGGATTGAGGAATTATGAACCTCGCGGAGCTACTGTCAAGAGATTCCGCGTTTCGGCAGCAGAATTAATCTGTTCAAGGTCTTTCGAATTTTCGATGTCTCCCCCGTTCTTCCGACCTCTCGACATTGAACGGCCGCGTGCGAGCCTTACTTTATCGTGCTCCTGAACACCTTCCCACTCTTCATCACAAACTCGACGTTCCCGAGTTCCTTGACGTCTTTCAACGGATCGCCAGGAATCGCGATTACATCAGCATAAGCGCCCGGTGCCAGCACCCCGACTTTGCCCGTCATGTCGAGCATGTCGGCCGCCCGCGACGTGGCGCTCTTGATCGCCTCCATTGGCGACATTCCAAGCGACGTCATGCGAGGGAATTCCTGCGCGATTGACTCTGTCCACGGAATCCCGCCCATGTCGGTGCCGAACACGATCTTCACACCTGCCTGGAGCGCTTTCTTGAAAGACTCTTCGTGCGCTGATGCCCGCAAGCGGTCTCGCTGGCCATCCGCGGTATCGGCGGGAGCCCAGTCCGTGTAGTAGACGCTGATGGTGGGGCAGTACCAGGTCCCCTGCTTCAGCATCTGGGCGATCTGCGCGTCGCTGATCTGCAAGCCATGCTCGATGGAATCGCAGCCGCCATCCAACGCGCGCTGCAGTCCGATGCCGCTGTAAGCGTGGCAGGCGACCTTCTTTCCCCAGCCGTGCGCTTCGTCGACAATTGCCTTCAACTCTTCCACTGTAAGCGTTGGCTGCGACGCGAGCTCGCCGTTTTTCCCCACCCATGACCGGTGGGTCATGTAGACCTTGATCCAATCCGCCCCATGATCAAGTTGCTCGCGAGCAGCCTTGCGGGCTTCCACCGGACCATCCACGATCTGCGCGCCTTTGGGCATCTCCAACTCCGGGGCGTAGCCTTCCAGCGGATAGCCGCCCGTGGTCGAGATTGCCCGAGTCACAACCAGGAGCCGCGGTCCCGGAATATAGCCGCCTTCGATGGCCTGTTTGATTCCAACATCGCCATAACCCGCTCCTTCTGTCTCCAGGTCGCGCACCACCGTGAATCCCTGTTCGAGAGCGCGGCGGGCCGCCACGGTGGCTCGGGCAGCGCGAAGCGACAACGGATACTTCAGAATGTTGGCGTCGTATCCGCCTTCTGCCGGACTCTCGCCTTGCAGAAAAATGTGTGTGTGAGAATCGATCAGCCCCGGAAGAACCGTCGCGTTCGAAAGATCAATGACGTTCGCGTCAGGCGGAACCTTCGCGCTCGCCGCATCCGAGACGCTGTCGATCTGGTCTCCGCGGATGATGATGACCTGATCGTGTCGAGGCTGGTCGGACTTGCCGTCGATGAGGGTGCCCGCGCGAATCGCCGTGTAACTTCTGAGTTGGGGAGGGGAGGTTTTTTCTTGAGCGGCAACAACCGTGATAAGCAGAAGGGCGGGCACGGATCGGCGCGCGAGTCTCATGGATTAGAGAATCTCCTAGGATTCGGGATTGTACGCCGGAGAGGCTCACTTCGAAATGCCTCCTCGCTTCGTCCTACTCGCCGACGTAGGCGTCAGCTTCAATCTCAAGCAGCATATCGGGATCGACCAGTCCGGTGACGCCAACCATGGTCGCCGCAGGCCGAATGTCGCGAAAGAATTCTCCGTGAGCGCGTCCAACCTTTTCCCAATCAGCGATGTTCATGACAAAAGTGCGTGTACGCACCACATGTTTCAGGCTGGCGCCCGCTTTTTGGAGCGCCGACTCGATGTTTTTCAAGATCTGGATTGCTTGCGCGTACGGATCACCGACGCCGACGATCTTTCCATCAGGACCGGTGGCCGTTGTTCCGGCTACGTGCACGTAAGGTCCGACCCTAACGGCCCGAGAGTAACCAACTACAGGCTCCCACCGAGTACCACTGGAGACATTTGTGCGTGTCGAAGCCAAAGATTTGCCCTCCTCGCGCCGATCATTCTATTGCAACTCCTGGTGCTTAACAGGGTTGCAGTTAGCAGCCACGCAAAGTGAGTGCCAATAAATTCTGCGGTGCAACGAAGCGCAGTATTTACGCACCAAATAGGGTAGATCAGTTTCTTGAGTGGCTTACAAAAGTCACTTGCGTTCAGTAGCAAGGTGGGTTAATTAGTCGTGCATCAGTAAGAAAATCCGCAGTACGCGGATCGTGGGGCCCAAAGAGAATGATTCCGGAATCGCATCCACTGCAGCAGCTGTTTGTAGAACTCGTTGGTAGACATTACGCGGAGGAGATTGGCATTCGGGATCCGCAGCTGATCAGCTACGTGGCCCATTTGCTCACTGAATTTTGCGAAGCTGACCAGCTCTTCAAAATTCGCAACGCCACCAACCGCCCCCTCAACGATGTAGGGGAAATGCTGCTGGAATCGGATCCGATTTACGGGCCCGCGCCTTCCTTCGATCGTGAGCGCCAGGTGCGCAAGCACATCGGCGACTTTACGCTGTTCTTCGCCGGCATGTTCCCTGAGAGCGTGAACCAGTATCGGCTACGGCGCCAAAGGCTCGAGAGCCTGATCGACTGGGTGAAAGCCGGCAAAGAGAGCTATTACATCGTTTCGAAGTTCGAGCATTTCGAATATGCGAAGGTTGCGCCTTTGTTCGCGAACCTCTCCCGCAACTTCGAGGAATGTGTATACGGGCTGAACCGGGTCAAGAACGAACTCGAGGAGATGCAGCACCCGATCATGCGGGTCAACAATGAGTTGATCATGTAACGGAGTCACCCCATCCGGCGGGCGCGCGGGTCCCCTCCACTCTCGAGGCACTTCGCCAGTCGGTAGAAACTCAGGCTCGCGTCGCCCTGATGCAGCCTACGAAATCTCGCCAGAGAAGCAAACGTCTCTCCCGGATCAAACTTTTTCAGATGTTCGACAATTACGATCGTCGTCGTTTTCAGCCAGCTCGCTTGTCCAACTAGATTCAGCGTGTCGTGATACGCCTGTTCCAGGCGGTACGGAGGATCCAGAAAAACCAGGTCTGGATTGAAACGGTCTCTTTGCAGTCGCCTGAGCACCTTCCCGACATCGGCTTGAATGACCTCAACACAGGACGTGATCGGAAGCGACTTCAAGTTTTCGTGAATGATCTTGACGGCGGCCGAAGACACCTCTACGAAATAAACCTTAGCCGCGCCGCGACTGAGCGCCTCGATTCCGACCGCCCCGGTGCCGGCATAAAGGTCTAGCCAGATGGACCCTTCGAGCGCGCTCGGATTTCCAGCCGTCAGAACATTGAAAAGGGTTTCCCGCAGGCGATCAGACGTGGGGCGTATCTCTAGCCCACGCAACGACCGGAGCGGCCGGCTACGATATTGCCCCGCGATAACCCTCAGATCGCTTCCTTGCCGTGTGGCGAGTGCAGTAAAAACCTGCCAGTCTGCTTTCAGAATGTATCTAAATATATAGAATGTGAGTGCTGGCTGAGGATAATTGATGCGCAACTGGTCCATTCCCATTGGAAGACTCTTCGGGGTTGAGATTCGCGTTCATCTGACGTTTGTCTTCTTGTTAGCCCTGGTATGGATGGCAGAGACCGCCATGAAGGGTAACAGTGCGCCGGGCCGCGAACTTGGACTGGTGGGAATTATCTTCGGCTCTGTGATCTTGCACGAACTGGGCCATGCGCTCATCGCCAGACGCGAAGGCCTTCAGGCCAAAGCTATCATCCTGCTTCCGATCGGCGGAATCACGTTGCTCGAAGAGACTGCCTCGCCCGGTGCGGCGTCTCAGCCCGTTCCCTGGAAGCGCGACATCAAAATCGCCGCCGCAGGCCCGGTTGTGAATATCGTTATCGCGCTCGTGGCGGCCGGGGTGGTTTGGACGAAGTTTCCGGAAGCGCAACTATGGATGAAACCACATATCCACTCGAACCACTTGCTACGCAGTCTGGTCTGGGCGAATCTCTTCCTCGGATTGTTCAACCTGTTACCCGCCTATCCCATGGATGGTGGCCGCGTATTGCGGGCCCTCTTTTCGCGCACGATGGACATGGCGCAGGCTACGCAGCGCGCTGTCTCAGTCGCCCATGCGCTCGCAACCTTGCTGGTCGTGCTCGGGATGCTGCTGTTTTTCCATGGGGATCCTGACAGCTACTGGCTGGTGACACTCGGTTGTTTCTTGCTGATCGGCGCGCAGGTGGAAGAACGATCCGCGCTCTTCCAGAAAGTTCTGGAAACTGTGCACCTGGAAGACGTGATGCTCACCGACTTCGCCACGCTGTCGCCTGCCGACACCCTGGAAGATGCCCTCGACAAGGCGGTGCATACATTACAAGACGACTTCCCGGTCGTTCGCGGCAGCGACATGGTGGGTGTGATTTCGAAAGCCAGTATTCTGCAGGCGCTGCGCGCGGAAGGGAACGGCTACGTGCAGTCGGTCATGAACCGGATCTTCGAAGTGTCGAGCCGCAGTGAAACCCTGGCATCGGCATTTCGAAAATTGAATTCTCGCAATTTGAGTATCATTCCGGTGGTCGAGGATCAGCAACTGGTGGGAATCGTTACCCTGCAGAATCTGATGCACTCCATGGCTTTGCTGGCCGAAAGCCGCAAGCTGCGCCGGGAAGCCCTCGAGTCCTAGAGTTCTCCATACTCGACGCTTCCGCGTACTCTAACCCGGGCGTCGCGCTTGAACTCATTTTCGTCAAAACAACCGGATCGCCTTCGCCTGTTCGATCGCCGGAACTCTCCTTAACACTTTCAGAACATCATCAGGCACACGCCCGTCGACGTGCACGACAGCGACGGCTTTTCTCGGCTCGCCCTTTCTCTCGGTGGCGCCGTTCACGGATTGGCGCCCGAGGGAAAAATCCGCAATGTTAATCTTGTGCTCGCCAAGAATCGTGCCCACTTTACCGATCACGCCGGGTACGTCGCGATTGCGCAGGAAGATCAGATTGCG
>Ga0210409_10001303_pt1 | contig 33274 bp, 52 predicted proteins | sample IncBWH17MmetaG_FD_161649 | JGI IMG/M metagenome (GOLD analysis project Ga0210409, IMG submission 161649) | Forest soil microbial communities from Barre Woods Harvard Forest LTER site, Petersham, Massachusetts, United States - Inc-BW-H-17-M | ecosystem: Environmental > Terrestrial > Soil >...
TTATAGATATTACAGTCTCACGAGTGTCTCACGCCTGTTTTTATAAATATCCTCGTTGCATAGAGATACAGAAAAAGAGTCTCAAAACCCCTGTTTTACCCCCCCCCTCGTTTTTTATTGAACGAGACACGCTCAAATCTTACAACGAGATCGTAGTCTAACACACTCAAAGCAGGGACGGTCAACCGGCCCTCCGTGAGACTCAAATATATATAAATTATTACATCTATTAGAGATAGCTAGTGTATCGGTCGGAAGGTGTGAGACTTTTTTGCTTGTAACCCCTTTATTTACGTCTACGTCGGCCAAAAAATGAGACTCGAGTGTGAGACACCGTGAGACTCCCCTGTGTTTATCAGTGGATCCGTCGTTTTAGGGTTGGAAAAAAGTGTCTCACGGCCAAAACTATCCTTGACAAGGCTTATGCGATCTTGTAATCTCTCAGCGTGTCTCATAAGCTATATGCGCCTCCACTGAACAGGCCGGTTATTATCAGAACCGGTGATTGTCGCCTTTGTTTCTATCTCTCTGCCCAGGGAGGGCCTACCATGAAAATTCCACCTCTTGATTTCCTACTCGTGTGCTCCGGTCTGTCACTTAGAGAGTTTGAATTAAATCGCCAAACCCAGGCTGCCAATCTGCGGAAACAAATTCGTCCGATCGAGGACGAACTGCGCCAGGCGGAAGCTGAGGCTGTACTCGCTCGTTGGTTGATGGAATACCGCGATGTGTTGCTGGCGGCCGGCCATGCTGCGGCATTCCAGGCAACTTTCGAATTTCAGCCCTTTGCGGCGATGCCGGCCGGGGCCCCGCCGACGAAGATCGTCAGAAGGAAATCTCGCGGTGAGTCGCGGAAGGAGATATGCGCGTGAGCACCCAAGCGAAGTTAAAGAAAAAAGCTCAGACCAACGGAAAGCAGAAACCGATCAGTTTTGGCGCCTACCCGGACCAATTAGAGCGCTGGACAAAGGCAGCAAAAGCCATGGATCGGCCTTTGGGCTGGTGGATCCGTTATCGCCTCGAACAGATGGACACCCTGGATCAGCAGGCGCTTGCCCAGGGAGTTTTGCAGGAGAAATCGTGACGCATGCGAGCGTGGCCCTACAGGTCGAGCGAAGCGCTCGCGATCGCGGGCTACAAATGCCGCGGGCCGATCGCTTGCCCGATCTGTGGGGCCGAAATCGTGATCTATCAGATCCCGGGACAGATGCCGGTGTTCCTGGATCCGGAGAAGTTCTTCCCGCACCTGGTGGATCCACAGCATGCCGATCCGCCTTGGCCGCCGCCGGTGGACGGCAAGAGCGCGGCGGCGGGGCCGGATTTATGAGTGCCGAGGGACGGCAATGGCTGTATCGGATCTTCTGGCGTCTGAACGAGGCCCTAGCCATCGAGGAAGACCTGTTTTGGAAGATGGAAATGCTTCGCGCGTTGATCCTGGTGCATCAACTGCGCCATACAGGAAGGTGGAATCTAGGATGAAGGGACCGCTGATCGTCGCGGCAATTTTGTTGGGCGCCGTGCTCCTGCAGGCGTACTGGCCGGGATTGAACGATCTCATCGATCGCTGGCGTGACTGGCGCCATGAGCGCGCGTTCTCAAAGCGGCATACGGAGAAAGGCCGATGACTCAAATCTGCGCTTGGTGCAAAAAGGAAATCCGCGATCTTGGCGGCGAGGAGGGTATCTCCGATGGACTCTGTTTGGACTGCCGTAAAAAGCATTTCCCGGAAACTCTGCGCAGTGTGCGCGAACAGGCTGAGGCGCTGGTCGCTAAAGATGCTCCGCAACGCAATCTGGCGCGCGGATGAATGGTGTCACGAGCAGGAAGTCCGCCTGCGCGAAGAAGCCGCCAGGCCCGCCTTCCAGGCCGAAGTGAATCGCGTGCAGAGCGCCAAGCGGGAGCATGCGCTCAAGAAATTGCCGGCGTGTCCGCCGCTGGATGCAACAGCGCCCGCCGTCGCGGGCAAAACAACGGGAGCCAGGCGTCGCCTTTCCGCGGCGAGTATGGCGCCTCGCCGGCAATTCCCAAAACTGAAGTACCAGCACGGCGAATTTGTCAGCAGAGAGAGAGGCTGAAGATGACGATCATTCAGGAAAGATGGGAAGTAATCCAGAAGCTCCCGCTCAAATATGGCGGACACAAGCCCGATTCGCAATTCTGCGTGATGGAAGCCGCTGCTTACGTTGCTGGTGAAAAATGGTCCGATCATCCTGCTTGCGTTCCGCCCACGATTGCTGCGCTGCTGCGCCGTTGGAATGATCGACTTCCCACGGATGCCGATCGCGATCGTCTATTGAAGCCGTTCATTCCCAAAATCATCGGACTTCCCTCCGATAAAAACACAGAACTCCGGCGCGCTGTGATGTGTGGCGATTGGGCGCTGCGCGTACTGATCCCGGAGTATCTACGATATGCGAAGCGCGACAAGCTGGCCGATGCCCTCGCCGCGCGGGTAGAGTCTGCTACGCAGGCTGAACTCCGTGAGGCTGTAAGGTTCGTTCAGGGGAAATTGGGCGCCAGCGCCAGCGACATCGACATCGACATCGACATCGACATCGCCATCATCGACATCGCCCCTTTGCGGCGATGCCGGCCGGGGCCCCGCCGACGAAGATCGTTCGATATCGACATCGCCATCGCCAAGCGCCTAGAAGAATCTCAATCAGCGCTCGTAGAGCGGATGATTGAGTGTCGGATTGAGGATGAGTAAATCAGATGTCGCACAAGACAAACCAACGGAATCGATGCCTCGAGTGCGGTCATTCGCTGGAGCTGGCTACGGGCCTAAATACTGAGCATAAGCCCAATCCGGGCGATGTCTCGATCTGCATTTCGTGCAGTGCTGTGGCGATCTTTGACGGTGACCTTTCACTGCGCAAGCCGACGGATGAAGAGGCGGCCAACTTTCCCGCGGAGATCTCGCAGGAAATCCACCGCGCACAGACCGTTACGCGCGCCTGGTCGCGAACTTTCGGAAGGAATTGAGAGGCTGGAAGAATGAGCTCATGGAACCACTCAATTTGTGATGACTGCTGGGAGAAACGAATCCCTCGGTTTGAGCCTGTCCGCATAGTTGAGAGCCATCGGACGGAGCGATGCTGCTGTTTTTGTGGGAATTTGAACCGAAGCGGGATTTTTATTCGGCAGAGTCCCAAAGACATGCGTTGCCAGGGGATTCACGAGTGACCGGTCACGAGTCACGAAACAGCTTAGCTCTCGATCTCGTTCATTCGTTTGCAGAATTTCTGGTAGCAAGGCCGGCAAAGCGCAAATCGATAGTGCAGTCGTAACTTCGATTGGCAGTGCATGCAGCCGAACTTTTGAAAGTATCTGATTGCAAATTGGCGCAGGCGAGCGCGAGGCACGCCGAATTGAAGAAGTGAGTGACGCAGCATTGAATCCGGCGTGGTTTTCACAAGGGCAAATTCTAGCATGAACATCCCTCTCGGCTACGAAATCGGCAGCGGAAAGCGCGTCACGATCCCGGTAAACCACACCGTGGTCCTGGGACAGACGCAGCTCTCCGGAAAGACGACCACGCTCGAGGCCATGGTCGAGCGCTCCGGGCTACGCGCCATCGGTTTCATCACCAAGCCTGGGGAAAAATCCTTTCGCCTGCAGACGCAGATCCCCGCGTTTTTCAGTGAATCGACGATTGAGGAATACTGGAAGCACGTGGTGGCCATCCTGGAATACCGCGCCGGCACTCGCCTGGGCTGGCGCGAACGTGGCGTGGTGATGAAACTCTGTCAGGACTACAAAAAGGAAACCTCCCGGATTGGGATGGACAAGTCTGGAAAGTCCAAGCGCGAGGCCGTGAAATATTCGTGGCGCGCGCCGCGATCGCTCCGTGCGCTCCTCGAAAACATCGGTGCATGGATGCCCTTTGCACGCGGGCAGGAAGAAATGATTTGCATCCAGTTGCGGGAATATCTCAAGCCCGCCATCGAAGAGATTGAGAGCGCCGACTTCTCCGACAAATTGAATCTGGCCCCCGGTATAAACGTAATGGACGTGACGAATCTGTCCGATGGACTGAAATCCCTGGTGATCCGCAGCGTGATCGAATGGGTACATAAGCGCGGCCGGAAGATAGTCGTCATTATACCTGAAGCGTGGAAATTCATTCCCGAGGGCCGCAGCACACCGGTAAAGCTGGCGCTCGAGGGCCTGATCCGCGAGGGCGCCGGCGTCGAAAACTTCGTGTGGATGGATTCGCAGGATCTCCGCGGCGTGGACAAAATGCTGCTGCGCAGCGTGATCGTGTGGCTTTTCGGCGTGCAGCGCCAGAAAAACGAAGTGGCCTCGACGCTGGCCAGTATTCCAGACCATCCCAAACCCACTGCCACGGAAGTGATGCAGCTCGGCAAGGGCCAGTTTTACGTTTGCTACGGCACCACGCTGAAACATACCTACGTACAGCCGGCGGGGATGGAAGACGCGCACGCCCAGGCCATCGCCCGCGGCGACGAGTCTCCCGATTCCTGGCGGCAGATAGAGCGGGCGCTCGAGGTGCAAGATGGCGAAGCTGCATCGGCCATGGGCGATAGCCAACGTCCTGATTATTCCGGTGACAAAGAGGGCGGCGAAGGGATGGCACGCGATGCTGAACGTGAATCCTCACTCGCTGGGCCCGATCCAGATCCATCTGGAATTAATGGGGAGGACGAAACTGTGTGGAAAGAAAAGTACGAAGAGCTTAAAGCGGAATACGACACGCTAGTCGAGGCGCACGACGCGCTGGCCGAGCGCGTCCGTGCGCTGCAAGGGTTTCCAGCTTCCAGTCTCGAATCTTCAACTTCCAGACCTCCCTCGGGAGCATCCCGTCTGCTGGGAGCAGGCGAGGATGAAGGCGAAGCGGCGGATTCTCGAAAAGGGCTGGGAGCCGCCGCTTCCGCATCTGCTGATGGGCGGCCCGCGCACTACGATCTCAATTTCATCTATGACGAAATTAAACACCGTGCCCAAAAGGATCCCGGGATCCTCGAGCTCCTCGCGCGCCGGCCGGAGCTGCGCGTCACCGTCGAGCGGCCAACAATCGAAGTGAATGGCGACACTCTTCGCGGCGCCCTGGCCACGCTGATCTTGAAGAAGTTTTTCGATTCCCCGCAGAACGCTAACACTGCGTTCAACGAACTGAAGCGCCTGGGCCGCCGTGTTGCCAAACCAGGCGTCTACCGCGAGCTCGATAAGCTGGCCGAGCTCGGCTTCGTCACCAAAGAGGAGACCGGCTATCAGGCCGTCGCGGGAATGAAGATTCATATCATCGAAGAAAAATCAGGAAAGGCGGTCGCCGCGCGATGACGATTCAGAGTTATCCCGATGAGCTGGACTACGTAAACGCTCGCCTTCATCCGCTGAGCCAAACCGATGATCACAGTTTTCTAGGAACGTTCTGTCAGGCGGCACTTCGTGCAGATGAATTGAACTACGAAATCATCCGCCCAGCGCTCCTGGAACTTATGAAGAAATATCCTGCCAATCCGGACCGGCTTCGGATGGAGCGCCACGATCGCGGTGTTGATGAACCACGGGTAACTAATCACGAGTCACCAATCACGGGGGCTGAATGAGCGATCAGAACCCAACTGAGAAGGGCGCTCCGAAGGAAACTCCGGTACTCCTGCCGAAATGCCCGCACTGCGGCCAGGATGTTCCGGGATTAAATGTGTCCACGATCATTTTGCCCATGCCGCAGAATCCGCAGGGAGACATGACGTTCCTTCTGCCGTGCTGCCCGCTCTGCAACAAGATCATCACGGCGCAATACGTGGGCTACACGCCCCGCACGCCTGGCGTGGCCACTCCGCCGTCGAATCTCTGGCGGCCGAGCTGAAAAGCAGTGGCTGGTGACAATAGTGACCGGTGATTTGTGAGTAGTGAAATTCAAACCGGCGAGATCCGCTGCGTGGGTTGTGGCTGTACGGATTCGAACCCATGCATCGATCTCGCCGGTCAGACATGCTCCTGGTCGGTAGTGAACGAGGAAACCGGCGCCGGCCTGTGCACAGTGTGCGCGATGAAACCGCTCGATCAGCTCATCGAGCAGGGCCTGTTTTGGTAATTCACGATGGAGATCAATTTCAACGCACGTGCAAAGGAAATTCGATGGTCCACCGGGTCGTGTGGAAAATCAGGCTGCAGCGATCCTGAATGCGTATGCGCTCTTTGCCGAAAACCTTTGGGCATTTCAGAAGACGATCGTAGCCACGATCCGGAATGCGAAGGATGCGAGCGCTGCGAGGATGACGTGCCAATCATCGTTTTTCGCGGAGAAGGAAAGGATATGAAACAGGCCGCCTTTCATGGGAAATGCTTCGCGGCAGTGACCTTTGTTCACATGCCATCGTTCACCGATCACGATCGACAAGGGGGTACGAATGACGCGACGTGAATGGCTTCAAAAGAATCCGCCGCCGCAGCCGGCGGGGCCGCTGCTCGATCGCGCAGCCGAGCTCGAGGCACAGGGGAAAGCCACGGAAGCGGCGACGATCCGCGGCCAGGCGTCTGCGGCGCCGGCGAGGTGCCCTCTACATCCCTCGGCGCCGCTGTACCGCCATCAGAATCGTCAGGAAGATTTGTACGTCTGCAAACAGGGCCCTCACTTCCTGATGTGGACGCCCGTCGGCGCGCGCGCGCAACTCGTCCCGCTCACGAAACTCGATCTCCCGGATATTGATGCGGAAATGAAGTGATCTATGCCTGAGCACTACACACGGAACACGCTCACGGCGACGGCCTGGTGTGCGAAATGCCACCGCAATACGGAGCACCGCGTGGATGACGGCCGCCGCGGCCCTTGCCTCGATCCCGATCATCCTGCGCCGCCTATCCCGCGCGCGGTGATACCGAAACTCGATCTGCCGAAAGAACCGGAACAGGGAGATCTCTTCGGAGAGAAAAAGCCATGACGAAGCGCCAAGCGCGGGAATTTTACTGGTTTTCGCAGGGATTCACGGATGCGGCCCTCAAATTGCGCCAGGCCGCGCTTGAGTGCGATCCGACCGGACGCAGGAAGCGAACGCACGTCGCGCGCGGCGCGTTTGCTGCCTCGATGCTCCTGGATGGTGATCTCCGCCAGAGGCAAAAACGGAAGGGAAAATAATGGCCTCGGGGCACGGATCACGAATCGAGGGTCACGCTCCCGTGCCCTGGAGCGAGTACGACGAAAAATGGCTGCGGCGCGCGCTGTGGTTCGATTTGTACGCGATGTGGACGTTGCTCCTGGCGGGAATAGGTTTCGCGATCTGGAAAGCATGGGTTTCCGCGTTCATCTGTTTTTGCGGAGCGCTCTTTTACCTGATCGATCTGTGCGTCCAGCAGAACAGGTTCGACCTGATGCAATTGAACAAGCCGCGCAGCACGGCGGGGTTGACCGAATGGATCCAGTTGCGGCCGTGGCAGACGGAAATCTGCTGCGCCTGCGGCTCGATCGTCCATCTCGATGGGGCCCTGTGGTTTCCTAATCCGGTCGATCCCGGAGGCGGCCGATTCTCGATCGTCTGCCCCTGCGGCATCGGTTACTTCAAGCTGAAGGTCAAGGCGGAAACCCTGGTATGAGGTCATCCCCTACAAAAAAAACGATTGTTGCCCGGCGCCCTCGGTCGAGGAAATCGGGATCTTTTCGGCCGATCGGAGCGCGTAGGGTAAAGGCGCCTCCGCCGGAAATATACGTCAAACTGCCAGTACATGACGTTTGGAGGCCCTATAGTCGCGCCCACCTGCGAAACAAACGCGGATACGTGTATCTATGCTGGCGAGACGGCGAAAAGGTCAAAAACTACTATCTAGGAAAGGCGCCCCGGAAGTCCCCTACGCCGGCGATCGCTGCAGCAGCTCCTCGAGCTCGCCGGCGCCGGCGCCAGGCGAGGCCTGCAGGATCCGCCCTGTAGGGCAAATAAATGGCTGCCATACTCAAAACGCTGCCTACGTTCTTCGCCCGCGGGAAGATCAATGAATTCCTGTCGACTCCGTTTTCTAATTTCTTTTTCACGCTCGGCCGGGGCCGGCCGCAGCGGCCGGATCCCGTGACGGAGATCTACTTCACGCACAACGGAGTGATCCTGGGACATTTTGATATCACCGAGATCGTCCAGAACAAGGGGCAGCTCCCGCTCCTCACGACGCTCGACGGACGTCCGTCGGAGTGGCAGATCAAGCCCGATCGCTGGGTTGCCGTCTGCCGAGGGCCGTTCCATCGGCTCGAGGAGAAGTTATTTCACAGCGGATTCCGCGGCTGGCGTTATTTCGACCTGGACGCGTACCGCGGCACGCTCGAATCGAAAGTGCGCCTATGAAGAGAAGCGGAGAGAAGGGCACGCGGAAAGCTGGGAAGGCGAGACGGGTAGCTCGATCCAAACCCGACATCAGGCTGCGACCTCCTGTCCCTCTGTCCGCTGGGTATCAACGCAAACCAAAGAAGCTGAGTGCTCGCCGAATCATCAGAGATTTGCGATGGGCCCTCGACAATTCCACGCACAAACTTGTAGGAATGGTCGACGACCTGGCGAAGATGCACCAAGCCGCGCGGGATGCTCTGCAGTTTTACGATCGTGCCGCCGGCAATTCTCGCGCCGATCACGGATGGACCGCCGCGGACGTCGAGCGCGTGGCGGAGATCCGCGCACTGGTGACTGGAATACCTTCGCGGACGTAGAACCGCTCTTGCAAGAATAATAATTATTCTGCATCGTCCCCGCCTCAAAATGCATGCGGATGCCCTCCCAGTGCATAAAAACCCCGGTGCGCGCGGGCGTAGCGAGGACTTCTGCATTGAGGGTAAGGTCCAAGCCTATCCCGCGATCTGATGCCTTCAAATCGGCTGTAAAGCGTTTTTCGAGGGTGTTTTTAGAAGGAATCGCGCCGGCAAGGCGTAGGGGCGATTGCCGGCGCGCTGAAGGGACGGCAACCGATCTCCAGAGCGGCTGCAGTCAGATGGCGGGCGCAGAAAGAAGATCTAGGCCGAAACGCCGATGTCCATTGCTTCCCAATCCTGGGCGAGCAAATCCGTCTGGCTGCACAGCCACGGAACCAGGTGATCGTCCGCGGTTTTCAAGTAGACGTAGGGCAGGGACATTTTGGAATCCACATCCGGGAGCTGCAGCGCGAGCCACATGTTCTTGCCGTTCCACCCTCTGCGGCAGACTTTCCCGCCGCTGCGCAACCGCTCGATGGCCCATCCGATTCCGTTCATGATGTCTCCCTAAATGAGTGAGCTTTTGGGTTTCCCGGCTAGGCCGCGGCTGCCGGCGAAGAAGGATTCATCTGCGTCACGGCTCGCACATTCAGGATCCCTACCACCGCGTCCGTTAACTTCTGAATGTAGACCGTGTCGACCTTCAGGCCCTCGGCCGTCAATAGCTGCGTCACCGTCGGCTCGACAATTGAAATCACGTCTGCGGCCTTCTGCAGCCCGGTGCCCGTTTGCATATTCGCGGCCGCCATCTTCTGCTCGGCCATCGCTACCGCCTTTTGAATCAGGCCGACCGAATTGACGACTCCTGCGATGACAGCCTGGTCCTGCGGGAAAATTTCCGCCGCGAGCTCGGCCGCCGGGACCAGGTATTTCTCGACCTCGGTCAAGACCTTCAGCGCGTCCTTCCCGATCTGTTCCATAATGGTCACGAACTTGATTGTCATGCGTTTGTTCTCCTCGATTTTAGATTTTGAAGTTCTTCCTGAATCAGCTTTTTCACTTCTGGAACGAGACGGTCTATCGTGTAGCGCGCCACGCGCTCGCGCTCGATTGGCAGCACCAATTGATCAATCACTCCGTTCAGCCGTTTTTTGATTTCGGTGTCGCGGATCATTTGCTTTACTTCGCCGACGTGGCCACCTGGGCCGCGGGGCCCGCGAAATCCCGCAGGAACGCCTTGATCACAGTCCACGTGCCCCGCACTGGTGTTGTTTCGCGATGGACGAAAGCGTGAATGTCTCCGGTGGTGGCATCGAGGTTGCCGGCGGCGCCGTCGACATGGGCCAGCGTTTCATGGATGGCGGGATCGGACATTGCCGTCGCCGCCGCGGCTGTCGCGTGGATCCCGTTATCGATCATCGGGCGCAGCGCGTCGATCGTGTCGTCAATTTTGGCGGTCGTGTCGGTGAGATTCCGCATCGCCGACATTTCGAGACCCGTGGAAGCGTCCAGGCTCGCCGCCACGCGCGGCACCAAGACGTCGTTCAAGCTCCGATCGGTGCGCACCATGATCTCTTTCGCATCTGTGATCAGTTTGTAGACCTGGAGCTGCGTTTTCTGCCAGTAGGCGGCTTGCTCGGTCGCCGCCTCGGAGAATCTGTCCTCCGCGGCGGTGGCTCGCGCGATCGCGTCCTGTGAGTTTTGTAGAGCGATATCTGCATCCACTGCGATCGGGGCCACCTGGATCCTCAGTTCACGGAAGAATAGGCCGCCCTCGATCATCAGAAATGCCGCGGCGACCGTCACGATGCCGGCGCAGAAGGCTTCAAATGTTTTCATTTCACTTGGTTTCCCATGAGCAGCAAAAACCATTCGATCATTCCTAACGCGTAACAGCCTGCGATCGCCGCCGCAGCGGCCACGGCCAGCCCAAAAATCGTGCCACCCAGCAAAATAGCGGCAGTCCGAAGACGAGGATCAGGGCGATCGCAAAGAACAGTAATCCGAGCAGCAATCGAAGCCATGTCACGTCAGTCTCCGCTCGCGGCCGCGAGCTGTTCATAAATCTGCATCCGAGCCAGGCCGTTCGGGATGTACTGCGGATCCGCCGTGGGGGCTCCGTGCGCGCGGCCGGTGTTCCAGCAGGAAAACATCTCGGAAAAATCCCCCGCCAGGTTCAGCTCAAAGCGGATGGCAAATTGAGCGAGCATCCGCAACGTAACGAGAAAACTGAGTTCTGGAGTTTCGAGGGCGGGGGCCTTGACGGAGAAGGGAATCGCTTCGTAGCCCATTATCTGGGTAAGACCCCAAGAATTCGCAAGGCCATCCAACTGCTGCAGCGCGTCGGAAATGACAGCTCGAAATCCTGGAGCAGGAGTGGCCGCAACACCCGTGAACGGAGCGGCGAGGTAAGCAAGGATGCTGTCACGGATAATGCTTCCGTAAGCCGGCGCTCGTCCCTGTACCACTTCCCAGAGAGCTGTAAGCACACCTTTTTCAAATCGTCGGGCATTCGGATCTCCTCCGGATTCGTTGGCCACAAGTGCGGCAAGGAAAGCCGGGGGCACACTGGACTTCGCGCAAGCGGCCGCGATCGCGGATCCCCACTTTGCGTGAATCGACTGCATCAGGGTTGTGTTGGGATCCGCCATTAGAGATCCGCTCTACCTCTGGCCGGGGATACTAGAAGCGCGCATCACTCGACACAACTTATAAGAATTATAAGATTTGTCAGATTTCATAGAGCGCCAGCCCGATACCGAGAATGGCGCCCATCACCAATGCAACCCCGCCCCAGGAAAAGCCTCCCGGTGCGGCGGATCCCGCCGGGAGGAGACCACTGGGAATCGTAAGCGTCGACGTGCCTCCACCTGGTGACGCGCCGGCGCCGGCCGCAGTGAACGCCGTCACGGCGGCGTATTGCGTCTGTACATTGTTCAGGATTTTCGCCACGTAGTTGCGAGTCCCAGCCGGAGCGCTGGAGAGCCATCCGGATCCGTTCGCCGCCATCGCATTTTGTACGTTGCCCGGGCCCCAGTTGTAAGCGGCGAGAGCGGCCGTTGGATCTCCGAATTGTGCGAGCATCATGCGGAGATAGCTGACCCCTCCCTGAATGTTTTGCATGAGATCGGTCGGATCGACGCCGAGTTGCTGGGCCGTGGCCAGCTCGAGCTGGAAAACGCCGATCGCGCCCTTCGTGGAGACCGCGTTCTGATTGAAATTTGACTCGACGCTGGCGACCTCGAGCGCCAGAGCGGGATCCACCCCCTGGCGCTGGGCCTCGGCGATAATCGCATTGGGGATGCTGGACATAAATTTCAACTTGAGCCTAAGCGAAGGGCGATCCCTAGAAAGAAACTGCTCGAGACCCTCCCATCTCTCGATTCACCGCAAATCCGCAGCGCCAGAAACGTTTTTGTCGCGGGATGCAGCTTCTGCCTTCCCCTTACGCTTCGGGATCGCCCTTCGCTGGGGCTCAATAAAAGCAGGATGATCTTTTTCATTTATCCCCCACAGGCGATGAACGCGATATTGTCCGTGCCTGTGCCACTGAAAGTGATCGAACTTGCGCTGGCCGGAATACCATCGCTCGCATTCGCTTTTGTGGTGATGTCGTTTGTCGTGACCGTGAAACTGCTGGAGCTAGTGAATGCCGGCGAAATCCCCGTGATCGTCGAAGCTCCCGCGGAAAGGGTAGCGATTCCCGAAACGCAATGTTCGGCCGTCGTCAATGTGTTGGTGCATGCTCCATTTGCCGCCACCGTGCCGCACTGAACGCCAATCGTATTCCACGTCATCGTCTCGGTGGTCCCGCCAGGTGTACTCAACACTTGCCCGGCGACCGGAACAACGTTCGGCCACGTGTATGTGTAAGGCACGGTGCCGATGTTGTTGAGAAATGACACATTGGGGCCGAGCGCACTTACGCCGGCCGCTGGACCTCCGGCCGCTGTAGTCACCAAGCTGACCGTCGGACCGGTGGCATTGAAGAATAGTTGGCTTACTTGCAAACCCCCAAGCCATAAGTTGAGGCCAAAAGAACCAGAGCTGTTACTTGCTAGTCCTAGGAAAGATTGCCTGGTACTTCCTGAATTTCCGGGAGCATCAGCTTCCGCTACCGTAAAATCCCAAGCAGTCGATGTGTTCGGCGATAATTCGAAAAGTGATGGTTGCCCCTCATAGGAAAGGCTGCCGCCATTCCCGCAAACAGTAAATGAGCCTGTCGCTGTGAGATTGCATCCCCCGTTCGATACAGCGAGCGGCCCGCCGATGCTCCCGGTGGGGGTATTGGAGAGTTTCGGGCAGCCCGCATTTATATTTGAGCTCACGCTCTGGCTTGCGCCGCTGATCGAAACGGACACCACAGTGCATTGTTGCGGGCCTGTGCCGGCGGGCGGCGCGATCCCGGGCGCTTCGTTCACTGTGAATTGCCACTGCGTCCCACCGGGAGAGATCACAGCATTGCTGGCCAGATTCATGCTGAAAGTTCCGGTCACGTCCGCAGTGGCTCGAGTGAAGGATGCGACTTGCTGGCCGTTGATCGTGGGAGTGATGCCCGTGGGAATAAGCTGAGCCTGCACGGAGGCATTCGAGTACGGCAGCCCATTCGGATCCACAATCGTGGCGTTGACGGTCGTGATGTTCTGCGCTCGAGTAGGGAAGGTAAGCAGTAGGCAGGCCATGAGAATCGCCGCGACGAAAGGCCCCACATGGAATCTAGCTCTCATCCTGATCGTCGTCTTCCTCATCGTCATCGGCTGGCACGGGAATCTGCCCGGGATCGATCTCTTCCCACTCTTCCTCGATGCGATCTTCATCCTCGGCCGCATTCAGTCCGGAGCACGCGCCGAGATGCCTGTGAAATTCCGCGATGCATTCCGCCTTTGTGCGGCCGTAAAAAATGTGCTCGACGCGGATGATGTCTTCGCCAGGATCGACTCGATAGATGTGATAGGCCCAGGCCATGTGTACTCCGCGACTCGCGATCGGCGACTTGTGAAACCGATTTATCGGTGTACGCCGTTCAACAAGACCGAAAGACCGGAATCGGTCAAAAGGAATGCCAGCAGTCCCGTCCAGAACATGATCTTCCCAATTTCAATCATTTTCCCGTTGGGGGCCGTGGACAAACCGAACATCAGAAGGCCTACGATCGCTACGAGCAAACTCAGATAGATGATCATCATTTCTCCTTTGTTGCCGGCGGCGCCGGCGGAGTGTCTTCGTGCTTTGGCGGTGGCGGGGCTTCCGAGGGCTGCGCGCCGTAGAATTTCATCACGATGCCGCGAATGTTCAGCGCTCCGTAGTAGCTCACCAGATCGAGGAATTTGTTGTATTTCGGCGAGTTGAAAAACTCGCGCGGTGGAGCAAGGAAATAAATCGCGTTCCAAAATGCTCCCCAATATACGATCACATCCATTACTTGGTGGAGCGTGATGTGGTGCATCAGTTTCTCCAGGCGTCTTCACGTAGCAATCTGGCGACTCGTCCCGCCTTTTCTTTGGGCTCGAGCTCCTCGATCTCGTTGGCGATCATGTGTTTCCAGCGGCGTTCTGCCTTGCGTTCGTTCTCTCGGCCGACTCCCGCGACGTTGTTAACATCCGACTGCGCCTTCTGAATTTTGAGGCGCATAGTGGCGTAGACGACGCCGGCTCCGAACACCGCGCCGATCGCTGCCCAGGCGAAAACCAGAATCGATTCCGTCACGTCTCGCCGCCGTCGTCTTTTTTCTCAGGCCGCTGCACCAGAAACGGTTTCTGCGGATCGCAAGTGGCTCCCTCTATCGTGGCGCTGTGGTGCGTGCGTTCTTCGAAAATCCTCACAAATTCCTGGTGCTGGCGATCCTGCACCTCGCCCTTGATGTCAAACATGGCCGTCACTAGCTCGTCAAAATGCCCGCAGCAAAGATCGAGCCCCCCCCACCGGTGCGGCGCCGGCAAGCCGCACACGGTCCCGCGCTCCGTGCTGAATCGGCATAGAGCATCCATGTCTTTGGCCCTCTCCCCGTGGTGTCATCGTCGCCGATCCTTTCGATGAATCTGTTCGATCAAAACGGTTCTTGGTTCCAGCTAATCACATCGTTCTGCGTGATGCTCGTTGCCGTAGCCACGCAGGTCGTCACGGAGCCCGACGTTTGCGTGATGACGTTGGCGCGAGTGGTGCGGTCGCTGAAGTTGCATTGGTGGTCGTCAGGACTGACGTTTGGGAATGTCAGAGTGATCGTGCTCGCCGCCGTTACGCCTGTGCATGTGAACTTACCGCCCCGGTCGCCCAACACAGCGGGAACTTGCGTCGTGATTGTCGCGCACGCCCCGGTCCCGGTGACCGTTGGCGCGGTCCCAATGGAAAGGAATTGTGAGGCAAATAGCGGCGCGTCGTTGCTGTAGACGGAATCAGACCCGGTCAATGTCGGAGGATTGCCACCGATGAAGTTAGTAGCTGCTGAACCGCCCAACACATCCTGCGACAGTTCTATGCCAGGGTTCCCACCAGTAATCGAAGAGTCAGTAACCGGATTAGGAGTGAAATTCTTGTCCAGCACGCCGTTGCGATACGCATAGAGCCAATTCCCGATGTGGTACAACTTGATAACGTCATTGGTTGCGCAGCCAACTACGGCTGTTTGACTCGCTAAGATTGTCTGCACGCCCGTAACATGCTTATAAATGCCGCTGCCGGTCGCAGCCGCCCCAGAACAAAAATACGAGTAGAAAGTATCCGCTGTTAGGCTGGCATTTGTGATTACTTGGGCGTTGGAAGAAGCGTTGGCATCTATTGCGGCCACCGTTAGCTGTGCAAATTGGTCACTGGACGGAAACTGCTCACCGATAAACACGTTGAAGCAGTTTGTTGGTAAAGCAGTGGTACATTGCGCCCTGTTGCTGACAATCGAGAATGTATTGACACTGAACGAACCTAGATGCCACGAAGGCCCCAGACCAACGACATTCGCTCTGGTGAACGTGTCAATTCCGGGCGTACGCGAAAGATTGTGCTGCGAAGTCGCTTGCAAGACCGTGAAAGATGTCCCACCGCCGCCATCAAAAAGATTCGGAATTCCAACCAAGCCGATATTCTGGTTTCCAACCAAATAGCTGAGTAGACCGTTAGTGGCCCCCGGATTCGTCTCTGCAAAATGGTAAACTGGAAGAAATAATGGGTATCCACCTGCTGTGGCATCCTCTAGATCGAATCCGAATACGGTTAGAGCGCTGCCGAGAATCATATTCGGGCCGAAAGTCAGGCAACGTGCGACTTCCCCACAAGCAGGAGCAACCCAGAAAGAAGAGTGACTAATTGTAGGACCGCGCATTCCGATGTCTATGCCGTGATTGCCGTCTAGAGCTGCGCTTTGATTGATACCAACATGCTCGCCCCGCACATCTAAACCGACATCTGCACCCATGGTGTAAGACCAATCAAACTCAGAGTGTTCCTTGGATCCATTCACGCTAGTCAAGCCAATCAAACCACCGGGATCTGTTTCTCCCCATGCGGTACACGCGTCCTGAACTGGAAAAAGGAGCGAGCCCTGTGCGACTGCCGTATCTGCGAAAACGTGGTCATATTCGACGTTTAACCCATTCTCCATCGACGATTCAGTTTCGCAGCCGCGCTGATTTGTAGGGACTCGAATGCCTAGATTCTTCAGGCGCATACTTGCGCCGACATTGGTCGTCACGTCCTTACGCGCCCACAGAACAGTAATTTTGGTATGCAGCGGCACCGATGAAACCGCTGCCGGTGTGAGATTGATGATCGTACCGCTTGTCTGCACTGGCGTTCCGAACTGATCAACTACCTGGTCTCCAATTTCACCCTCAACTAACCATTGAGTGACCTGCTCTGTACTCGCACTGCCGCAACCTGAAACACAGGGAGGAAACGCCATGCAGTAGGCGTTCGAGAATCCGCCCGTCGATTCCGTATCGAGGCTGTTGCAATTGTAGATACCCTGCTTCATGAAAAAGTGGCCGCCATTTGGCGTAGCTGCTACAAGACCGTCCCACAGTGCCCGAAAGTCAGTAGAAGAGGTAAGAGCTCCGGTCACATTGTTTTGCGCGCAATATGTGGTCCCGCCTATGCTGTACGTTCCGCAATTTGAGCTGCTGGCTGGAAACATTGTGAACGTGCTGCTCGGACCATTTGCGCCCGGCCCTGCAGCGGCACTGTTGGAGAGTTTCGGGCAGCCCGCATTTATATTTGAGCTCACGCTCTGGCTTGCGCCGCTGATCGAAACGGACACCACAGTGCATTGCTGCGGGCCGGTGCCGGCGGGCGGCGAGATTCCCGGAGCTATGTTCACCGTGAATTGCCACTGCGTCCCACCGGGAGAGATCACAGCATTGCTGGCAAGATTCATGCTGAAAGTTCCGGTCACGTCTGCAGTGGCTCGAGTGAAGGATGCGACTTGTTGGCCGTTGATCGTGGGAGTGATGCCCGTGGGGATAAGCTGAGCCTGCACGGAGGCATTCGAGTACGGCAGCCCATTCGGATCCACGATCGTGGCGTTGACGGTCGTGATGTTCTGCGCCAGGGCAGGGAAGGGAAGGAAGCAAAGCAAGCTGAGGAAGCAAAGAATTCGGGAAATCTTGAAGAACATTCGCCACTCTCCCCAAAGTTATCTGCCGTTCAGCGTGAACGGTTCATCGAGAATGCGTTCACCGTGAACGGTCGATTGCCGGGGAAAGTGGCGCTCGATCGTGCGATTTCCTGCTAGGAACTACTGACTCGAAACCGTGATGTCCATCGCCACGCTCGCCTTCACGCAAATCCCATTTTGAAATGCCAAATTGTAAGGAATCGTTCCGAGTGGCGCCGTAGCCGTAGCGGTGATCACCGCTACTGTGTTCGTCGCTGGAGTGCCTGTGCAGCTTGCCTGCGGAAGATCAAAAATGCTGATCGTACCGGCCGCCGGTGTGTTTACCGTGACAGAGAGCAAGACCCCGCCGATATTCTTGACGTTCTGGGCCGTAGTGGCAGTGATGTGGCTGTAGCTGCCAAAAGTGGAATTCGGTTGCCCCGGCGGCAGGAAGAGGTAGTCAAAGGCAATCGTTCCAGCTCCGCCGGTGCCCGTGATATACGTCACCGTAACCGCAGAGCATGGAAACGAGAGGACCGGAAACTGTTGGACGTTAGTGTTGTTAGAAATCGTGAACGTCTGTAGATTGTAAGTATTCACGAGGGCTTGGGCATTGCAGGCCACGGTGAGCGTGGAGCCGCTGATCGCCGCCGTAGAATATTGAAAGACGAGCACTCCCCCCGTCATTCCGAACGGGGGAATGATGCTGGGACTCGCGAAAGTCGTGTTTTCCGGAGCTCCATGCACCACTGCCTTGTCGATCGTTTCGCTGAGAGCAAAGCCGGCAACGGGAATGGTCCCGGAGGAAGATCCAGAATAGCTGAGGGTGAAAGTACCGCCGCTGCAGGTCACCAAAAGCTGAATATTGCTATAGGCTCCCGAACCAAAAACCGTCGCCTGACCGCCCCCTGAACTTCCAGACGCCATCGCCGTATCCGACAGCGTGTAGATGGCGCCACCGCTGTCAATGCCTTGAATTTGCAGACTTGCATTGGTATTCGCACCTGAAAATTGGGCGTTGGCCCAATGGATCGTCTGCCCGATATTGCGAAAGCCGAGAGCATTCAGTGCAGGATTTGAAGTGACGAAAGTCTGAGCAGATCCCGTGCACGACACTCCGCTGGCCACAGTAGCTTGGATCAACTGCGGCGAGAAGGTGCCCTGGTACTGGGCGCGTGAAACGCCCGGAACGAAAAGAAGAAAGAGAACGAGCGCCAACAGCCTGGCAAGGCGTTTCTTCATTGATGGAAGAAAGTGCCTTGGGGTGCGAGGATTCTTCAACGCTTTGCGCAGACCGCGAATTTGTTGCTCCTTCGTGAATTTCTTCCTCTCCATCCTGCCTCCATGCCTCACATCGTGGTCAGATTCGGATCCTCGTACTCGAGCGGGTAGTAGTAGCCGAGCAGGCGTCCGCCAGAAAGCTGCCCCGCGAGCACGACGCTCACATTCATGACCACCAGCGTGACCACTTGGTTTTCAAAGACGCGGAAGCCGCTGGGATGGCGCGTCGGACTTGCCGGCGAACCAAGGCTGCCCAGAATCGCGTCGTAGCCGTCGACGGGAGCCCCATCGCGTGAAATTTGCCACGTCACCGCGCCGGATCCTTCCGTCCAGCCGCCTCCGACGAAATTGTTTCCGATGTTGGTGATGATCCCGTTGTTTCCGGTGGGGATCTGAATCGAAATGATGATGGCGCTGGCGCCGATCGCCGGGAGCGCGACGTAATTGAAGAGGTCGATCGGCTGAAATTCTGCCGGCGGGTAAATCCACGGCGGCAGCCGGTAGGATCCGGCTACCAATCCGTCCTGGCCGAGCGCGAGCGGAGGAGCGCTCATGACGATTTACCTCCCTGAACCCCATACATCCCGAACTGGATGATGTTTGGATTCGGCTCGAGATTCACCAAGGTGATCAACACTTGCGCGTTGGTTTCCTGAAACGCGTACGGCGCCGCCTGGCGCGAGCCCGTCATCCCGCCCTGAAACAGCGGGGAACTGCCCGTGCCGGCGAGATTCTGAAAATTGATTGGCCGGTCGGTGAGCCGCAGCCGTCGGTTCACGTCATAGACGTTCACGCGGAATCCGCCCTTGGCGTTCACGCTGGCGCTGCCGAAATAGCTGAGCAGGCGGAAACTATCCGGCATGGGGATGCGCACCCGGCCGGTTTTCAGCGAGCCGAGCGTATTGAATTCGCAGTACACCCAGATGGGGATCCCGCCCTTAATCGGAATGACCGTGCCATCGCCCAGGAGGTACGGATCCTTCTGATTATTCGCGATCGTGCCTCTGACGGCGAATTGATTGATCAGCGTGTTTACGAGACGCGCCAGCGTCAACGGCCGCAGTCTTGGAACCGCCGGCGCGGCTCCAATGTTAGGAAACCATCCGGACATAGGACTCTTCTTTCTAGGCGGGCTGCAAATACAGCCCGCACTCGCTAACTGCTCGAGACCTGCAGCAACGCGAAGCCGTGATAGGCGAGCTGCACCGTGTTTTGCGCGCCACTCGAATCCGTGAACGCATGCTGGTAGGAGCGAGATGCCGGCATGACGTATGGCACGGCGATCGGAAACGCCCCATTATTCGCCACCAGGCCCGCCAGGTTGTCGATAAACACGCCGTTGAACACGGTCTGCGACGATTGCTGCGAGCCTGAAAAAACCATGGCGCGCTGCGTCGCGGCTTCCGTGATCAGCACTTTCATTGCCGCGTTGGTGCGGAACGCCGCAAGGAACCACCACTCGAAATCCGCGTCCTGGGGGATCGTGAGGATGCTGGGGAGCTGCGTATTGAGCGGCACCACAGCATCCACGATCAGAACCCGGGGAATTTTTACGATCCCGCTAGCCGTAGCTGCGGGAGTTGGTGAAGAAGTCATTGAAGTTCACCTTTTCTACCCCACCGAAGGGGCGGCTTTTTCATTTGGCCCTAAACGTTCGCCCCGGTTTCCTGAACGAAACCGGGGAAGGATTAAACAACCGCGACGAGCGTGATGCCCTCGAGGTAGATCCACGCGAGGACGCCCACGGAAACGTACCCGGGAACCGTCGTCGTGCTGTTCGCCGTGGTATAGACCGTCGCTTGCGTCTGCGTCGGATCGCACACCACTTGGAACGGCTGTTGCTGCTCGAGCAGCACGCCAGTGATCGGCGTGATCGGCGGATATCCCGGAATATCCGGAACTCCGTCCGTGATCGGAGCAACGTTCTGCGCGGATGGCCAGCCATTCCCTGCGCCGAACTGCGCTTGCGGCGCGGTGAAGGTAGCTCCGCCGCTGGCGAACGTGCCCCCGCCGGCGGGCAATTTCTGGCCGTGACCGATCCAGAATTGTTTGCCGAGGGTCGAAAACGTCACCAGGTACTGCCCCGCCAACGCGTTGACGTCGGCGATGGACATGTCGGGACGCCCCATCAGCGAAATATTCTTCACCAGAAGTTTCTTCGGCGCATCGAGCGCGCCGCTGGTGAGAAGATTCGAGTGGAAGAACGTCTTGATGATCGGTCCGGCGGCGCCTGCCCCGGTGTATTGCTGCCCGAACGGAATCGTGAAGAGCGTTTCCGCGCGGACCGCCGTGTTGATCGCTACGCTGAAGAAGTCGTAAAGAGGCTGAACGCGTGCGTCCAGTTGCCCCTGCACGATATTTTTCAGGCGCATGCGGCCATGCGGCCGGCCGATCTCATGCTCCGACATCGTACGAAGGTGGACGCGGGTGCGGGCTGTACTTGCAGCCTGCATTCCGTTTGTCCGCCTTCGCTCAAATCGATTTGCTTGTGCTTGCATTGAAACTCACTCCCTTCCGGATTGAATTTTTGTCCCGGCGATTTCCAAATCGCTCGGGAGATGCACTGCAAAATCTTTAGCCGAACCTGCCGGCGGAGAAGCGCGTCGGAGCTCCCCCACGCCCGGCGGGTCCGCTCATGCCCTTTGCAGCAGGGGCGGGAGCGAGAATCGGTTGCGGATAGGGAGAAGCCGCGGTGCGGCCGTACGGATCGGAAACGGTGGGTACCGCGAAATAACTTTGCCAGTACGCACCGAGCGTGAACGTGGGATCGCCGGACAGGCCCTGGATTTTTGCGCCCAGGTTATCTGAGACGATACGAGTCACCGTCGCGACGGCGCCGCCGACGAAGAAGTCATCTCCGGTTTGTCCGGGGATCACCATTTTCATCAGAATGGCCGTAGCGGCATTCAACGCGTAGCCCATGATCCCGGTGTTCTGATTGGGCAGGGCCATCGCCGGAAACGCTCGAGCCGCAATATAGCCGACAGAACCCCAGAGAACCCGGGTCATGTCTCCTGCTTGCATGCCGAACGGATTTCGGCGGCGATGATGATACTTGTGTTTCTTTGCCAATTGAATCACCCCCTCTCGTCGATAAGGATTCCAGATACGAATTTGTGCCATTAGAAAGCCCTCGCAAAGACAACCCCGCCGGCAATGAGCGCGCCGATCATCAGCCAATTCGGTGAGCTCGCGGGAGCTGCAGCGGCCGGCGGAGGGATCGTGAGCGTGCTTCCGCTGGAAACAATTGGAGCGGCCGCGGGACCGGCGCCGGCGGATCCGCTTCCAGGCTGTGCGGCAGCCGAAGCCGGCGTAGCCGACTGCTGCGCGGCGAGCGCGGTATATTGCGCCTGCCAGTACAAAACCATTGCCAGCAGGGCCAGGCTCAACAAGCAATTGCTGTTACACCACGGACTATCGTTGATGGGTTGTCCGCCGCTTTGTATTCCTGAAGGGCCTGAAATGCTGCCGCCCGCGCCACCGGCTTTCATGAACTGCGAATAAATTTCCGGCAGCGCCGCTGCGGCCGCGGCCGGAGTGGTTTTACCGCTCTGCACGGCTTGCGCGATCACAGCGAACGCATTGTTGACGGCGGGAAGCGCGCTACATCCGAAATTCAGATCGCGCTTCACGGCGGCGGCGTGGTGCGCAAAGATGATCCCGATCACGCTGATGATCAGGCCCACGCCCATGGTGGCCGCGCCGAGCGCTACAGACGTGGCTACTGTGATTGCGTGGGTAGCGGTTGCGATGCCTATCCCTACTCCAGCCGATGACAAGGAGAGTCCGCTGGCCGTGGAAAATAAATTCAAGGGCTGCGCGGCGATTCCAGTGCAATCCGGACCGATCGGAGGAGTGACTGGCAACTGTCCCGATTCGACTACCGGTTCCAGCGTGGCCAGCCAGCCCGAATTTCCCGACGGCGCAGGGTTGACATGGAAACCCGAATACATCGAGAGAGCTTTCTGCAAAGCGTCGGCGGAGGTGATTGGCCCGGGAGCACCGAGGCCTCGCAGCGTGGGATTGCAGGATCCGCCGCAGCCGCATCCGCAATCGCCGCCGGGTGCGGGCTGTACTTGCAGCCCGAGGAGAGAAAGATTGCGCACGCCGAGCGGAAGAGGGACGCCCAGGACCACGTAGCCGGTTAGGTTACGTCGCGCTCTGTCGAGTTGGTATGCTCCCAGCATTTTCCTTTGCGATTGCCGCTCTCCCGTTTTTCACGAGCTCTCGGAAAATCTTTCGCTCCCGCCGGCGCCGCTGCGGCGTCATTCGTACGCGCTTAGTCAAAAGTGAGCAGCCCTCCCACGAGAAACCCCATCTTCTTTGCGGGGCTGTACAAAAACGCGGGCTTGGTACCGTTCGCAGGATTCGTACGGCCGCGCAGGATCGGCATCGAGGCCATCACCACGATCGCGATCTGCTCCACCGGCTGCAGAACCAGGTACTTCGTCCCGTCGCGGCCGAAGATCTGCCCGCTCGCGTAATAATCCATGTCCTGGCGGATCATCGGCACGGGCGGATCGGTGGGAGACATCCGCCGGTAGCGCGGATCCGCCATCTTCGGCGCATACTCCACGCCTCGAGGGAAGAGAAAGACCTCGGTGCGGCTGGTGTGGCCGTCGGACATGTGCGCCAGGTATGGAAAACAATTTTGGTTCCAGTCCAGGGTGAGCCCCATCATCCGCGTGATGGGCGAAATGCGATCGCGCACCGCGTCCTGGAAATAGGCGCTGTCGTCAGAGATCCCGAGCTGGATCCGCATGACCTGGCCGACAGGCGTCCAGTGCCGGTTGCGGATCGCCGCCATCTGCTGCGCGAGCTGATCGGCCAGGTTCAGCGGCGCGACTCTTTGGACCGCGGGTGCTGTGGCGCTCATTGTTGGATCACCGGGACCCCTGGAGTTACCGGCGTCACCACCATCTTTTGCAGATGGCACTGCTCGCCTTTTTTCTTTTTCCCGCAGCCGGCGAATTCGCACTGCACGCAGAGCGAGCCCGAGGCTCCCGGTAAGGGGCGCTCGGGCGGCGAAACTGATCTCGCGGAGAACGCCCCGCAACAGGTGCACGAAATCAAAATTTGTCCTTTGTTTTTCAATTTCTTATCCAGGCTCCCTCGATCCGGTACGTCGCTCGATCAAGAATCAGGCGGCGCATTTTCCGGTCATACCAAATCCGCGGACAGGTCCCGCCCTCTTCTCCGAACTTGTGATCCCAGCGCGCATCTTCTCCGCGCGCGGAAGCGGGAACTTCGCTGCCGAATTTCGCCATGCCGTAGCTGATCGCGCGGCACCCGCCCAGCTCCACTCGCTCACGCTCGCTCGCCGTGAACACACGCAAATCGGCTTCGGTGAGATCCTGTCCGGTTCCGACAACGTAGAGTTGGCGTCCGGAGGGATCGCTGATCAGCTCGAGATCCCGGCCGGGGAAACTGATTTCCTGGACGACTTCCGTTTGCCCGGTGGAAGTGGGCTTCACGGCGACGGCGATGAATTCGCCCAGGTCGGTATAATCGCCGGCCGGCACGTGTGGCTCGTCCTGCACGGTGTAATGCTCACTCGCTTGGCCGGAAAAACCTTCGCGCAATTCGCGCGCTTGCTCCGCTGATGGTGAATCGAGATCTGCAGCCGGATTCGGGAACTGATTCCTCAACCGCTTCGTCTGGCGAACCATCCGCCGCGCGCGCGCCAGGTCCTCGAGAGTTCGGATATGCGCTTTTCCAATCCCCAGGCGGCCAAATGCCAGACGTTCATCCACGGGAAGGGAATCGTAGATTTGCGTCGGGTTTCTTCTGCCCCGCGATTTACTCCTGCCTGGCCCTGAGCTTCGCGAGGCTCTTCCCGGATTCGCGCCCATCAGGAGAAGCTCCGCGGGATTCTTCAACGCCACAGGGCAGGGATTTTCTCCCCGGGGATGAAGCACGCCCACGACGATCCCGGATCCTTTTACACGCTGCCCAGGAGGGAAGGCGACGCGCACCTGGTGCGTGCCCGCCCTCACCGTGCGAACTTTGTAGCCAGCAGGAACGCTGCGAACTTCCTGATGGTGGAACCGGGATGTTTCTCCGAATGGCATCGTTTTTACCGCGCGAGCGCCCCTTACCGGGAGCCTCGCGCTCAATCTTTCGCGTTCTCTCCGAGGTCGCCGTGATCGCCGGTCTCGCCGACGTCGCCGCATTCCTTCGCATGAGTCGGCGCAGCAGGCTTCTTTTTCAGATCCGCCTTCGGATCGGGCGCTGAATTTTTGGGACCAGATTTCGTTCCTTCACTCATGGCTCACCTCTTCTTTGGCATGCGTACGTAGATATCCAACCAATTCGCTACGATGGCGCGCTGCGCTTCGGCCAGGTCCATCTTTCCGTTGCACACCTGCGCGTGCAGGTAATTCTCGACGGAATCTTTTTCGTGGGCGCCAGGGCGCGGCGTATAGGGCTCGGGCCACAGATTGCGAACGTCGTCCGCTCCGCCCAGCTCGAGGGAGATCAAATGATCGATTTCGTAGTAGGATTCCTGTCCTGCATGGCCGCCATCTTTAGAAGCGTTGCTTGGATTTTCAGTCACCGGATTGAATTCAATCCGAACGGGTGCTGGATTTGGAAAGGAAAAGCTATGAGCAACGGCGGATATGGCCGCTGGGGACAAATCCGAGCGCACCTTTTTGTCTGGCGCATATTTTGCGGCCCAATCCCTAAAGGGAAAGAACTTGACCACATTTGCAGGAATCCCTTGTGCGTCAACCCGGATCACCTGGAACCCGTCTCCCATCGAGTGAACGTTCGCCGCGGAACCAGCCCTTGCGCGGTCAAGGCTCTCCGGACTAGATGCCCGCGCGGACATCCGTTCAGTCGAGCGAATACCTGGATTCGAAAGGATGGAACACGGCTCTGCCGGGCTTGCCATTCTTTGCGCCAGGCAAGCTACAAGCGACATGGGAAGGGGCTTTGATTTGTCGATGCCGTATTGCGCGTAAACTTTCGCCTTCATTTCGGCGGTGGTTTTTCGGAATTGCTTTGTGGATCCGCCGTGGCACACGCTTTCCAAAGTCGCATCGGGGCGAACGAGGCCCGGCGTTACGGCGGGATCCGGCAGCAGCGCAGTCAAGCCGCCTATTTTGGTTTGGGCGTAGCTTGCAGCGGGTGCGGGCTGTACTTGCAGCCCGTCGGCAGATTGTCCCGCCGCCGGAATAGCCATGGCGACAGAGCAGAGTAGGACAATCGACAAGAACGAGTAATTGACACGTAAACGTAAGAATAGCGATACTAAAGCGCTCCCAAACTTTCCCTTTGGAGGCTCCTCAAAATGAGAGCTCAAATTGCTGCAATCGTTTTCGTGTTTCTCATGGGCATGCTGGCGGGCACGTTCGCGGACGAGTGGGCCCAGCAGCACGATGCTGCAATCGCGCAGGGACAGGGGTTGTCTCAGCAAACTCTCCCGAATTCCGTTCGATAGCGTCATATCCGTTTTTCAAAAACGATTCCGACGACAAGCATTCCGAGCAGCCCGATGCCGATCCATGGGCCCCAGCTCTGCAGAACCGCCGCAGGTGTAGGTGTTGCACCGGGAAAAGTCGGAGTTCCGATCGGGAGGATCGCAACGTTGGAAGAGGCCCCTGCCGATGGTCTACTTACAATTCCGAGCGAGTCTCCTACGATATTTCCAGTGATCGCGAGCATCGCATTGTGCAGAATGCTGTAGGCGTCATTCTGCAAGGCGAATCCGTTGCCGATCACCTGGACAGAAATTGTGATCGCGAAAGTGCTTGGGCCGTTGTCCGTGACTTGGCTTCCCGTCACGACCATCCCGTACGAGGAAATCTTGCTCGAAAGCTGGCTGATTACCGCGCTTGTCGGCAGTAGAAGATTTGCGACGTCATAAATCGGTTCTGTATATGAAACCTGGTACAGGAGTTGCGTGCCAGATGGAATCTGTGCGCTTGACCCAGATGCAGCAGGTCCCGCGTTCGCCGGAATGGAATAGCCGGGAGTTCCCGAGCTCGAGCGTGGCGGCGGAGGAGGAACAGCGGGATTAATTGATATCCCTGAAGACGGGGCGGCCGCACTAGGAATGCTCACGCCGTAATTCGAATAGAGCTGTGCTATGGTCACGATTCCGGACATCAGATTCGCGATGTCCTGATCAGTCGCACCCACGCTGCTTAAAAGATCGATGTCCGATTGCGAGTAACCACTGGCGATCGCCATTGACGCCATCGTTGAGCTGATCGCGCCGAGGCCTCCGAGCATGTGACCGGCGCCGCTGAGCGTGCGTAGACGTCTCACGCCGATGGAGGTTCCTTCAAACGTGGGCATGGTCGCGTAGCTCATTTGCGGCCCTTTACTGCCATGCCGATGATGAGCAGGACCACCAGGCCAGCTCCGCCATAAATCGCCACGTCGGGCAATCCCGAAATAATTGAGCTCTTTGTGAACCATGAACCGCCAGTCCCTCCGGCCTGTGCGAGAAGGGCATTAGCCGAAGCGGTGTACGTCGCCGCGAGTGCTGGATTCGAACTCGCGAGCGCGGCCGCCTGCGCCTGCAGCGATTGCGCTTGAGCCACGAGCGAGGCCTGCGTAGTCGGCGCGACCGGCGCGATCGCAGGATTGATCTGCGGTTGTCCCGTAGCCGCCTTTGCGATCGACGTGCCAAAAGACGTGAGCGAGCTCACGATCTGCGCCCAGGGCGTCACCGCTTGCCCGGCAGCGGAAGGCGTCGCCGGCGAAAGAATGCTGCCTCCCGAGCTCACGATCGAGGGCGCGGCCGATATCGGCCCGGGAGTGAAGGGAGCGATCGCCGGCGCGATCGGAGGCGACATCGGATAAAGATCGACGGGCAGCGGCGGAAGAATCGGGGAAAGATTCAAGCTGGTCATGTCCACCGGTGCGAGCGGCAGATTCGAAAAATCGACCGTGTCCGTGCTGTCCTGGCCGAGGAATGATCCCATCGTCCCGCTGCGCACGATCCACGGATTTCCCTGCGTCGCGGCGCGCGCGGAATCAAAATACGCTTTCCAATTCACGCCGTCGGCGTACCCGCGCATCGTCCCCGCGGGCAATCCGCGCAGAGGCACGCGCGGCGGTGGGCCCGGATTGAAAACTGGCGTGGGTCGGTACAGATAGGACACTAGCGTTTCTTCCCTCCGCCCATGAGCAGCGCGAATCCCAGAACGACTCCGCCGGCGAGCAACGCGTTCGGCACGTTCCATGTCCCGATGGCCGTCGTGCCGCCGAGCCATGCGGCCACCTGGTCCGCCACGCTCGAGGATGCCGGCGCGACCGTTATGGTGCTGGTCGTCGGGCTTTGTGTTACCGCGGGAGAATTCACAGCGGGAGCTGCCGCGGGACTCGCGGTGCCTCCGCCGCTGGTCACCAGAACCGCGGGCGGCGGTGGCAATTCCGGCACTGTTACTTGCGGCGTGGGAGAAGATTGCGAAGAAACGGGCGGCGGATTAAAGGAAGGCTGCGCGGGACTTGGTCCATAACGGAATGGAGCCGGGCCTTGGGGGATCGGCGAGGGCCCGACAAAGATGTGATCTCCCACATTTGGTGGTGCGGGAACCCGTACCGGCGGAGCGTATCGGACCATGTAATTTGGGAAAGCACTAAGGCTTCCCAAGTTCACGGGATTCATCGCAGCTTTCGCGGCCGGCTCCGCGGGGGCCCGATAATCGGTGTACAGATAGTTGCCGAGCGTCACGCTTTTCGAAAGATCGCGCACGCCGTTGTCATTCCGCGTTGGGAAATAAATCCGGCCCATCAGTTTTTCTCGCTCGTCTGTCTCGCTCTCATTTTCTCGCTCGTCTGTCTCGCTCTCATCTGCCCCGCCTTCCGCCCAGGCCCCAGGCGACCAGGCCGAGGGCGACCAGGCCGAGGATCCACGGCGTCGCGCCGCCGCCGAGTGTGGCCACGAGCTGCCCGCTCGAGGGATATCCCACGCTTGGCGCGACCGCGCCTGGCGTGAGTCCGGTGAAGTAGCTCGAGTACGGTGACGCGCCGGATGCGTAGCTGAAGGGAATCGTGGGCTGCCCTTGCACGGCGCTGGCAATTTGCGCGGCGCCGGATTCAAGAGTTGCCAGCGCCGTGATGTCCGTCGCGGCGTCGCCCAAAACGCGATACGCGGGATCATCACCAAGGACCGCGTAGCCATTCAGCGAGCTGCAGCGGCCGCCGCTCATGTCCTGGTAGGTGCGATTCGTGAGGGACCACACGCGCTTGCGAAAATATCTTTGCGGCGCAGATCCGTAGGCGCTCCCCGGGCGCGCCACGTCCATCGCCACCCAATTCCCGGGAACCACTTCCGCCTCGGGATAAATGTGGGAAAACTCGTCGGGCGCGGTGGGATCCGCAGCGATCGTCACCAGGCGGGAAGGAATTCCGATCGTGCCGAGCAGGGAAGCGATCAACGTGCTGGCGTCATCGCAATCGCCCGCAAAGTTTTGCAGGAGGACGCGAACCGGGCGCACAGTCTCTTTGGGCCCGAACGGACCGACCGGATCCTCGACATAGAACCAGCGGGTAGCGACAGCGTTATAAATCGCGTGCGCTTTTTGATCCCGGCTGAACTGGTCGTCAATCCCTCGAATCATTCCGATGGCAGCGACGTTGACCTCGGGATCCTTTACTGCGTTGTCCACAACCGGACGGATGAGATTGATCGTTTGCTCGACGCCTTGATCGCCCGAAAGAAGTGGCGCGCCCATCACTCCATTGAAGGTTCTCAGGTCAGGAAGCACTTGACACTCCACGTGACAACACGAAAGGCGCGGTTTGGGGCCGCGCCTTCATCAGGGTCTTTCCGTTTGCGCCGCACGCGGTTTCCCCCGTCCCGCGGAGCGGGACAGTCTGCGCTCGAGTGCAGCGGCTTGAGTTGTAGCGCACAGGAGCCACGGTGCGCTTTTCGGGGTTTCACTGTAAATGGGGTCTATAGGCTATCGGTATTCTATGGGCATGTACCCGTAAATTATCCCGCTCTACGTTGACTAGACCGCGTTACAAAGCTGTATACTCCCTGAACACACTGCACGCGCGAGGGCCACTTTCCCCGGCATTCGACGGCAGAACATCTTTCGGAGCAATTCATGCCAGTGAAACCCGCCGCGGGCGAAACACTTGTTGAGGAACGACGCACAAGACTCGAATCAGCATCGGATCCACAGGAAAAAACAGGCGGCAGAAAGCATCCGCCGATGTGGGACTTCATCGATACGCTCACTCCCGCCGATTGGAACACCAAAGATTACGAGATGACTCTCTACCGCGGATCGAAAGCAAACCGCGGCCCATGGTGCGGAAAGTTTTTTGAGCCGATGACTCCGGACAAAATTCAAGAGAAGTTCGGCGGTGGCGGTTACGTGATCTACATGAAGGTGCCGCCGGGGAATCAGCTTCGCTACTTTGAGGAAATCGAAATCGTGGGCGCGCCGAAAAACGATTTCATTTCGTCAACGACCGGGCCGACCGCGATGGATGCGACCTCACAATTGATCGCACTTTTTCGCGAGGAAATGCGCGCTATGCGGGAAGAGATGAAAGCCTCGCGCGGCGGAGACATGGGCATCGAAGCCGTCAGGCAAGCAATGCAGTTGAACGGCCAGGTGTTTTCTTCCGCGGTGCCGGCGGTGACGAATGCAATCAGCGGAGCCAACGGTTCGGGACATCGCGATCCCGGACCGATGGACGAACTCACGAAAACATTTATGCAGGCGGCGATCGCAAAGATGCTCAACCCCGCCGATCCGATCGAGCAGTTCGCTAAGATGGCTACGGCGATGGGAACCCTCGGATATAAAATGGGCGGCGCTAACGCTTCGGGGAGTGTGGCCGCTGAACTTGCGCGAGGATTGCTGAACGCCCTCCCGCAGCTCGCCAGCCACGTCGGTGGCATCATGGATCAATATCGCCGCGCCGAGGAAGCCAAGCTGCAGCAAGTGGCGCTGATGCGCGGAGCTCCCGGGGCGCGTGTAATTACTCAGCCGGCCGCGCCGGCGGCACCTGCCGAGCCAGGTCCGGGAACGAACGTGATCGAAATGCCGGCCGCGCCGGCAACGGAAGCGAATCCCGCGGCCGCAGCAGGGAATCTAACTTCGGAGCAAACCATTCAAGCGGAACAGCTCTTTCAATTCGTGGAAACAAAAGTGGTCGAGCTCCTGCTGAACACGGATCTCACTCCCGAGGAAGCAGCGAATGATGCCCTCACGTTCATCGATGTGACGGACAAGAACCTGGTCGACGAGCTCCTCCGCCACGGCGAGGCAGGCCTGCGCTGGGCATTCTCCCATCGCGAGATCTTGCAGCGCGTTCCCCTCGGCCCGCGCCTGGACACCTTCATCGCCGAATTCATCAAGAACGGCCGCAAGGTCGCCATGCCGATCCCGGCGATGCCAAATCCGAACATCCCGCCGGCCTGAGTTCCGAAAACTTTTCGAGGTTGGATTGAACAAACCTCCAATTTCCAGAACTCCACAGGATTTCCACAGCTTCATTGCCGCACCTGCAATCTTATAATAATTATAATGGCCCTGCCCCTTGACAGGCCTTCCTGATATTTTTAGTATCGCGGCCTCTCGGACTAAACCGTCTTGCGCGGAGGGTTGAGTTCAGGGTCTCGCAGCTCGTGGCTCAACCCTCCGGCGCTTTTCGGAAACGAGCTGCGAAACCATGACGATTCTCCAATTTCCCGGCACACGCAATCTTCCATCCTACCCAGATATCGAGAGAGCAGTGCTCGGAGCGATTCTTCACAATCCCTCGATTCCTAACGCTGCATTGAAAGCAGCGATCGAGATCGAGCACCTGCACTCCCTAGCCTTCACGATTCCAGCACATATAAAAATTTTCCAACGTATGGTCAAGATTCATTGGGGAGGGAAGCTCCCAATCAATCTGGAGACATTGACGGAAGCCTTTCTCGCTAAACTGGTCGAGGAATCTCCCGAGTTTTTCAGAGGACTTTATACAGAAGTCGAATTCGCCAGAAAAGTGCTGGAATACGCAAGGATTATTCGAGAGGCGAGTCAAGCGCGGGGGCTCGTCGCGGTTGACGTCAATGAGTTTTTACTGATGAAGTTTCCGAAGCGCTCACACCGTTCGGTTTAGAGAGATTCCCCTATGGCTACAGTTGCTTTTCGTCGTGACAAACCTCTCCCAGTAGACATCGCAAAAAAACTTCCATCAAATCCAGATGCAGAGAGGTACGTGCTCGGCGCCGTGCTGGTGGACGAGACGAACCCCAATGCAGCTCTCGCTGCAGTACGCGAGCACCTATGGGTTGACGATTTCCATGTGCTGGAGCATCAGGTGATCTTCCGTCACATGCTCGGCCTGGCCGTGGCCCAGGCGCCGATCGAAACCGTGGCATTGATCGAGGCCATCGAGCACGGCGGCGACCTGGGTAAGTTGGAAGAGGCTGGCGGAATCGCCTACCTCCTGAAGATACAAGACGGAATGCCGCGGGTATCCAACGCCGCACACTACGCGAAAATCGTTAAGGAAAAGTCAATTCAGCGGCAGCTCGCACGCGAAATGTACCGCCTGCACAATGAGGCGATCGAGGGGCACACTTCCGCGGAAGACTTAACAAGGCAGGTCGCCGAATTAGGGAAACCATCGGCGCCCAGCGAGAATCCCGCCGTGGTGGTTGGGTTTTCGTCGGTGTTGCAACGCGAATGCTCGCCAGTCGAGTACGCCATCCAGCCGCTACTCTCTAGCCACGGCACAGGAGAGATCTACGCATGGCGCGGCACAGGTAAGAGTTTTATAGGAACGCAGATGGCCGTCGACATCGCCCTGGGAAAATCGATGATGTTCGGCGGGCACAGGGGAGGCGGCGGCCACTGGCCGATTTCCCGGCCGTTCCGCGTGCTGTACGTCTACGGCGAGATGGACGATTCAACGATCAAGGAACGCAGCCTGGCGATCGCGCGTATATGCGGCGGCCAGGCTCCCACCGACGAGCAGCTCGGGACGATGTGCAAGGACTACCAGAAAACCTGGCGGCCGAAACTTTCTACCGCGCGCGACAGAAAATTTATTGAGGATCGGGTCTTCGGCTACGGATATGAGGGACTGATTTTGGATAACGTGTCAACGCTGTGGCCCACAGCGCAAGAGGCGCAGTCAGATCGCAGCGCGGTCCTGGCCGAATGGTACACGGATCTCAATCAGCGCGGCGTATGGGTGATCTTCCATCACCATGCCGGCAAGAGCGGTGAGCAGCGTGGCGACTCCGAAAAGGAAGACATGCTGGATTTCGTTATGAAACTGCGCCGGCCGGCGAACTACAAAGCGGAGGAAGGATTGCGCGTCGAAGTCCACATCGAGAAAAATAGATTCAAGCCGGAGAACGGGCAATGGCTGATGCCCTTTGAGATTCACTTGACCCGCGATGTGAACAATGAACCGGTGTGGATCACACATCCAGCCCACGAAGCGCAGCGCCGTGCAGCGTTTGAAATGTTCAAAAACGACATGCCGGCGATGTTTGTGGGCCAGGAAGTAGGCGTATCGAGGGCCACGATCTACCGCTGGAAAAAGGAATTTGACGAGAACCAAAACCCAGACTTCCACACCGAGCCGGAAGAGTAACTCTCACGATCCTCCCAAAAGTCTCACATCCTGTCTCACTACGAAAATCGTAAATATATGACCTCATTAGTGTTATAGATATTACAGTCTCACGAGTGTCTCACGCCTGTTTTTATAAATATCCTCGTTGCATAGAGATACAGAAAAAGAGTCTCAAAACCCCTGTTTTACCCCCCCCCTCGTTTTTTATTGAACGAAACACG
>Ga0210409_10001304_pt1 | contig 33171 bp, 23 predicted proteins | sample IncBWH17MmetaG_FD_161649 | JGI IMG/M metagenome (GOLD analysis project Ga0210409, IMG submission 161649) | Forest soil microbial communities from Barre Woods Harvard Forest LTER site, Petersham, Massachusetts, United States - Inc-BW-H-17-M | ecosystem: Environmental > Terrestrial > Soil >...
CATCGGAGTAGACCCTGACACCAATCTTGCCCTCGTGGCCTACTCCTCCACTTCTACTTCCTCTGCCGCGAACCTGGGTTTCGTTGTGAACCTCAATCAAGGCGCGGGCGCTCCGTTCGGCTGCTTGGCCAACTCCGGGCAAACTCCGCCGTGTCTCTTTTCCCAAGTTACGCTCAACACCGGCGCTTATCCGCAGATTGCCATGGCCCCGCACGGCCACACCGCCTACGTGACTCCTGGCGGTTCGGGCGTAGTCAGCGGCGTCAATGTTTTGCAGCCCTCTACATCCATCGCTCTCAGCACGCTCGCGCTTACTGCCGGCACTGTGACTGCCACCACTGCGAACTCAGCTCCCCTCACTGGTCTGGTTCCCGGAATTCCTACTAGTGTCCTGATTTCCGGCGTTCCCCCCCTTGCAAATCCTGGCGGCACCCCCGCTAGCGTCAATTTGAACGGAGTGTTCCAAATCAGCGTCACCAGCAGCACCACCTTCACGTACTTCTTGGGCACGAATGTTACCGGTAGCGCCACTTCCAACGGGCCTGGAACCGTCTTCTTCGGCAGCCCCGCTGTGGTTTTCCTCGGTATTTCCAACACCACCCAAGGTATTGCCATCAATTCCATCAGTCAGACCGCCGCACTCGCAGACGCTAATGCCACCGGCAACCCCGGCCCCGCCCAGATCAACCTTCTGAATCAGCTCAATCAGTCCGTAAGTTCCATCAGTTTTCGAACGAATTGCACCGCTTTCACAGTTCCCTGCAATAATACGGGTGAATTCCCGGGGACCGCGAGAGTCGCCTGGCAGCCCTACACAAATTCCATCGTCTCCTACAATACGGGAGTTCCGGGCACGAACCAGGTCTCCATATCCGATCCCGTCACCAGACAGCGCTACGCTCTGATCAATATGCCGTCAGGGACAACGGGCTCGGCCAATATCACCGTCTCGAATGGCACCACCAACTCTCTCACGTTGTGGGGAGGTGTCGCTGTGGATCCCGCCACCAACCAGGCGTTCATCGTGCAGTCCGGCAGCGGCGTCATCCAGATTATCGATCTGACTGCACTTCCGGTCTCATCTTCCGCAAATATTATGAAGCCGGCAGAAATCACCGGGGTGGTCGTTCCCAGCCCCAATCCCGGTCCGGGTGTCATCGGCGGTATTCCCAACGCGTTCGTTACGCAAGGAACCCTCACTTCCGCAAACGATCTGCCCGGTGTCCAGATTCTCGGCTCTGGCTTCGTCTCCGGTGCGCAGGTGCGCTTGGATGGCACGGCAATTCCACCAGCGAATGTCGTTGTCGACCCCAGCGGCCGGTTAATCACCGCCACGATTCCCGCTTCCTTTCTGTCTGTGCCGCATAGCTACGCACTCGATGTCATTAGCGGCGGCGTTCAATCCAACGCCACGGATTTCTTCGTCATTAAAGCCGTAGACATGACCACGGCTTGCGCCACTCCCATTCCCAGTTCCGTGGCCATTGCCGACCAGCTCGCAAACGGCGCATTCTCGCCCCTCGCATTCGTCACCAACAGCGGTTGCAACAGCCTCTCGACTATCGATATCAACCCCGGCAGCGCAACTTTCGGTACCGTGCTGCGCAGCGTTTCCATTGGCGGGACGCCCCAGGGCGTGGCGGTGAGCTCGAATCTCGGAATGGCCGTTGTTGCCAACAATGGCGCCGGCACGGTCTCCGTCGTGAACCTATTGACCAACGCCGAGGCCGTTCCGGATGTCCAGGTCGGAACAAGTCCCGTCGGAATTGCCATTGATGATGATACTGGCGTCGCGCTCGTCGCCAACTTCGGTTCCAACACCGTTTCCCAGATCAATCTTGGTCTCTTGTTCGGATCCTCGCCGGCGACCTCGCTGACCGCCACGACGATTGGAGGCGTGCAATTCCCCATCGCCGTGGCTATCGATCCCGACCGCGGCACCAATAATCAGGGTCTTGCCGTGGTTACAGGACTGCAAATTGGATCGGCGGGAATCGGCGCTCTCTTTCCGGTGGACATCGGGTTGGCTACTCCCACTCTAAGCACCACCATTACCATCGGAAATGTTACTTCGAGTCCCACGGGCATTGTGTTCAATCCGGCCGTGACGACCGGCACGGCCAATCCCGGCCTCTTCTACGTCAATTCGACCGGCACCAATTCCATCTCGTCTTTTAACCCGGACAACGGTGCAACCAATCAAACTGGCGTAGGCATCAATCCGACAGCGTTAGCCGTCAACCCGCAATCAGGCGCGATTCTGACCGCCAACTTTGCGGGAAAATCGGCATCCATCGTGGATACCGTGGCCAGCCCGATCAAGACGGTCCAAACATTTGGTCTGCCCGGTTCCGCGCAGTTTGGAGTCGCCATCGACCAGTTCACGAATCTGGCCGTCATTGTGGATCAGGCCAATAACCGCGTACTTCTGTTCCCGATGCCCCATTGAGAAGGGTGAGCAGACGAGAGAAGGGTCCGCTTTCGGTTGCGGGGGATTGGGGCCTCAGCTATACTGCGAAGTTTGCGTGAGACCCGTGGAGCCTGCTGAGGACACGGAGATAGTCTTAGAGCAAATAAGGCCTTGCTTGGATTTTTTACGGACCTGGGCTTGGGAATTTGACGCAAACCAAAAACCGATTTTCGCGCGATCGAAAAATAAATTTCACGCAATTTGAAAGAAGGAGATAAAAGTGAATTCCAGAATGTTGGCCCTGACCCGCTCGGGGTCGCTAAGAAAGACAGTGCAGTTCGCAATGATTGCCGCGGTTTGCGCTTTCGGCGCCAGCGCGCTGCGCGCGCAAAGCGCCGCGCCGGGTTCCGCTACGGGGACGAAAATCGGCGTCATTAGTGTGCGCCAGGCCATTGCCAGCACCGCCGAAGGCAAGCAGGCCGGCGCGGAATTGCAATCGCAGTTTGCATCCCGCCAGAACGAACTCGAAGGGCTGAACAAGCAGATTAACGATTTGCGCCAGCGCATCGACGCCGGCACCGGCAAGCTCAGCCAGGACGAACTGTCGCGTTTGCAGCGTGAAGGCGAAACCAAAGCGCGGCAAATTCAGCGCAAGCAAGACGAATACCAGGAAGACGTGAACGCCGCGCAAGCCGACGTGTTCGACCGCATCGGGCGCAAAATGATCGATGTGCTCGATCGCTACGCGCGCGAGAATGGCTTTGTGGTCATCCTCGATAATTCCGCGCAGAACACGCCGATTCTTTTTGCCTCCACCAACATTGATGTCACCCAGGACATCGTGCGCTTGTTCGACCAGGCGTATCCGGTGAAGGCCGGCGCGGCCACGACACCGGCCAGGCCCGCGCCAAAACCCGCGGCCCAGCCTCCTGCCGCGAAACCGCCACAACAGTAAGGCAACGGCAATTTTTCCGCGCCCCGGAGCACAACTCCGGGGCGTTTCTTTTTTCGCGTCACACAACCGGTCCGCGGCGCAGCATTTCGTTTGTTTTGTGGGCGCGCGCCGTATGCTTGCCGGCGGCCCTCGGGTCAGTTTTCCTTTTGCGTCTCGTTCGGGGCGGCGATCGCGTTTGTGGTGTCCACGGAAAACAGCGCGTAATTGGTCAGCGTGTGCCGATGGTGGTAGCGCTTACCGTGCAATTCCATAAACAGCTCGGCGTACCAAGGCAGCCACAGCGATGTTTTTCCGTGCTCGAACTGCACGGGGCCGTAGTCGATCACCAGGTGATCGCGATTGAGTTCGACTTGTTTCTGCGGCTCGCGCAGATCGGTTTCGATGTGCAAGACGTCGTAGCTGTTGGCGGAGACCCACACGCGGCCCTTCATGGCCACGGGAAACAGGCCGCGGTTGTTTCTCCAGGTACGAATGCGCGAGGGCACTCCGGCACGTTGCACGAAGCGAACCTGCCAGGCGGGTTGCCCGCGCCATTGCCCGAGCCCTTCGCAGGTGTAGTCGAGATCCGACTCATACTGGGGATCAAAAATGTACACGCCCAATCCGACGAGCCCTTTCGAGGCCAGCGAGGTTGGAAAGGAATCCAGGCTTTCGCCGCCGTCGCGCTGTTCATCCAGGAAGACGTATCCCCTTTTCGGCCGCTCGATAAAAACCAAATAATTGAAATCGTGGGTTCTCACCGGGCCGGCGTTGCCATTGGCGTCGACTTCCTGATGCTCGATGTGTTCCGTGGCTATGAATTTCTCAAAATTGGCAAGCTGCTTGGATGTGCGGAGCTGCGTCCTCCGAAGCAGATCGTCTTCCGAGCAGGAGACGTCCGCGGCAACGTGATATTCCTTGGCGTCGATATCCGGCGGGGCCCAGGCGCGCACCAGCACCGGCAGCGCAGGTATGCTGGCGGCGGCTTCTGACGGGAGTGCTACGGAGAGTTCCGCTTTGCTTCGTGAAGCGGCCGCTAGTTCCTTTTCCATGGACGCGAGTTCGAGCCTGGCCTGCGCTGCCGCCGGATCGGCGGGAAAATCGCGGAGCAAAGACTGCAACACTTGCCTGGCATCGGCCGTCTTGCCCTGCGCGGAGCGGATGCGGCCCAGCAAAAGCCTGGCAGCGGCGCCATCATTTTTTGCGAGTTCCACGGCGCGCACGGCGTGCGGAGCTGCTTTGTCGTACTCCTTTTGCGCGTTGTAGGCGTAGGCGAGCAGCAGATGCGTACGCCAATCGGCGCCGTTGATCTGGTAGGCCTTCTCAAGATTTTGCGCGGCCAGAGCCGGCTGGCCCGTGCGCAACAGCAATTCTCCCAGGGCGACCAGGGAGCGCGTATGTGACGGATAAATCGAGATGGCTTTTACGAATTTCGCTCGCGCGGCGTCAAAGTGCTGCTGCCGGTATTCCAGCATCCCCAGGAGGTATTGCACGTCGGGATTTCCGGGCGCCATCTGCGCCGCTTTTTCCAGGTGCACGCGCGCGGCGTCGTATTGCTGGCGGCGCATCTTGTCCAGGCCTTTATCGATTTCGGATTGCAGGCGTGGGCTCATGATCGGTGCGCCGCCGGGAGAAGCGGAGCTTTCGGAGGCTTCCGAATCCGGGCGCATGTAGACGAACACCAGGTAATTGCCTCCGCCGGCGACAATCGAAGCGTGTTCGCTGGCGGTCTTGTAGCCAGTGGAACTGACTTCCACGTCGTATTCGCCGCTATGAATATTCTGGAAGCTGGCGGCAGAGCCGTCCTGCGTGGGGGCGGTGAGGTGGATGCCGCTGAAATCGGAGGACAGCTTGACCAGAGCATTTCCCGGCAAGGGCATGCCGGAGCTTTCCCGGACACTGACGACAACGGTGACGGGCGTCTCGGGGTTGGGAGACTGGACGCCGCCGCGACTGGGGGGCGGTTTTTGCGCGCAGGAACGGAAGGGAACGGAGAGTGTGAGCGCGGCGCCGATCAGAAGAGCAAGGCAAGGCCGTTGCGAGCGAAACGTGGTGACCTGGAGAGCGTGTCCCATGGCGTATCCTGCTGGGGAGGGAGCGTGTCGCCAGCGTCTGGGGAAACGATAACTGGGAGTTGGGAGCATGGTCAAGGAAGGTTTTGTAACGGTATTGTTATGGGCAAGATACAGAAGTTAGAGGTTAGACGTTCGAGGTTGGAAGAGGCACCGCCATACCCCCCTCCCCCCCTTTTCTATAAGTGTTCATTCTAAAGGTAGTTAAAGTCATTTGTTTTGATACACTTTTGCAAGTGTTCATTCTAAAGGTAGATAGAGGAGGGCGCAGGAATCGTCGAGAGGGGCGCGCAAGAGCGGAAAAGGATAACGCCGAGGCGCAGAGGGCGCTGAGGCGTCGCAGAGGTACCCCCCACCCGGGTGTTTTGGGAAAAGAGGCTGCAAGCTGTTGAAAACAAAGGACAGGAGCTACGGAATCAGGGAAAAGAGGCTGCAGGCGATTGAAAAGGCGAGGGTTAAAGCTGGAGCGGCGGAAAGTGTCAGCGAGGTTTCTTCGAGATAACACAAGAAAACATACTACGGATCTGGACGTCTGTCAATAGTAAACTTATAAGTTCCGCATCCTGAGTGGATTGCGGGCGGAGGGCGGTTCCTGAGTGCAGCTGATTTCTTGAGATGGCCCTCGGTTGGGCGATAGGGGCTGACGAGGAGAGCAAAGTCAAACCCCGTGTAGGAGGCGTTTGCTTCGCGCTGCGAACGCCAAGAGGCCTAGTAGTCCGGTGCCGATCAGGAGGAGGGTGGACGGTTCCGGCGCGTGCGTGACCGTCCACTGTCCGTTGCAACTATTTTAGGTTGTCGATTGCGGTGCAAATGGAGTAGAGTCCCACCAACTCTGTGGAGGACCTTCCAATGAACTCACTTGCTGTGCGCTGGCGCGTGTTGATTCTTGCCGCGGTGGTGTGCCTGAGCTGCCAAAGGTTGGCGGTTGCGGCGGACGAGCCAACGCTGACCAAGGAGCAGATTAAGCAGTTCCTGAGCACCGCCAAGGTAGTGAGCAGTAAGGAGGCAAAGAAAGGCATCACGGGCACGTCTCGGCTTACGCTCTCTGACGGCACGATTACCCACGACGCCTCTTTCCAATCCATTGATCAGCACAAACCGGTGATGCAACTTGCCCAAGGCACGGAACTGAATTTCGTGGACTCCTACAAATACAATATCGCCGCTTATGCGCTGGCGGAGTTGATTGGCATGGACAACATGCTGCCGGTGTATGTGGAACGCAAATGGAAAGGGGAGACAGGCTCGCTGAGTTGGTGGTTGCCGGTGAAGATGGATGAGGTGGAGCGCCACAAGCAGGGTTTGACGGCGCCGGATCCGGACGCCTGGAACAATCAGATGTACAAGATTCGGGTCTTCGATCAATTGGTCTCCGATTCCGATCCCAACCTGACCAACGTGCTCATCGGCGAGAACTGGCAGATTTGGAGGATTGATTTCACCCGCGCGTTTCGCCAGAACAAGGATGTGAAAGAGCCGAAAGACCTGGTGCGTTGCGACCGGCAGTTGCTGGAGAAACTGAAGACGCTGGACGCGAACGCGCTAACAGAGAAAACCGCGCACTATCTCACCAAGGATGAGGTGAAAGCGGTGATGGCGCGGCGAGACAAGATTGTGGCGCAGTTCCAGAAGATGATCGCGGAAAAAGGCGAGAACGAAGTGCTGTACTGAATTAAAGCTTGCGCTTTTGGGTCCCCTGGGTCTAGTGTTCGGTGCAACATATCACGTCTTGCCGGTGATCCCGGTAACAAGGAGAAAAAGATGGTGAAGAAGCAAATCACTTTGCTGTTCGCATTGGTACTTACCTTTCCGCTGGCGGTGGTAGTGTTCGCGCGTCAGGCTGCCGCTCCCGCCAAGGCCGCCGCTCCCGCGAAGGAGGTGCGCTTTGAAGGCAGAGTTGTAAGGACGAGTAAGGAGAACTCCAATCTGACGCTTCGCAAGTCGGGTGGGAGTTTAGAGAAGACCTGTAGCTACGACAGCTCGACGAAATGGGTCAGCCAGTATCACGCCGACAAGAAAATCAACGACATTGACGCTGGCCAGGTTAAAGAAGAGGACTATGTGATTTGCAAGGGCACCGCGGCGGGCGCCGGCACAATCAAGGCAACGCTAATCTCGAAGCGGCTCTCGCACTCCAATTAGACGAGTTCGAGGTTGCAAGGCAAGCTGAAAGGCCTCGATCTCTTGTAAGCATCGAGGTTCGTTTAACAATCAGGCCGCGGAGCCTTCGTATGATGGCTCCGCGCTTGTGCTTTTCCGTGTGGCAGGGACGGCAGGCCGCCTGCGTGGCGGCCTTTGCCACGTTTGCGGGTTCTTCCGTGCTAGGTTTCGGGTTGTTGACTTACGTAACTGTGACAGCCTAAGATGCGCCGCAATAGGGGACGCCCTGCGGAACTCAATGTTTTCGCCGAAATTCTGCTGCATGCCTATAGGAGACAGGAAAATGGTCCGCCCTCCGGTCTGTGTTTCTCCGCACCGCGCTTGTATTTCCGTCCTCCTGGTCCTGGTGTCGGCGGTGCAAGTGTGGGCGAGGCCAACAGCAGCGCCAGCGGAAGCGCCAAAATCCATAGTGGCCATCGGCGATGTACACAATGCCTTTGACAACTTCGTTGCCATTCTGCGGCGCACCGGGCTGATAGACGAGCAAAACCATTGGGCAGGGGGCAAAACAACGTTCGTCCAGGTCGGGGACCTGCTGGATCGCGGCCCCAAGCCGCGCGAGGTCATGGACCTGATGATGGCGCTCGAGAAAGAGGCGGCAAAGGCAGGCGGCCGGGTCGTAAGCCTGCTGGGTAACCACGAGGTGATGAATATCATGGGCGACCTGCGTTACGTCGCTCCCGAAAACTATGCCAGTTTCGCAGACAGCAATTCCGAGATGCGGCGGAAAGCTGCGTACGCAGAATATGTGAAATGGAGGGGCAGTCACGCAGCCTTAATAGCCGAGCTTAAGGAGCCCCTGGAGTTGACGGAGGCAGAGTGGATGGCGCGCCATCTGGCAGGTTTCCTGGAGCAGCGCGAGGCCTTTGGTCCAAAGGGGGAATACGGCGAGTGGCTGCGAGGACATGACGCCGTAGCCGAAATTGACGGAGTGATCTTCTTGCACGGGGGAATTCATCCTGATTTCGCCAGCACGAAATTGGATGCGATGAATAAGCAGATCCATGAAGAAATCAAGGCGTTTGATGCCTCGAAAGAATATCTGCAGAAAGAGAATTTGATTCTGCCGTTCTTTAATTTGCAGGAAATCAATAGTGTGCTTCAGGCGGAAGTCGTCGCTGAGCTCAAGGCGCGTGTCCCGGCCAACGATGCGCGGCAAGCCAAGATTGTAGAGTTTTTGAGGCACGGGGATTGGCTCAGCGTGCGGGTGAATGGCCCGCTGTGGTTTCGCGGCTACGACCAGTGGAGCGACGATGAGGGCGCACCGCAGGTGAGCAAGCTCTTGGAGCGTTACAAAGCAACGCACCTGGTGGTAGGGCACACGGTGCAGAAGGGCGGTCGGATCCGGCCTCGCTTTGGCAACAAAGTGTTCCTGATCGACACCGGCATGCTCAGCAGCTACTACTACCCTGATGGCAAGTCGTCAGCGCTGGAAATCTGCGGCGGCGCCAAATTCGTTGCTGTCTATCTCGACCAGCAGGTAGTGCTTCTCGATTCAAGTGGGCCTGCGCCTAAAGGCGGCGGGACGGGGGAGCATCCCGCGGCGGGGGATGCGGCGACGGTTTCGGAAAAACCAGCTGTGTTGCCGGCCGACCGTATATGTTCCGCAACGGCGGTTGCACCGCAATAAGACGGAAGGTTGCGAAAGAAGGTTCTGCGGATGAAACGGTGGATCGAGCGCGCTCTGAACGTTCACCCCGGGGATCTCGGCCGCGGCCTGCTTTTGAGTTCGTGTCTATTCCTGATCATGAGCAGTTACGTGATCGGGAAGGTGGCGCGCGATGCGTTGTTCTTAGCGCATTTCAAGGCTGTGCAACTGCCGTACGCGGATATTGGCAGCGGCGTGCTAGTAGGGTTCGTGATGATTGGATACCTGCGTTTGGCGCGCCGAATCTCCCTTCGCAACTTGCTGATCGGGAGCCAGCTCTTCTTCGCGGCAAACCTCGGGGTGTTCTGGGTGCTGGCGAATTTCTATCATCCTGCGTGGGTGTATCCGCTCTTCTACGTCTGGGTGGGCGTTTTCGGAGTGCTCGCGCCGACACAGGTCTGGACCCTGGCGAACTGCCTGCTGACCACGCGGGAAGCGAAGCGCATATTCGGAATGGTGGGGGGCGGGGCGATCCTGGGGTGGATTTTTGCCGGCTATATCTCGATGTCGGCGGCGCGTGCGTTTGGCACGGAGAGCCTTCTGCTGGGGATGGTTCCGTTTCTGCTGATTTCTTCGGTGCTCATGTACGTGGCGTGGAGGACCGTCGACAAGCACACGGAATCGAAGAAGCCGCGGGCAGAAACGTCGGCAGACCAGCAGAAGGACATGCAGAGCAGCCTGCGGCTGGTCTGGTCCTCGAAGTATCTGCGCGCCATCGCGGCGGTCATCTGCATCTCCTCATTCGTCACCACGCTTACCGGGTGGCAGTTCAAGGCCATCGCCAAAGAGTCCTTCGTAAACAAAAACAGCCTGGCGATTTTCTTTGGTGATTTTTATTTCTACGCGGGAATCCTGGGGCTGGTGTTCCAACTGCTGCTCACCACGCGCTTTCTGCGGCGCTTTGGAATTGGAATCATGTTATTCGTGCTCCCCCTGACGGTGTTGCTGGGCTCGAGCGCCCTGCTGATTTGGGGAACGCTGGCCGCGGTGGTGTTCCTGAAGGGGAGCGATCAGGTATTGCGGTACTCGCTCGATAAGTCGACGACTGAGATGCTGTACTTACCGCTGGCGCATCGTGTGAAGTTGCAGGCGAAATGGTTCATCGACACGGTCATTTGGCGGCTTGGAGACACTTTGGCCGGCGTGGTCGCGTTGATTTTTGCGACCTACCTGCACTTTGCGCCGCGGCAACTCAGCGTTATTGCCCTGCTGCTGATCGTTGGGTGGCTGGCGGCAGTCTTCGTGGGGGGCAGGCAGTATCTTACCGTGCTTCAGGAATCGATCAGCCAGCACCGCCTGAGTGCCGACGACGTGTCCACGCTTGCGCTGGACCGCTCCGCGTCGGAACTGCTGACAAGCAAACTGCAGGTGTCCGAACCCAAGGAAATTCTGTATGCGCTCAGCTTCTATGAGGAGGAAACCGCCAAGACACCGCATCCGGCGATCCGGAATCTGCTGCAACACCCCTCCGGTGAGGTGCGCCAGAAGGCGCTGGCCATTCTCTCGGCATCCCAGGACACGTCCGTGTTGCCGACGGTAGAAGGGATGCTCAAGGATCCGGAGATCGCCGTGCGGACGGAGGCGATGCTTTATTTGGTGTATCACAAACATGTCGATCCTCTGCTACTGCTGCTGGAATTGGGAGAATTTGAGGATTTTTCGGTGCGCTCCGCGGTGGCCGCGTATTTGGCCCGTCCCGGGGAAGCGCAGAACCTGGAGACAGCAAAAACAATTTTGGAGGCGATGGCTGGTGAGGAAGGAGAAAGCGGGCAAAGAACGCGACGCGAAGCCGCCCGGCTTCTGGGAGAGCTCCCCGACGCTTTCGATCCCCTGCTCCTGCGCTTGCTGGGGGATCCCTCAAGGCAGGTCGTGCGGGAAGCGGTTCGCTCCGCAGGGCTGCTTCGAAAAGAAGCCTTGGCACCGGAATTATTAAGGCAGATTCGTGACCCGCTGTTTCGCGAAAATGCGACCCAAGCGCTGGTGGCGTTGGGGGATTCCATCGTCGGGCTTTTGAATGAAGGCCTGAGAGATGCAGACGTGCCGCTGGAGGAACGCAGCGAAATTCCCGCGGTCCTGACCGGCATCGGAACGCCCGCTGCTGCGAATGCGTTGCTGGAGAACGTGCTGGAAAGAGACGTGAACCTGCGATTCAAGGTCATCTGCGCGTTGAACAAGCTCCACCGTGACCACCCGGAGATTCCGCTGGACCTTCAGATGCTGGAAACGGTATTGGCGGCAGAAATTCTGGGGCACTACCGCACCTATCAGATCATGGAGGCCATCGCGGGTCCGGAAAACGTCGAAGATCCGGTGGGAGTGGCACTGGCGCACTCCCTGCAGCAGGAATTGGAGAGAATCTTCCGGCTAATGGGCCTGTTGTATCCGCAAGTGGATTTGCACGCGGTTTACGTTGGACTGCAATCCAAGGACAGAACGGTACATGACAACTCTCTGGAGTTCCTGGAAAACTTTTTGAAGTCGGCGTTGCGTGCCACGCTTGTGCCGCTGCTGGATGGGAAGGTGACGCCGAAAGAGCGCGCGCGGCTGGCGGACCGACTGGTGCACACGAAGTTGGAGAACCGCGAGCAGGCGGTCAACGAACTCGTTTCCAATGACGACCCCTGGCTGAAATCGTGCGGGGCGTTTGCGATTGGATCGTTCCGGATGAAATCGTTGGCCAAAGAACTGGAGAACTGTTTAAGCCACGCAGACCCACTGCTGCGGGAAACGGCGCGCGCCGCGAAGCTCCGTTTGGAGGATCCCGCCGCGGAGTCTTGACATTTTCGCGGCCCTGTACGACTCCTTGCGGAGTCGCCAGCATAGGGAGAAGCGACCGCCGCTACGCCTCTGGGCGGGGTTCGGGACATCACATCTGGCGAATATAAGGTTATCGCGGAAGCCGCAGGTCAATGCGCGTCGCGTGCAGCGTGCCTTTATCGTCCACGTGGCCCAGCACGATCACAAACGAGCCTTCCTTGACCTCGTCCTGTTGCCCGGGCTTTCCAAGCTTGGTCCACGCCGTCGAGGAGTCATAGGCGATCTTCCTCAGATCCTCGGATTGGCCGGTTACGCCGCCACGAATGTCCATCTGCGACTCGTCTTTATAGATTCTGACGACGTGACCCTGCCACTTCGTCTCTTTTTTTGCGGCTGGCGCGCCCTTATTTTCGGCCGCCTGTTTGGCGCCGGCAGGCAGGGCAACAAATACCGCACCCGCGAGTACTAGGGAAAGCAAGGTTAGGGAACCCTTCATCACATCCTCCATAAACGCCGGGTTTCGACCGACTGCAGGGAAGAAACGCGTGGGAGAGAATAGTGCGGCGGCGGGGAAGAGTAAAGAAGAATTTGGCGCCAGACGATCGCCGAGAACGGCGAACAGGAAATCACTATAGTTAATAGTTAGCGCCGCGCTCCCGAGCGGCACGCCGAACGAAGAAACCGGGCTTGAGGGAGCAGCAAGCTTAGCAGCGTGCTGGCTATTAGAAATCTAAATTGGGGGCATCACAATATCCGCTTTGACAGACCGAAGCGTTTGGGAGTAGCATCCTCGGCATCGAGCCATTTTGGCTTCTGTAGTTTTTCATTCTTCAATTGTCGAGAACAAGGGAACGTTGCTCCCAGGTGCCGGGTGGAGCTTGCGTTTTGGGGGAGTGGTCATTTTAAAACAGAGGCGTGTGGTTGGCAGAAGCCAGCTTTCGCGGCAGCCGGGCTGATGAGGCGCTGCGTTGCAGCTCTGAAAATCGATTAGGGGGGTGGGAGTATGAGGCGATTGTTCCTCGCAGTGTTGGTAATTTTGACGTTGGGAGTTGCAACAAATGCGCAGACGTTTCGCGGAGCCATCAACGGGACGGTAACAGACCCGTCGGGCGGGTCGGTGCCGAATGCAACCGTGAAGGCGACGGAGACGGCGACGAGAATTGAACACACGACGGTTACGACCAGTGATGGAGCGTTTGCTTTCCAGGACATTCCGCTGGGCCAATACAAAGTTACAATTTCAGCGACAGGCTTCCCGCCCTATGCGGTGGACAAAGTCGAAGTATCCGCTGGCACGATCTACACACTAAACGTCAAGCTCACGTTGCAGTCGACGACTACGACAGTGGAAGTCTCAGCTGCGGCGATTACGCTGGACACGACCACGGCGACTCAGAATATGACTATCACGTCTGACGTCGTCCAAGACATTCCTCTGAACGGTCGGGACTTCACCCAGTTGATCGCGGTAGCGCCCGGCTACGGAGGCTACTCGGTGGGTGGCTTCGGCTCCATGAACGGGGCCCGCGCCAATCAGAATAACTGGCAAATCGACGGAGTGGACAACAACGACTTCTGGCATAACATCCCGGCGGTGAATCAAGGAGGCGTGTCGGGGATTGCCGGAGTGGTGCTGCCGATCGATTCGATTGACGAATTTTCGTCCCAAACGGAGTCCGGCGCGGAATCCGGCCGCAATGCAGGCGGCACCGTCAACCTGATTATTAAGTCTGGCAGCAATACCATTCATGGTTCCGCTTACTATTACAACCGCAATGAGTTTTATGGAGCGCCTTCGCCATTTTTGCCATCCGGCTCGAAAAATCCTCCTCTTCGCAATGAGAATTACGGCTTCTCCGTGGGCGGACCTGTAATCAAGAATAAGCTGTTTTATTTCGTGAGCTATGAAAAGCAACAGTACATCATCGGACTATCAGGTGTGGCCACCGAGCCTTCCGATGCTTGGATCGGGTTGGCCGACGATCTGCTCAAGAACCCCGGCAACAAGTACGGTTCGTACGCCCCCGTCACGCCGAGCTCACTGTCTTGCACCGCTCCTTCGGCGTCTGGATGCACCGGCGGTCTCATGGGCCCAAACGGCTTTTGGCCCAGGAGTCTGATTGGCGGTCTGGCTGCGACCAACAACAATTTCTTCAGCCCCGTCGCTTCTACGGGCTACAGCTACAATGGCGTTGGGAAAGTCGATTATCAAATCAACGACAAACACCATCTCTACGTACGCTTCTTCGGCGGGCAGGGCAGCCAGACGGCCCCGCTTGGCGGTAGCCCTGCGCTGGGCACGGCCAGCTCAAACTTGAAGGATTACTTCGAAGTAGCGCCGCTGCATGTCTTCAACGAATCTTTGGTGCTCAACTCCACGTTCTCGAGCCGGCTCACCAACCAGATTCTCGTGGGAGCCAACTACTTCAATCAAGTTTTCCATGACTTCAACAACAGTTTCGACACGAAGGCCCTGGGGTTGTTTCTGAGTCCGGGTGCAACTAACAATGGCAAGCCAATCTTTGGCGCACCGAACATTCAGATTGGCAACTTTGAGCAGATTGGATTAACGCCTCCGGAAGGCCGGAGTGACCTGACCTGGCATATCACCGACATCGTGTCGTACAGCATGGGAGCGCACCAGCTGCGGTTCGGCGGTGAGTTCCGACGCGGCCGTGTGAATGAGTTTTACCATCGCCGCGGCACAGGCAAATTTGCGTTCGACGGAAGCCAGGGCGACCAAACGCAATGCGTCACCGTTTCGGGCCAGGTGGACTGCGCATGGGGGTTTAGCGATCCTAAAAAAGTAAATTCAACGCTTTGCAATGCCCTATGTCAGGGTCTGGATCCCAATGTGCGATCTCTGGCGGACTTCCTCGCCGGTTCGGTCTCAAGCTCCTCGATCGCGGTGGGAAATCCCGAGCGCACGGTGCACGTAAACGCCTTCAACTTCTACTTCCAAGATTCCTGGCAGTGGACCAAGAAGCTCAGCATCAATTACGGGATGCGTTACGAGTACTTTGGCCCGCTGCACAGCGACGACAAGGATCTGGCGGTATTTATTCCCAGCAGAGGCTTGGTCATCCAGGGAAATGGCATCGACAATATTTTCCCGCCGGATCGCAACAACTTTGCTCCGAGGTTGGGTTTCGCTTACCAGGCCAAGAACGATATGGTTGTTCGTGGGAGTTTCGGTGTTTTCTACGATCAGATCAATATCAACCCGTTCCTGGATTTCCGTCCGCCGGCCGCTGCCGCCGACGGATTGCAGGATAACCCAATTGGGCCACACCCGGTCTCTAACTACTCTTTGTCGGGCTATAACTGGCAGACCGTGCAGGCCGGAGGCACTGCCTCGATCTTCCCAGACGTCAAGACGTGCACCACCCTCAATGTGGCCACAGACCCAAACTGCGGCACCAGCAAATTCGCGGCGTATTCGGTCAACCAGAATTTCCGCACTCCCTATTTTTACAACTATAGTCTCCAGGTGGAAAAGAGCCTGGGCCACGCGTCTGTCATCCAGGTCGGCTACGTAGGCAGCGAAGGTCGCAAGCTGAATATCATGACCAACATAAACCCAGTCGATGCAAATGGGATCGGTCCGCTCAGCGGGCCGTACCCCAACGCTGGCAACATCCTTCAAGAAAATAGTATTGGCACATCCAACTACAATGCTCTCCAGGCCCAATATAGACTTCGCACCTGGCACGGCCTGACCACCCAACTCGGTTATACCTGGTCGCACTCTCTGGATGAGGTCAGCCAGTACCGCGCCGTCGTCGCGGACAGCGCTGCCATCAAAGTCGACTATGGCAACAGCGATAACGATACGCGGCATCTCTTCACCACAAGCATTAGCTACGAGGTGCCCAAGGCACCGTGGGCCCATGGGTGGTCCAGCTATCTGGTGAACGGGTGGCAGGTCAGCAGCCTGTGGAATTTCCATAGTGGCCAGCCGTGGAACGTCACTCTTCCGCTTCAGGATCTGATCGGGGATCCCTTCAAGAGTGACAGCAACTACACGGTCAACCATTCCTTTACCAGAAATATCATCCAAAAAGGCCTGTCCACGGGGCCGGGCGTGCAGTGGGTCAATCCAGACGCTTTCGGAACGGCGACTGGCGCCTTTGGCACGTTGTCTCGCAACAAATACTACGGCCCGGGTTTCTCGGACGTGGACCTATCCGTCTTCAAAAACATCCCCATCCGGGAACGTCTCAAAATCCAATTGCGGGCTGAGATGTTCAACCTATTCAACCGCGTCAATTTCGCGTCTGGCCCTGGCGCCGTCAACGGTGACGGCACCGTTCGCGACACAATTGGCGACTTCAATGGGGCTCCGGGGATCGGCCCTGGGGAAGCCTTCAATTTGCAGCTCGCTGCGAAGATCATCTTCTAACGAGCGACGTAGTCCGTTTACATCTCTAAGCGCGGGGATCTCAATCCCCGCGCTTTTTTCTTGACCTTCGATCGGTTTCTCGATATACTTTCCCTGTAGAAAGTTGCGTCTGCCCGTCACTCTCCCTTAGCTTTGCGAGCGCCAACCCGAAGGAATTCTGTCTGCTTGTCCTCTGGCCCGTATGTCCTTTGGAATGTGCAGATCCAGAAGCCACGCCCACAACTCCTTTAGAATGAACAGATCCAGGAAGTGGGGGGGGTGGGGGGGCCCCGTGGTGCCGGTAAGGGGGCCGCGTTTTTTGTGGCGAATCTCGATTCGGGCGGGTAATTACTTGCGCAAACCCATTCCTCGCTGACCTTGCCCTCTCCCGTTTGTCTGTTAGCCTCAAGATAGGAAAGCCTTTAAGGACAACGGAGGAGGACGCACGTGAAAACGGCATCGCTTTGGCTTGCCCTCGTCGGCACTTTGGGACTCACAGCTGCGCCTGCTTTTGGCCAGGCCCAGAGCTCGCATTCCGGCAGTGTCTCCCGGACCACAAAAGCCGTCAATTTCCGCCGCGCCGGTGGCGCCACCAAGCTTGATTTTCAAGGCACGGAACTGCTGCAAACGGCTTCGGGCGAAGCCAAAGTCGAGAACAAGGGCAATCGCACCGAGATCGACGCCAAATTTGAAAATCTTGAGGACGCCACAAAATTCGGCCTCGAATACCTCACCTATGTCCTGTGGGCGGTCTCCCCGCAAGGCCGCGCCGTAAATCTTGGCGAAGTCAGCCTCAATCACGGCAGCGGTCACGTTAAAGCCATCTCCGAGATGCAAACCTTCGGCATGATCGTCACCGCCGAACCCTACTTCGCGGTCAACCAGCCGGGTAACGTCGTGGTGCTCGAAAACGTAATTCCCGCTAACACCAAGGTCGAGAACATTGACGCCAAATATGAACTGCTCGGCCGTGGCGTCTATTCTTCTTCCAACACCAAAATCGAAGGCGCGATCTTCGGCATTGATCGTAAAACGCCCCTCGAACTCTTTGAAGCCCGCAACTCTGTAAGAATTGCGCGTATCGCTCTCGCCGATAAGTACGCGCCTTCGATTCTCGGCAAAGCCGAACAACAGCTAAGGGCTGCCGAAGACGTCTACCACTCAGGCCGCGACAAGAAGTCCGTGGAAGCCGCTGCCAAAGAAGTCGTGGAGACAGCGGAAGAAGCACGCGTGATGGCGGTGAAACAGAAGGCCGAGGAAGATGCGAACGCCGCGGTTGCGGCGGAGAAGAGAGCTGCGCTGGAACGCGAAGCGAAGGCTCGGGCGGATGCGGACGCGGAGATAAGACGCCGGCAGGAAGCGGATCAGGCGCGCGCGGCGGCAGAGGCGGCCAAGGCGGAAGCAGTACGCATGAAGCAGGAGGCGGAGCAAGCGTCGCAAGACGCAGTTCGCCAGAGGCAGGAAGCCGAGCAAGCTCGAGCGGCGGCGCTGCAGCAGCAGCAGGTGGCGCAGGCGGCGGCAGAGCAGGCGGCACGGGACAGGGCGGCCGCGGTGTCGCAGCAACGCGCTGCGGAGGCCGAGGCGGAAAAAGCGAAGCAGGCTGCTGCGCAGGCGGAGGCGGAGAAAGCACAGCTTCGTGCGCAGTTGCTTTCGCAGCTCAATTCGATTCTGCAGACGCGGGATTCGGCGCGCGGGCTGATCGTGAATATGTCCGATGTGTTGTTTGACACGGGGAGCTACACGCTGAAGCCGGGAGCGCGCGAGAAGCTGGCGAAGATTTCGGGCATCGTGCTGGCGCATCCGGGCCTGAATCTGCAGATTGAAGGGCACACGGATAGTGTAGGAACCGATGAATTTAACCAGCAGCTGTCCGAGCGGCGCGCGGATTCGGTGCGGGACTTTCTTGCCCAGCAGGGCGTGCCAGGATCGGCGATCAGCGCGCGCGGGTTCGGGAAGACGCAGCCCGTGGCGGGGAACGATACAGCGGAAGGGCGGCAGCGGAACCGGCGCGTGGAGCTGGTGGTGAACGGCGATGCGATCGGGAATGGAAATGCGAGCGCGGCGGTGACGTCGAACCAGTAGGCGACGGAATCACTCTAAACACAGACAACAAAGTTTCCCTCGGATACATAGGCGTAGGCCATGCGCGGCGTGTTGAAGGCGAAGCCTGGGTTACCTTCGCGATCTAGAAGGATCAGGCCGCCGGTGGCGCGGGTGCGTTTGGCGAGGATGCTTACGGCCTCGCGGGCCGCGGCGTCGGGCGTCGACGGCTTCGCCATTATTGATGGCGCGAAGTCTGGGCCGGAACCGGCCGGAGGGCGCAGGAAGTCGGCGGCGGTTTTTGCCATTACTATTTTCATGATCGCTTCGCCATAGCCAGTGCAGGAAACGCCGCCGGACTCCGCGTCGGCGTAACAACCACAGCCAATCAGCGGTGAATCTCCCAAGCGGCCGGGAAGTTTGCAGCAAGTGCCACCCGTGCTGGTCGCGGCGAACAAGCGGCCGTCGCGATCCAGGGCGACGGCCCCGACGGTTCCCTGCTCGTGTCCGCGATGATGTGCGGCGGCGTGCTTGCTGTTGCGGCATTTGAGCCAGGCGTCCCGCTCGGCTTCGGAGATGAGGTCTTCCGGAGCGCACAGGGTTAGGCCTTGCTGCACTGCAAAACGCTCGGCGCCTTCAGCCACTAGCATCATGTGCGGGCAATTTTCGAGGACCTGGCGGGCGAGGCGGATGGGATTGCGGATATGGCGGAGTGCAGCGACAGAGCCCGCGCGCAGGGTGGCGCCGTCCATGACGATGGCGTCGCATTCGACATAGCCATCAAGCGTGAGATGGGAACCGAAACCGGCATCGAAGACAGGATCGTCTTCCAGAACTACGACGGCGGCTTCGACGGCGTCGAGGCCCGATCCGCCGCTGCTGAGAACGGACCAGCCTGCAGCGAGAGCGCGGTGGCAGCCGGCCTTGCAGGCGTCAACGGACTCATCAGGAATGTCCCAGGCACCGCCGTGAACAATGAGCGAAGGTGGCATAGTGAAAGAGAGTGGCAAAGCGAGAGGTCAGTTGTCCAGCGGACCCGGCGCGGCGAGCTGGTGGAGACCCCTGTTAAATGAAGAAGTCAAGGAGAACCAGGAGGGGTCCCAGGAAGGCGAGAATCATACCGCCTGTAATGGGGTTGCGGGGAATGCGGCGAAACGAACCGACAAAGTTGGCGGGGACGGCTTTGAGGCGCGAATGCGGGCGCGGGCCATAAAACGGGCCGATAACGGTATAGCGCGAAAAGCTGCGGCGCACGAAGCACGCCTCGTCATGGATCCAAACGTAAACTTCATCGCGGCCGCGCCAGAGCAGAGCGGCGCCCAACACGAAGAGCAAATAGCCCACAATCGTGAGAATTCCGAGCGCCGAACCTTGACCCCAATGCATGTTTCCTCGCAAAAGCAGAGTGCTTTACTTAGGACGCTAAAATGAGCCGAAACGTTACTCTTCTTCGTGAATGGTAACGAGGCGCATGACTTCAAACTCTTTTGGGCCGGCGGGAGTGGTGACCTGGACCTCGTCGCCCACTTTGCGATTAAGCAGGGCACGGCCGATGGGGGAAGTGGTCGAGATAAATCCCTTTTCGGCGTCAGCCTCCTCGGTGCTGACCAGTTTGTATTCAATTTTGACGTCGCGCCGAGTGTCCAGGACGACGATTCGCGAGCCGTAGCCGGCGCGATCCTTGGGGATGTTGGTGAGGTTGAGCATACCCAGGTCGCCCATGCGTTTCTTGAGCTGGCCGATGCGCGCATTCACAAAACCCTGGCGCTCCTTGGCGAACTTGTACTCGGCGTTTTCCGAGAGATCACCGTGGGCGCGAGCGACGGCAATTTCCTTGGGAAGGTCGACGCTGAGCTCGTGCTCGAGCGCGGTAAGCTCGTCCTGGATTTTTTGCTTAATCTTCTTCAATGGGTCAGACATGGCTAATTGAAACCTATCCAAACAGGGCGCGAGGGTGTGAGACAGCAGCCCCAGGCAACAGTTAATTATACCTGCGAATAATTATTCCCGCGAAGTGACTAATTATAGATGCGGGTGGATTGCTGCGACAAGAGATGTGACGGTTTGCAGCGCAGGCGGGAGAAGAACGCTAAGGGCATTGGTGAACGACGCCAGGTGGCGAACTACTCGACTGTGACTTGAAGTGACTGCGTCTTGGTATTCCCGGAGGAGTCGCTGATGGTCAGCGTGTAAGTGGTAGTTCTTGCCGGCGAGACGCTAACGCAACGCGCGTAGGAAGGCCAAACCGCATTTGGCTGGGGTTCAAGTGTCACAGTTTTGGCGTTGGCTACGCCATAGCAGAGCTGGACACTCTCTCCCCTGTGTATGGCGCCAGGACTTGCATAGAAGTTTTGGATGGCAAGCTCTTTGCCACCGAGCCGTTCTAGCGCTACGCGGTCGCTTTCCAACTGTTGACGGGACTTTTCCTCGCGCGCTCGGCGTTCCATTGCGTGGTTATCCTGCCAGCGGGAAAACAAAGTCCAAACCACAAACAGAAGAACGATGCCGACGAGCATCGAAGAATAAAGCAGAGGGTTCTTGAATGCAGATTTGGTCTTCCCGGAGGGCTGGGGGGCCGGAGCTTCAGTGAGCATGCTTGCCTGATTCAACGATGGAAGAGGTTAGCATTTAATTTGTTCGGCCTTGAGGAAAATTGCCGCCGATAGCAGGGTCTCGCACGGCCGGGTACGCCGTTTGCGCCAAGTCAGTGTCAAGGCTGCGCGAACGTCCAACGAGTGACCGCCTCTGTGAAATTTTCTGCGCGCTCATCCTGGCCGAAAACGGTTTGCGGGTTAACGCGAAAAACGGAGCCGCCGGAAGATTCGAGCAGCGGCCCGACGTCGCCGCCATATTTGCGGTTGTAGATTGCGACCAGTTGCTTCCAGACGGCGCGATCGCTGACTTCCTGCACGGTGCCTTCAAGGATTACGGCTTCGTCCGCTTTTTCCGTGCCAATGGAGCAGCGAGGGTTGTCGGCGAGGTTTCTTGCCTTGCGCGTGCGAAGTCCGGTGCTGAACCAGAAGGCGTCTTGCCACCAAATACCCCAGACAAGCATAAGGTGCGGGCGCCCATCAGGCCGAGATGTAGCGATCCAGTAGTTGTGAGAATTTTCCAGACGTTCGAGGGCCCAGGACCAGGGTTTGAGGCTGGAGGTGGCGTCGCTGGCCTTGTCGGGCGCATCTGGCCAGAACGGATGACTCGCTTTTGGTGCAAGCATGGTGTGCCTTATCGAGGTAGTGGGCGCGAGGACATTTTAGCAAGCGAATGGTGGATTATGAACCGTTTTGCATGTCCAGCAGAAAGCAGCCCACTCTTTAGCTCGGCGCCTGCGAAGGATTATGAGACGAAGGCGCATCCAACGCGGAAGCTGCCTTGCGTGGTGCGTTGAAACCACACGGGCTTGAGGCTGACCCGCACGGGAGGAAGGATGGGGACGTGCAAGACCGCCAAGATGTTTTCCGGGAGATCTTCCTGCGCGTCCAGTTCAATAGCGACGCCCCCGAAGCCGAGGTCGATGACGCGAGCGCGGCGCGCGCCCTGGTCGCCGAGCGTGGCATAGGCATTTGTGCCGGCCATGGAGACGCGTTCCGCCTTGCGCTGCACTGTGTAAATTCGGGACGGCGGAGCTTGGGGAGGCATAGGCGCCTCCAGCGAAACGACAGTGTCGAGTGCTGCGGGTTTGGGTTCAGGGCGCTCAGGCATGCGCCCGGATTCAATGGAAATCGGAGGAGGCGGCGCCGCGGACGGCTCCGGAGGTAAAACTGGCTCCGGTGGAGCCGAGTCGGACTGCGCGCGCGATCCACCGTTGGCAGTCCTGCCATGATTGGCGTGCTTCAAACGATAGAGGCGTTCATCGGCAACGCGAATCAACTGGTCCGCCTGCTCGCCGTCTTGCGGGAAGGTGGCAACACCGTGGTCCATGCTAACGCCCACGCTCAACTGCAAAGGCTGGAGCATTTCGAGAAAAACCGTTTCCACGCGGCGGCTAAGAGCTAGGGCTTGTTCTGCGTCTGTTTGCGGCAAGAGAAGTGCGAACTCATCTCCGCCAATGCGGAAGGCAGAGTCCGAAGTGCGGAGGGCCTTCTTGAGTGTCGCCGCGGCAGCACGCAAAACCTCATCGCCGCGAGGATGGCCATGCTGATCGTTCACTTCCTTGAAGCGATGCAGGTCGAGGACTACAAGTCCCAGAGGCGACCCGTAGCGGCGGCTGCGGTTGAGTTCTTTTTCAAAAGTTTCGCTGAAGAGCCGGCGGTTGTAGAGGCCGGTGAGGGGATCGGTCACCGCATTTAGTTGCAAGGTCTTCAGATCGTCGTATTCGATGACAATCGGGACGCGGAAGAGTCCGGCGGAAGCGAGGACGTCCATCAAGGCGGTTTTCAGCGCGACCTGGCGACCCAGGTTTTCACTCAGTTCGCGGCGGCGCAAAAGCATTTCATCCCACAGCTGAATGCATTGGCTTTCGCTCAGATCGAGGTGAGTGATGGCGCGAATGTAGCGTTGCAAGAACTGTCCGCGCGCGGATAAATCCAGGCTCTCAAGCGTCTCGGCGAGGAGCTCGAGATACGAATCCTCGACCGGCAGACGAGGGGGCACAGGGGCACCAGGGCTGGGCATAGCTGGGTAGTTACCTAACCTCTGCCTATCCCCGCGGGGTATGGGGAGACAACGAAACTTCACTGCCGCAAGGGAGCAAGTGGCGGTCCATCCGTACCATGACGGCACCTCCGGAACAGCACCTGAATCGACATCAAGCAACGATGCTATCCGAAAGTAAACAATAAAGATAGGGGCGAGTTCAGAGCTTCAACGTCGCGAAAGGCCAGACGGTAACAAAATTACCCCGAAATACCAGCTTGGGCAAAAGGGCAGATAAATTACTCAAGTGGCCTTAAAAATTCCAATCCGAACAGCCGGATGTCGCCCGCGACGAACTGCCGGAGGATTCTAGCGGAGATAGGAGGAGTCTCGTTGGGAACCACACTGGAGGAGGAGTGTGGCGAGGGGGCCGGAACGGTGATGCTGACGATCTGGTCGGCGCGCAGGTAATGCGTTGAGGCGATGCATGCGCCAGTCGCGCTGATGTTAAGAGTTTTGGTAAGTTCAATGAACTCAACGCCGGAGGCATCGACGCCACGAAGAAACACGGGAAGTTGGAGCCGAATGCGGGGGGACTGGCGGCGTTGAACGGGTTCCAAACGCTCGCCTTTGTTGTCGATTTCGATTTTCAAACTCCCCCCGGTGGTACTGCGGAACTAGTACGGTTCTGCATATTCGATGCCAGGAATGCGCTCCTGGGAGCTTCTGTAAGTAGCTATTGATACAGGAGCTTAAGCAGCGGGGCGCGAGACCGGGAGACACGTTTGGTCCACAAAGGTTACTTTGCGGGCCACGCGTCTTCCCCAAATGTGCAAATGGAACGCTTTTACCATTGACAGGCGACTAGGTGTTTGGGAGTATGGCCAGCATCGCAGAAGGGAAAATTTTTTCCTGCCGCTCATGGTAGACTCAAGATCATAGGTTAGACTCAAGATCATAGGTAATGACTGGAACAATTGCAAATCCGCCGCCGGCCGATTGGCGAGGCACAGCAGGGCTCTCCAAAGGGCTGGTTGTCGGACTCCTTGACACCGTAGAAACCGCGCTGGTGGTCGCGGAACGAAGCGGACGAATTGTGTTGATGAACGCGCGCGTGCGTAAGTTGTTGGGCCTCGGAGTCAATGCGGAAGCGGGAATCAACCTGTTTACTGAACTGTTAAAGATTGATGCGAAGGAAATTTCCCGGGAGATTGAAAACGGAAACCATGAAGTCCGGCTGGAGGTGGAGCGCGAGGGCGAGAAATTATTCGTCAGCGTGCGGTGGATGCCGGAGCCGGACTGGGTGGTTGCGCAATTCCAACGCCAGCAAGACGTGCAGCAGGCACCCGACGCGGCCACGCAAATTACAGTGCAGGAACTTCTGCAAGAGCGAGAAATAACCTACCGTAACCTCCTTGCAGCGTATCTGAAGTTGCAGGAAGTGAACCGGCAAAAAACGGTGTTCCTGGCTTCCGCGGCGCACGAGTTGAAGACGCCGCTGGCAGTGATCAAGGGCTATTACGATCTGATGCTCGCGGGTTCGCTGGGGAAATTGTCCGACAAGCAAAGGGACATACTGGAAGAATCGAAGGAAAGCTGCGAAAGGCTGGTCCGGCTGGTGTCGATGTTCTTGAATTACTCGGCGCTGGAAAGCGGGAAACTCGTTTTGCAGCTTCGGGAAAATGATTTGCGAGATTGCCTAGATGAGGTAGCGAAGAGATGGTCAGAGGCATTTCAGCGCAAGGGCGTGAAGCTGGAAGCTTCCTTCGATCCCTCGATACCAAATTTCCGATTTGACTACCAGAAGGTACAACAAGCAGCGGCGAATTTGCTGGACAACGCACTGAAACATACTCCGACGGGGGGCTTGGTAGCCTTTTATGCAGGTCCGCATTTCTGGGAGCGGCGCGTTGCGGAAGTAGCGCCGATCCAGGAGCGGCGGCGGTTTCGCTTGCCGCGGCCCAATAGCGTTGAGATCTCGGTGTCGGACAGCGGTCCGGGGATTCCCGCGGAACATCATCAGGAGATCTTCGAAGATTTTGTGCGGGTGGACCGCAACACCACAGGAATGGGTTTAGGGCTGGCAATTGCGAAGCGGCTGATCCAGGCGCATCGAGGAAAAATATGGGTGGAAAGCGAGCCGAAGGGCGGCAGCAAATTTACGTTCCTATTGCCCATGGATCAGAATTGAAACGGGTTAGTAGTGTGGAATTTAGAATTTAGATGCATTGGGAGTGAAGGAGAGTTCGATGGCCGTGAAAGAGAAGATTCTCGTAGTCGATGATGAACCGAGCATAAGAAAGTATTTGCAAACGCTGCTCGAGGTGGATGGTTTTGATGTGGAGACGGTGAGCTCCGGCAAGGAGGCTCTCGGAAAAATTACTGCTGGAGAACGTCCGGATTTCGTGATCTTGGACGTCTTGATGCCGGAGATGAGCGGGCTGGACACGCTGAAGGAATTGATGCAGCTGGACCGGAACCTGAATGTGATCATGTTGAGCTGTTCAAATGAGGTTGGCACGGTGGTAGAGGCGATTCGCATCGGCGCGCATGATTACCTGACCAAGCCTTTTGAGAAGACCGAGCTGGACGCCGCGATGCTGAAGTCGAGGCGAAAGAAAGAACTCACGCAGGAAAACAAGGCGTTGCGAGATTACTGCGACCAGGTTACCGAAGACTTAAGCTTTTTGGCTGCGAGCCCTCAAATGGTCCGCATCCGTCAACAGATCCTGCAGATCGCGCCCGTCGATGTGCCAGTGTTTATCTGCGGGGAAAGCGGCGTGGGGAAAGAGGTGGTGGCGCGAATGATTCACCTGCGCTCGTCGCGGCGCAACCAGCCATTTGTCAAGGTGAACTGCGCGGCGCTGCCCGGGGAGTTATTGGAATCGGAGTTGTTTGGGTTCGAGCAAGGCGCATTTACGGGAGCGGTGCGCGCCAAACCGGGCAAATTTGAACTGGCCAACAAAGGCACAATCTTCCTCGACGAGATCGCGGAGATGAGCACGCACTTGCAGGCTAAGCTGCTGCACGTCCTTCAAGACCATCAATATTCGCGGCTTGGCGGGCGGCATTTGATCGACACGGATGTACGGGTGCTGGCGGCGACCAACGTCGAGGTCCAAGAAGCAATGAAGTCGGGGCGCTTCCGCGAAGATCTGTACTACCGGCTGAATGTATTGTCCATCAATGTTCCTCCGTTGCGCGAAAGGACGTCGGAGATCCCGTTGCTGTTCCGCCACTTCCTAGAAAAATATAGCGAGAAATTCGGGAAGGCGGCGCCAGGGCCTTCAAAGCACCTCTTGGACGCGGCGGCGACGTATCCTTGGCCGGGTAACCTGCGTGAGCTGGAGAATTTCGTGAAGCGCTATGTGATTTTGGAGGACGACGAGGGGAGCCTGCGCGAATTAATCGAAATGTCTGCCGCTCGTCAGCGGACTTCACCGCGACAGGAAGCAACAGTGCCGCGCGAAGTGGGGCTCAAAGCGTTGGTCCGCGGGTTGAAAGATGAAGCGGAGATGGAGGCCATCGCGGACGCGCTGGAAAAGACGCGCTGGTGCCGCAAGGACGCCGCGAAAATGCTGGGCATCAGCTACAAGGCCCTGCTCTACAAGATGCGGCAGTTTAACCTGGACACGCCGAGAACGCGCCGGTCGGTACCGGCGGTGGCTGCTGGTGAAGAAACGGCACCAGTGGGCGCCATTCGGAACCAATAGCACCATACGGATATTTTGACATCGGCACCCAGCGCTAATGAAGTACGAACCATAATGTTTGCAGGCATTGGGCTAATTTTCCGATAGCGCAAAAGAGGCGATTCCGGTATTGTCACCCGAGATTAAAGCCGCGGGAACTCGGCTGGATTGCGCAGTTACTGAGTAAGGCGAAGCAAGGAATGGGCGCAGGGGATCAAAAGCCCGTTGCGGGGGATCCAGGAGGATGGGGGTAATGACGGAACGGCGCGTTGCACGACGTTACGATTTATCGCTGCCCGTGATTATTCGTGTACCGACGGAGCGCATCGCTGACAGCCAAAAAGGCAAGACCCGCGACGTTTCAACTCGAGGCGTTTACTTCGTATTGGACCAAGATTTAGAACCGGGCTCGGAGCTGGACATGACCCTAACGCTTCCCGCAGAGATTACGCATGGCTCAGATGTTTTTGTGCGAGCACTGGGTAAAGTTGTCCGGGTAGAGAAGCGCATGGAAGACGGAAGCTCGCGGATGGGTGTGGCGGCCGTGATCGAGCGGTATGACATCATTCGCGGGGAAAATGGGAGGGCATAGTTGTGGCGATCGCCTCCCTGCGAAGGCCCACATTCTCCCCAATTATTCAACGATAAAACGATCGCGAGTCTTTCGGACGCCGGTCCTCAAAGAGAAATTCGTTTACTTCCTTTGGGACAAGCTTTTTCCTAGATAGCTTGCCCTCTTCCTCTAGCACCGCTACTGACGGTACTAGAACCGCATCGCCCCTCACGCCTGCAAATGATTCAAAATAAGCAGCTTATTCTCTCAGGTTTGCCACTGCGACAAATCAGTCGAGCTGGGCGCAATGGCCTACCCTGTGCAACGTTCCCCCTCGACAGGAACTTCTGCACAATCATGCCTGGGGCAAAGACAAGAAGGCACAAGGGTACCGAACCGGTCGATATCTTGCCGCCGGATGAGGTTATTTTTGGCAGCTCACCTACAATGCAGCAAGTGCGACGATTGGCAACGAGAATCTGTGGCACGAACGTCCCCGTTTTGCTGAACGGGAGTGGCGGGACAGGCAAAGAAGTCCTGGCCAGATGGATTCACAAACACTCCACCGTAAGCACTGGCCAATTTGTCAAAGTTAATTGCGCAGCGATCCCCGGCACGCTCCTTGAAAGCGAGTTGTTTGGCTACGAAAAAGGGGCGTTTACAGGGGCTTATGCATCCAAGCCGGGAAGGGTTGAGCTTGCGCACAAGGGGACTCTGTTCCTGGATGAGATTGCGGACCTGGGCTTAGATTTGCAGTGCAAGCTGTTGCAATTTTTGCAAGATGGCTGCTTCTCGCGAATCGGGGGCGAGTCGGAGAAAGTTGTTGAAGCGCGGTTGATCTGTGCGACCAGCAAGAATCTGGAAGAAGAAATCGATCTGGGAAGGTTCCGTGCGGACTTGTATTACCGCATCAATGTCGTCCGCTTGCGGTTACCGCATTTGCGCGAGCGAGGCGAAGACATACCTGTGCTGGCGGAATATTTTCGGGCACAGTTCCAGGAGAAATTCAGTAAGCAATCCGAACCGTTAAGCGTCGACATGTTGCGATACTTGCAGAAACTGGATTGGCCGGGGAATCTTCGCGAGCTTTCGAATGGTATGGCTCGGCATGTGCTGATTGGGGCGGAAGCGAAGTTCGTTCAAGAGCCAGAGACCAAGCGGCTTGACCCGCCTCGGAGCAGCTCCAATGGAGTGGGAGCCGTTCCATTGAAACAGATCGCCAAAGAAGCTGTTCGAGAGAGGGAAAATCGGTTTATCCTCGAAGCACTCCAGGCAAATCAGTGGAATCGTCGAAGGACTGCCGAAGCGCTGAAGATTAGTTATCGCGCGCTAATCTATAAGATTCGCGATGCCGGGCTGCTTGAGCAGGGCGCGGGGAATTTGGCACCAAGGCGAGAGAACGCAATAGTCCCTCCACATTCGTCGGCGGACTAGCGACGTCCGTGCGCGCATTTCTCTTGGATGCAAACTAACAAACGCGTCGGGGGCGATCACTATTCCATCCCGGTACACGGCGGAACTTTGCTCACGTAATCTTGTACCTATTAGTGACAATTCGCAGACCGTTCAGCTGATTGCCGGTCCGATCTAATGGTCCCGGCTTGACCCTACGATGGCGCGTGCGAGCTGCCCTCGACGCGAGCGACCCTCAACGTCCGTCTTTTCTTGGCAGCATCCCACTGGAGTCGAGTTGGCCTAGCTTTGTCGCCGCCGCCATTTTCCACCCTCCCCTGGACCGGCAAATGGGTGAACGGTTGCGAGTCACTACTAGTACTTACGCAGGCGGGGTCGCTCCTGCCGGAATTAGCCAAAGTGCTGCAAGACTGTGGTAAACATTTGCATATCGAGGTTTTGGAGGTAAACCCCCACTAAAGCGCCTTGTAATAAACCCTTTATTATCAGTGAGAAAAATGCCCCAAGAACTCGTCGGGCTCCCTATTTTTGGAATGCTGACTGCACTGTTCTTATTTGGCAAAGCGTCCCCGTACGTGTACGCGGAGGAAGTGTGAAGAGAATCTTGACAGGCATTGCGGTCGCGTTGGCTCTCTGCGCTATTTCGGGGCGTGTAGCCAAGGCGGACTCGTTTACTGCCGGCCCCGTCCAATTGACGGGTTTCTTAGTCGGTAGTACGACTGCGGAGCTAGAGATCCAATGCCTGGTCCCCGCGACTTGCGGCACTTGGTACCTCGGGGATGTTACCCTAAAGGGCTTCACCTTCAGCGGCAGCCCGACACTTGGTACGGTGCCAGCCGGGTCTGGGTACACCGTGCAGAACGGTGGTCAAAACAATGCTGCGGTCGGTAGCGGCGGCGGTTGTAACGATACTCAACCTGGAATGGCCGTTTGTTGGGACGACCATAGCGTGCCGTTGACATTTCAACTCGGTAGCGGCGTCAACGTTTTTACTGCCAATATCATTGGCGGGTCGTGGACGCTTGGGTCGCTTCATGTCCAGGCGACGGCTTACGATAACACCTCCGGCAGCCAACAGGGTGGCGGCAAAGTGTTTGCGATTTCGGACAACCTGCTGGTTGTAGAGGCTCCGGAGCCAAGCAGCCTGGGACTCCTCGCGACCGGGTTGATCAGCCTGGTTTTCGTCTCGCTGCGACGTCTGCGTTTCAATAACTGAAATTCATTACATGCAAGTTTCACGGACCCCGCTTGGGTGAAATCTAAGTGGGGTTTAACTCTTGTACTATTTAACGGCGAGACCGCGGTTGGCCTGAAGGAGGGCACGGGCACTTCGCACGGGATGACAATGAACAGGTTTTTCCGTAACCTGCTGGAGGGCTCGATAGGGCTTCAACTTGGGAACTCAGGTTAAGTCTTTCTGCGTCAGTTTCCGTTTCCCAGAGTGTGCGTCAGATCCTTTTGAGGTTCGGTTGAATTCGGTTTCCCTGATCTTCGGACGACTGACAGGCCAGCGAATTCAATATTCGGTGTCTGATTCATCAGACCGCTTCAGACCCGCAGTGGAACTCAGCTCATTTCTTATCGGTCTCGGGAGGAGATGCTCCCCCGAATTTGATTGTGCGCTCACTGGCTTTGGCGAGACGCGCAATTAGAACGATTTCCCGGCAGAGATCTCGCCTAGTCGAATTGTTTTCCTCACTCGTTCTACCGGCCAATTGGTCCCTGGCCGTCGGGCAGTGTGCGCATTGTGCCTGGGGTGTATTTGGTCCTTGCACCAAAACTGTTCTTCACACCAGTAGTTAACGTCCCATTCTCGGTCTATCGTTCGCGTGGCGTTAGGAACCGGGCAGGCAGCTATCTCAGCTTCAGCGGACCCCACCCCATCCCAGGCCCCGAGCTGACCTAAGAACCCAGAAGAAGCAATGAGAGTGGACGCCATTTGTGTGCGCATTCGCTCCGTGCATTTCCTCTGGGACGAAGTTCGGGGGAGTCTCGATGAGGGGCGGTCACGCAAGTTCGGGGAATCGGGCTGAACTATCCCTCTGGAAGGGGGGTTTGCGGCGGCATGTCTTGCTAGCGGTAGCTGTGGCGTTGGGGCCAATAGCGCTTGGCGGCTGCGCAGGCTTGGTTAGCGGCAACACCACCAGCAGTCCAACCCAGCCGTCAACTTTGAACATTACGAACGTACAAGTTCCTTCCGACACGACCTCCACTTCCCAGATCGTTTGGACCACGGACGTTGCTGCCAATTCAGCAGTCGATTATGGAACGACGACCTCGTATGGAGCTAGCACGCCGGTCGACTCGACAATGGTCACGAGCCACCAAGTAACCGTTTCTGGCTTAGCTGCGGGCACCACCTACTATTACCAAGTCAGTTCGACCGACTCGAAAGGCAACCACGGACAGAGCGGCGGCCACAAGTTCAGTACGGCAGGTTTCAGCCTCTCGGGCACGATTAGTCCTGTGGCGGGAGGAAACGGAGCAACGTTGACACTGAGTGGGGCCGCCAGCACCACGACTACGGCCGACAGCTCGGGAAATTACGCATTTTCAGGACTACCGAACGGAACGTTCACGGTTGCTCCGAGCCACGCAGGTTTTACGTTTACTCCGAGCAGTCAGAGTATGACCGTAAATGGATCTAGTATCACAGGAGTGAATTTCGCGGATAGTACCACGGCGGTGACGCCTTCGATCACCACTCAGCCAGTGAGCCAGACGGTGACGGCGGGACAGACGGCCTCGTTCACCGTGGTGGCGGCAGGCACGGCGCCCTTGAGCTACCAGTGGCAGAAGAATGGGGTGAATGTCGCAGGAGCGACTTCAACGAGCTACACGACGCCGGTGACGGCGACCTCTGACAGCGGGTCGACGTTCGCCGTGGTGGTCACGAACACGGCAGGGACAGTGACCAGCGCGGCAGCGACGCTGACGGTGAATGCCGCGGCGGTGGCGCCCACGATCACGGCGCAGCCTGTGAACCAGACGGTGACGGCGGGACAGACCGCGACGTTCAACGTGGTGGCCGCGGGCACGGCGCCGCTGAGCTATCAGTGGCAGAAGAGCGGTGTGAATATCGCGGGAGCGACTTCAACGAGCTACACGACGCCGGTGACGGCGACCTCAGACAGCGGGTCGACGTTCGGAGTAGTGGTCACGAACACAGCAGGGGCAGTGACTAGCGCGGCAGCGACGCTGACGGTGAATGCCGCGGCGGTGGCGCCGACGATCACGGGACAACCTGGGAACCAGACGGTGACCGCGGGACAGACGGCCACGTTCAACGTGGTGGCTACGGGCACGGCGCCGCTGAGTTATCAGTGGCAAAAGAACGGGGCGAACATTGCCGGGGCCACGGCAACGAGCTACACGACGCCGGTGACGTCGGCGACTGACAGCGGGTCGACCTTCCGAGTGATCGTGAGCAATACCGCAGGGACAGTGACTAGCAGTGCGGCGACACTGACGGTGAACCCTGCGCCAGTGGCACCTACGATCGCTACGCAGCCCGTGAACCAGACGGTAACGGCGGGACAGACAGCGACGTTCAACGTGGTGGCTACGGGCACGGCGCCGCTGAGCTACCAGTGGCAGAAGAACGGGGCGAACATTGCCGGGGCTACGGCAACGAGCTACACGACGCCGGTGACGTCGGCGACTGACAGCGGGTCGACCTTCCGAGTGATCGTAAGCAATACCGCAGGGACAGTGACCAGCAGTGTGGCGACGCTGACGGTGAACCCTGCGCCAGTGGCACCTACGATCACGACGCAACCTGGGAATCAGACGGTGACGGCGGGCCAGGCGGCGACGTTTACGGTGGTGGCGGCAGGCACGGCACCGCTGAGCTATCAGTGGCAGAAGAACGGAGTGAACATCGCGGGGGCCACGGCAGCGGGCTACACCACACCAGCGACGAGGACGTAGGACCGCGGAGCGACCTTCACTGCGGTGGTGAGCAACACGGCAGGAACAGTGACCAGCGCGGCAGCGACGCTGACGGTGAATGCCGCGGTAGTGGCGCCTACGATCACCACGCAGCCCGGGGGCCAGACGGTGACGGCGGGGCAGACGGCGACGTTTACCGTGGTGGCTACTGGTACCGCACCATTGAGCTATCAGTGGCAGAAGAACGGGGTGAACATCGCGGGGGCCACGGCAGCGAATTACACCACACCGGCGACGACTACGGCGGACAGCGGAACAAGTTTCGATGTAGTCGTGAGTAATACCGCGGGAACAGTGACCAGCGCGGTGGCTGCGCTGACGGTGACTACCGCGGCGGTGGCGCCGACGATCACAACGCAGCCTGGGAATCAGACAGTGACGGCCGGACAGACGGCCACGTTCACGGTAGTGGCGGCAGGTACCGCGCCGTTGAGTTATCAGTGGCAGAAGAACGGGGTCAACATCACCGGGGCCACGGCAGTGAGCTACACGACGCCGCTGACGGCGACTTCAGACAGCGGATCGACGTTCGACGTGGTCGTGGGCAATACAGCGGGAACAGTGACCAGCGCGGCAACCACGCTG
>Ga0210409_10001306_pt1 | contig 33142 bp, 27 predicted proteins | sample IncBWH17MmetaG_FD_161649 | JGI IMG/M metagenome (GOLD analysis project Ga0210409, IMG submission 161649) | Forest soil microbial communities from Barre Woods Harvard Forest LTER site, Petersham, Massachusetts, United States - Inc-BW-H-17-M | ecosystem: Environmental > Terrestrial > Soil >...
GGGCTCACCGGACGTACCGTAGAGGGCATTCCAACCACGGGCATTGATCCGGCGTTGGCCTCGGTTACCAAGGCATTCATCCCCAGCCCGCACAGCATTAAGAGAACGCCTGTCCGAACCAACGGGGAGCGAAGCACGCGCAACACTAGCCATAGGATGGCGCAGGACTCACTCAGCCAGACCGTTGGATGCTGCGTCCACGCTAACTGATGGGCTGCTGAAAGTAAATGCACCGTCTCCCCCCGAATGCCAAACACGGGTGAGAGGAGCAAGTGCCGTGCCAGACCCCTCCAGGTCCTAAATCCCCCCTTACCAATCGGATGTAGGAGCAGGTCAGACGGAAAAAGTGCGGTTCGCCCGGATCACTGCGAACGATATTTCACCAGGAGGGAAACTAGCTTGCCTGGGGACGTTTTCAGCCGGGTCAATGAGTGCAATCGCGACGTTACGCCAGCGACGCGGGCACTTCCTCGATGTCCACAAAAACCTCGCGGGGACCGATGCTTGTGACGCCAAGGATTTTCCACTTGCCTTCGATTCCCGCCTCAACTATGGGCCGGAATAAGCCGGCGAAGTCTAGGACCTTTTGAAATTCCTCGCCCTGTTTGCAGAGGTGGATGGTGTACGCATTTTTCGTGCGCCCGTCAGCCATGCTACGCAGTGTGCAAGTGCCGTCCGTGCGCGGGCAACTTACCGTGGTGTCGATCCGCCGGTCAATGAGTGTCAACTTGAGGGGATTTCTTGCCGGGTGGCGCTCCGCTAGCTTCAGGGTGGCCGACCATCCATTCCCTTCGGGGCTGTGCAAAGTTCCGGACGCGCTGCCATGGGAGCGCGTCCAGCAGATCACTCGCGCGGTGCAGAATCAGAAATGGCAGTTCCCAGGGTCCGGGGCATCAATCCGAGCCGCCTGACCTGCTGGAACGAGCCGGATAGCGATGGCTTGTGCCACGACGGTGCCCTCGTTTCGGACGATGTGCACGTGTTGGCCACCGTGGTCAACAAACGACATCCCTGCTGAGTACACGTGCGGCGTGCAGCTGGGATCGTCCGCTTGGTACTGCGTCACCGCTCCTGCCGTGACAAAGATGAGGGTATGACCAGGATGCGTGTGCCAACCTGTGGTTCCTCCCGGCAGCCAGACATTGCTCAGGACAGCCCCGTCAGACAGTCCCTTCGTCCTCTGGGACGACAGCCAGACCTGGGGATCCTCGTGCTCTCCCTTCCCCGAGCTTGGCTGAACGAATTGGTTAAAGACATTGAATGCATCGAACTGGCCCTGGGCGACCGGTGTACTCGTGAATCCCTGGCCCGATGTCGCCAAGGCGGAGCCGCCATGAAAAAGGCCTGTGAGCACGATCGCGGCAGTCATCACTGCCAACCAAGTTAGTCTTTGTCGCATATGACCTCCTCTTTCTCGTTGAGTTCGGGGGAAGGTGACTCGGTTGAGTCTTGTGGATTTCGTTTATCGTCGATTGAGTCAGGACATGCAATGGAGACTGTCTGTAGGCGATATGAAGTTCTGATGTATCCCCAAGTTGCTGATGTGGTTGCTTCTTAGCGGATGTTGCGGCATCATCTCAGCGACCTACCTCGACAGGACTGTAGGGGACTCACGGCCCAAGAATTCCATTTCGGCGATTTCACACTCGACCAGTCCAGTTATCGGCTGCAACGGGGCGAGCGTGTGCTGCGGCTGGAAAAACTCCCCATGGAGTTGCTCATTCTGTTAATCGAGCGGCGCGGGGAGCTGGTTTCCCGCGAGGAAATCGTCGAGCGGCTTTGGGGCAAAGACGTCTTCCTCGATGTCGATAACGGCATCAACACGGCTATCCGCAAGGTCCGTACGGTGCTGCGCGACGATCCGGAGAAGCCTCGTTTCGTAGAGACTGTGGTGGGGAAGGGCTATCGCTTTGCCGCTCCGGTAGTCTCCGGCAACGGACATTCCAAACGCCAGGTGCCGACCCTTCCATCAATACCTCCTGCAGCTTCGGTTCCTCACGTTTTGTATAAAAAAGAAGAGAGAGTTGTCTCCGTTCGGGTAAGGGTACTGCTGGGCGTGGTGGCGGTTCTGGTTCTGTTCACCGTGGCCCGGATGCTGATCCGCAGAGGCGGCGCCCACGGCACAAATCAGGCGGCTATCAGATCCCTGGCCGTACTGCCTTTGAAAAACCTCTCCGGAGATCCGGAACAGGAGTTCTTCGCGGATGGCATGACCGAAGCCCTGATCACAGAACTTGGGAAGATCAGTGGCCCCCGCGTGATCTCCCGACAATCAGTAATGGAATACAAAGGCAGCAAGAAGTCGCTGCCAGAGATCGCGCGAGAATTGAATGTGGATGCATTATTAGAAGGAGCTGTCGCGCGCTCGGGGGACCGCGTGAAAGTAACGGTCCATCTGGCGCAAGCTTCGCCTGAGCGTCAACTCTGGGCGCAGCAATACGATCGCGGCGCTCGCGATGTTTTGAGCGTGGAGGATGAAATTGCTCGGGCCGTGGCGGACGAAATACCGGTCGAGTTGACCTCGCAAGAGCGTGCTCGGTTGTCCCGTGCTCGATCTGTGAACCCCGAGGCTTTCGCCGATTATCTTCGCGGCCGCTCCGTATTGGCTGGCGGTATGGGCAGCCTTTCCAAACTTGCGAGCAAAAGGCAATACGCTGACCAGGACGTTCAGACAGCGATTGCATATTTCAAATCGGCCATCGATAAGGACCCGGCTTATGCCCAGGCATACGCGGGACTCGCCGATGCCTATATCCACCTGGGAAACCCTGTTTGGGGAGGTCATTCCCCGAAGGAGACCTTGTCCGACGCTAAAGAGGCGGCCACCACGGCACTGAAGCTGGATCCGTTTCTTCCGGAGGCTCACTTTTCTCTGGCTCAAAGTCTCGAATACGATTGGAACTGGCCTGAAGCGGAAAAAGAGTACAACCTTGCGCTGAAGCTCAATCCCAATTATGTAAACGCCCATTTGGAGTACGGCCGATTCGTTCAGGCCCTGGGACGCAACGATGAGGCGCTGGCTCAGATGCATTACGCAGATGAATTGGACCCCTTCAACATTGGTGTCAAAGAAACAGAGGCATGGGTAACCTATGCCTCGCGTCAATACGATCTCGCCATGAAGCAGTTCAAAAGCTTGGGGGACGACGGTGGCCTGATACACGTCTACAGAGAGAAGGGGATGTATCCAGAGGCCGTTGCCTCGGATAAAAGGTGGATTGCCACGCACCCATCTCAGTCGCGAGATCCGTATTGCCTCGCGGTCTCAGCCAGTGTCTATGGGCTGCAAGGAAGAAAGGAAGAGGCAGAGTCGCTAATCAAAGAGTTGAAAGAAACAGCCCGGCACCGATATGTGTCCGGCTTCTTCTTCGCCGAAGCCTACGTCGGCCTCGCCCAAAGCGACCAAGCAATATCCTGGCTTGAACGGGCCTATGAAGAACACGACCAATGGATGGTGTTTGCGAACTCCTATCCGGGATTGGATTGGTTGCGCGCCGAACCACGCTTTCAGGCGTTGATGCGCCGCATGAACTTCCCCCAATAGGCCGCGCACTCAAAGGAGCGTGGCATAGACTCCCGAAATCGAGGATATGGACCAGCCATCCCGAGTCCCGTAAAACATTATATCGTAATACGATCTATGTAAAAAACAGGGTAACTAAACGGTATTCCTCGGTTCGCCTGGCAATGGATTTCTCAGCGTTCATTGTCCGGCGCCGATACCGGCGCCCGGTGCCCCAGGTGCACCTCCGTTCTTTGGACGCTAACCTGGGGGAAGCCGCTGCCCATCGATGCCCTCAGATCACCCGCAGATGACGCCGGGGCTAGCACTCCGGGCTCCCTCCGACCTTCTCGATGTCTCGGAAATTCCCGTACAATGTCCTTACTTTCAATCATCTATCGCTCTCAAAATCCAGGAGTCCCGACTTCATCATGCGCAAGACCGCTCTTCTGTCTCTGTTCACTTTTGCTTTAAGCGCCGCCGCCCAGACCTCATCGCCGGCCACTCACAGCGTGCCTGCCATTGTCCGTCCGTCCTCCGCCGCTTTTGCGGCGATGGAGACGATCAATCCCGAGCGCATTCGCGCGCACGTACGTTTTCTCTCCCACGATCTTCTCGAGGGCCGCGGCACCGGTCAGCGTGGAGGGGACCTGGCAGCGGAATATATCGCGACTCAATTTGCCCTCTACGGCCTGAAACCCGTCGGTGACAGTGGCACCTATATGCAGAAAGTGCCGATGGTGGGCATCACACCCTCGCCGGACACGACCTTTTCTCTCATCCCGCAAAGCGGCTCGCCGATGCGCCTCACCGTCCTCGATGACTACGTCTCCTACGACCAGACGCAGCAGCCCAAATCCGAGATCGACGCCCCGATCGTCTTCGTGGGCTATGGCATCCAGGCGCCCGAGTACAACTGGGACGACTACAAAGGCACCGACCTCAAGGGCAAAGTCCTGTTGATGCTGGTCAACGAACCGCCTTCCGACGACCCGAAATTCTTCAAGGGCAAAGCGCTCACCTATTACGGCCGCTGGACCTACAAGTACGAGCAAGCGGCGCGCATGGGCGCGGTCGGCGCCATCCTGATCCATCAGACCGAGATGGCCAGCTATCCATGGGAAGTCGTGCGCAACTCCAACTCGGGCGAGAAGTCCTATCTGAAACTCGATGGCACCCCGAAATTGAAATCAGCGGCATGGATCCAGTTAGCCGTGGCTCAGCGTCTCGCCTCTGCCTCTGGCCTCGATATCGCCAAGCTGATGAAAGATGCGCAGTCCCGCGATTTCAAGCCGGTTCCCCTGAACGTTCGGCTGCAGGCCCGCATCGCGAGCAAGATTCGGCCCTTCGAATCCAACAATGTGATTGGCATGCTGCCCGGCGCGGACGCCAAGCTGAAAGACGAAGCTGTCCTCTATACTGCGCACTACGATCACCTGGGCATTCGTCCCGAGGTTTCGGGCGACAACATCTACAACGGCGCCAATGACAACGCGACCGGCTGCGGAATCCTGCTCGAGCTGGCCCGCGCCTTCAGCCAGTCGGCTCAAAAGCCGCGACGCTCGATCGTCTTCGCGTCCGTTACTGCCGAAGAGCAGGGTCTGTTGGGTTCCGAGTATCTGGGCAAACATCCGCCCGTTCCAGCGCGCGCCATCACGCTCGATCTCAATTACGACGACGTTCCGCCGCTCGGTTCGCCCCAAGAAGTCGAAGTTTCCGGCTCCGAGCGCATGGATTTCTACCGCACCGTTCAAGCCACCGCCAAGGACTTCCGCCTTACCATCCGTCCTGATGCCCATCCCGAGGCAGGACACTACTATCGCTCTGATCACTTTTCCTTGGCGCGCGTGGGTATTCCATCGTTCTCGATCAACGAAGGGGTGAAGTACAAAGGTCATGACGAAGCGTGGGGCCTGGCGCAGGACGAGGATTACACACAGCATCATTACCACCAGCCCAGCGACGAGTATCACCCGGAGATGGACTTCACCGGCGACGGAGCGATGGCGCGCTTCGGCTTTCTTCTCGGTTGGCAGGCAGCTACCCAGCCGCGCGAGGTGCAATGGGAGAAGGGCGATGAATTCGAGGCAGCCCGGTCAGGAAGCTCGCACTAAGTTGGAAGAACCCGAACTAGTTTGAAGAATTTTGGCCTAGGTTGGTAGAACTCGCGCACGTGTAGAGCCGGCGTCTCGCCGGCTGTCGTGGGGCCGTCTCGGCCCCACCTCGGCAACTTCCATTTTTGTCATCGCTCTAGAATTGTCATTGAGCGCAGCGAAGGACCTGCTCTACCCCATACTCCTCTTCGGTCCAGCGTATCGCTCAGAACGACGTTGACGCCAACGCGTCCATCCCATTGAAGTTGTACTCGGCCTTTGTCCAGCCGATCTTTCCCGACGACATCTTCACCTCGACCCACCATTCCTTCTCGCCGTTTTCCTCGACCACGGCCCGGCAATCGCGCAGACAGCCACCCTCACCCTTTTCCGTCACGAAGGTGCAGTCGAACGACTTAATGTATCTGCCATTGGCCCAGATATTGGCGAACCCTTCTCCCAGATACATGTACCGAAGAACAACATCGCCCGGTTTCAATCCCAACTCAGGAATTGCTTGAAAGACGTGAATGACATCGGGTTGCTTTGTGATATGAACGCCCGTAATGCCGGTGACGACTTGACCCTTCGCCAAGACTCCAATCTGTCGACGATCTCTCTTCCAGGACGTATACAACGGCGATTTTCGGATCACCGTCCACTTCCGGAACGTGCACCCCTCAAACGGGCACGCGTTCATATCGACAACCGGCAGCGCCGGCGCTTCCGCCTTCGAAACCGGGGGATGGTCCGATAACGGGGGCCGTGCCCGGCCGGCAACGAGAGACAGAGATAAGGAAAGGATTAGAACAGTCGGTCGCACGCGCTCATCTTAGGAAATTGATAAGCCCTGACTACTGTCGAAACTAGCGTCCCTAGTAACTTGAGTAACGTTTCCCGCGTTCCGGGCGCGTGCTACGCTCCTCACTATAAGTCGTGAAATCAGTAGCTTCCGAGGTACACCTTGCGCTGGACTGCCTGCGTGTTGGTTCTCCTTTGCGCTGCGGCCTTTGGCCATGACGAGAAGCCGCGTCACGCCAAGACCATATCCAAGAGTTCAAAAGCTGCCGTGTTGCCGGTGACCACCTTTTCCACAGCGGCGCGTCAGGAGTTCGAACACGCCATGGTGGATCTCGAAGCTTTGCGTCGCGCCGACGCGGTCAACGATCTGCGCACCACCGTGAAGCGCGATCCTAAATTCGCACAAGCCTACATGCTGATCTCCCACCTCACTCATGATCCCGACGAGCAGGTCTCCGATCGCTTGCGCGCCGAACAGCTCGCGGCGCACGTCGCACCCGGAGAACGTCTGTTGATCAAGTGGTTGAGTGGCGTCGAGGAGAACAATTACGTTCCGGCCATTGCGGCGATGAACGATCTGCTCGCGATGTATCCGCAAGACCATCGCACGGCTTTCCTCGCTGGACGTTGGCTGGTGCACCAGCGTCGTTACGCGCAGGGAATTTTCGTTCTTGAGAAAGCGATCACGCTGTTTCCGGAATATCCGGCTGCGCTGAACGAACTCGCCTACGCCTATGCCTTCACCGGGAACTTCGATAAGGCTTACGCGCTCATGGACCGCTACGTTCAGTTGGAGCCTGACCAGCCGAACCCGTATGACTCCTACGGAGAAATACTGCGCGCCGCCGGCCGCTACGATGCCGCGATCGAGAAATATCGGATGGCCATCCGTGTCGATCCTAACTTCGGTTCCGAGTTCGGAGTTGCCGACACTCTTGCCGTCATGGGCAAAGAGCAGGAAGCGCGCGATGAATACGCCAAGGCGCTCATGTTTGTGACCAGCGAAAGCGACCGCGTGGAATACGAGCTTCAAGTAGCCGTCACCTGGATTCGCGAGAACAATCACAAGCAGGTCGACAAGTCGCTGCACGAAGTCGCCAAACACGCGCACTCCGTCGGTCTTGCGAAAATCGAAGCCGAAGCCAATCGCATCATGGCCATGAGCGCGCCCGACTACCACGATGCCGCGCATCATCTGAAAGCTGCCGAGCACGCGCTCGACGAAGGCCACCCCATCGCGAAGAGCGATCGGGAAGAAGAACGTGCCCTTGTACTCGAAACCAGCGCGCTGCGCGCCGCCCAGAATCGATCGGCCGACGCCGCCGCCAAGGCCGTCGCGCAACTCGAAGGCATGGCCAAGCAAAGCCGGAGCCAGGTCATCCAACTCGCTTATCACAGTGCTGCAGGCGCGGCGTTCATGGAGCAGGAGAAATACGCCGAGGCCATCCCGCACCTCGAAGAAGACGTTGAAAATCCTGAGGCGATGTTGCTGTTGTATCGCGCCTATATTCAGACCGGAGCGCAGGAAGACGCCAAGTTACTGGCCAAGCGGCTGGCGGGCATGAACGAACCCACGGTGGAACAGGCACTGGTGGTTCCTCAATTCCGCGCTGCATTGGCCGATGAGCAAAAACAGGCGGCGAAGTAGCCAGAGGAAAAACCCGGACTTATGCCCCGTATCCCGATCTTCAAACTTGGCAGCTCGTCGGATGAAATCATCCCGCCCAGCCTGTCGAGTTACAAGCCCTCCCTTTCCCTCGAGGGCCTGCTGGTTGGTGTCGACAATCTTCGACACGATGTTCACCTGAGCCCCAGATTCACCGAAACGGCGCGCGCCCACGTCGCCCGGCTGATCGCGCGGCACGGCGACGTCGAAGGTCTGCTCGCCGCCGAAGCCCCGCAAAGCGCCCCGCGTACCCCGTTTCTCAATAAGCTCGCGACCAAGCTGAAACCGGGCGCCAAGGCAGACCCATCGGACTTCAAGTCGATCTTGACTGAGCTCAATATCGCCGCGCTGAATCGTGCCAAGGCCGAGAACAAAGTTGCCATCGATTTACTCGCGCGCCTGGCAGTCATCAAGTTTCTGCGCCTAGAACTCAACACGCAGTTCGCGCAGGTGCTCGAACGCTGCCGCATGATGTTGAAGAGCTACGAGGGCGTTCGCCAGCAAAAGGCCCTCGAGTACCGCGAGCGCGTTGCTTCTTTTCAGGTTCGCAAGAAAATCATCCAGCGCAAGACCGGCCAGGACCTCTTCAACCTGTTGCGCGACGTTGAAAAAGAAACCCTCGCGCGCGTGCGCCGTTCGCGTTTCGGCGACAACGACAGCGAGGGCCATAAGCTGCTGATCAACCGTCTCGTTTTTTCCGACGACGGTCGCGACGACTATCTCTGCGCGGAACAGTACGTCATGTTCGGCAATTGGGATCGTGATCCCGATCGTTTTATCAGCATGCGCGAGATTGTCTGCGAGTTCCTGAGATCTCTGGAAATCGATGTCCCCGACGACGATGCCGAGCTCGATCCCTGGCTGAATGTCCCCGAAAACGCCCAGGAACTCGTCGCCGCCGGCACACCCAACGAATCGACTCCCGAGGGCCGCTCTCAGCGCGCGCGCCTGGCGGCCTGGGTCCGGTTGCTCGAAGATCGTTCGGTGATGGAATATGTGATCGCTTCCTACGAAGTTGTGCCGCTGCTGTCCGAGTACTCCTCGCGCATCAACCCGCAGCAGCTGAAAAATGCGCTCGTCAATCGTGCCGAGTGCGATCGCGTGGAGCGCCTGATTCAGGAGGGTGGCAAGCTTTCCGCCAACAGCCTCTACGCCGCGGTCGGAAAAGTCGCGAGCTGCCGGGGTGCCGATCGCGCCAAGATCGCCGGACGCTTTCTGCGCGACTTCCTGGGTTATCACCGCGACATGCGCCGGCTTGAGATGCTCAACTCCGTTCTCGACAGCATCAACCTAATCGGGAACGCCAAGCTGCGCGAGCTCTCGGCCGTGAACGGCACGCTCTACGAATTTCTTCTTACCGAGGAACAGAAGCCCGCCGAAGAGCGCGCTCTCGGCCACGTGATCATCAAGGCCGATATTCGCGATTCATCGCGACTCACGCGCTCGCTGATGGACTCCGGCCTGAATCCGGCGTCCTACTTCAGCCTGAATTTCTACGATCCCGTCAACAAGCTGCTGCCGAAATATGGCGCCAGCAAAGTGTTCATCGAAGGCGACGCCATCATCCTCGCTCTGCATGAGAAAGAAGGACACCCCGCGCTGGCCGTCAGCCGCGCCTGCGTACTCGCTCGCGAGATGGTGGAGATTGTTCGTGGTTACAACGAACTCGTTATCAAGGCCGGGCTTCCGCCGCTCGAACTCGGAGTTGGCATCTCTTACCAGGAAGCCGCGCCGCTTTATCTCATGGACGGCGAAAAACGCATCATGATCTCCGAGGCGCTCAACGAAAGCGACCGCCTCTCTTCCTGCAACAAGCGCGCCCGCAAGGCGATGGAGCCACTCGGCAGTCCCTTCCATGTCTATGCTTTTCAAACGGTCAGCGACGTGGACGCGGGCGAAGCCGCGGAAGACTTCGTCATGTCGTTCAATCTGGGTGGGATCCGGATAAGCCCCGCCGCATTTGAAAAGCTGCGCAGCGAGATCTCGCTCGAGCCCGTCGAGATGAAGCTCCCGCAACTTTGGGGGCACGAAGGGCTCAAGCTTTTTGGTGCGCTGGTTGCGATGGATAACGGCATCTTCCGCAAGATCGTCCTCCGCGAAAGCCGGGTCGCGCAAATCGATCCGCGAAATTTCACGCTGCAGAAGTGGACGGAAAAGCCCTACTACGAAGTCTGCACCGACCCCGCAATTTACGGGGAACTCGAAGGCGAGAAAGCCACCGCCGCCGCCCGTACGTAGCAACATGTAGCGCCGGCGTCTCGCCCTCAGCAGAACACACTAACCATTCAGCGATGAACACACTCCCCATCGCCGGAGCGACGCGTGTCCTCGCCCGTCGAAATGCACTTGCCTTCGCGCCTACCCGACTATTTTTGCTTCTCTCCCGCCGGCGACACCGCCCGATCGTCCGCCGTCTTGAAGTTGAACTTACGGGCAGGGGTGCACTTCACCTTGCGCACTAGATGGGTCGCGTCCGACGTTTTGTCATCTCGCGCCATGATGTAGGTTCGCATCATGAAGCACGAGAAATCGTCGGCCGGTTGGGAATCCCGCAACGAGTCCTGCAAAGGCCCTCGTAATACGAGATCGCCATTGTGCTCGAGCAGCGGTTGCGATACCACCAGCGGGCTGTCGCCCACTTCGTTGCGAATCAGTTGTGATCGGTCAGGTGAGCCCGCGAGGGCATTCGGATCAGGCTTGTCCGCCTTGATTGCCGGAGCATTCGACGTCTGCGCGAAGCTGGCAGCAGGTGCTGCAAAGAAAACAATCAAGACGAACAGCAGGAAGGCTAGGAGGCCGGTGAGTCTCATAGGTACCTCCGTCTCGAAATTATAGCGCTGATTGTGCCGAAGGCAAGGTCCCGGTCGTTATCCGGCTAACTCATAGTCTTGGAAGCAACTACTGTGCTGGTAACCTGACGACCTGACACTTAACACCCAATATTTGTCTTAAAAGGGTTTACGCAGGATGGGCTTGAAGGGAATCATGACGATCGCTTCTACATCGACGTTGCTGCCGTTCTTCGATGCCGGGTGGAAGTGCCAATGCGAGAGCGCGTCGGCTGCAAAGCGGCCCAGGCGAACATCGGGATCCTGCACCACGTGAATATCGCCGACCGATCCATCCGCGTGAATGATCGCCCGCAAGGTCACCATGCCTGCAACATTTTCCTGCATCAGCTGAATTGGATACGCCGGGTCCACTTTATGTTCCGCAATCGGAGCGCTCAGCTCTCCGGGCTGGTCGTCGTCGCTTTTCAGTTCCGCGAAACGAATGACCCAGCTGCCGCCCGCCGAGTTTAAATTCGGCATGTTGAGCGTCATCGAATAGAGTCGTCGTCCGCCGAATACTTTCAGTTCGAGCGGCGTGGGATTGTCGACCGGATCCACGCGCGGCCCATGCGTTCTCGGAGCCGACGATGCCGATGCAATCTCTCTCGGAGGATCGGAAGAAGACGAGATTTTTCCGCCCGGTGTGTTGCCAACCCCATTTGCGCCACCCACACCCGGATCGCCTGCCACCGCAGAAGTGGGAACATGCTCCGGCGCGCCCACATGCAATCCCGGAGGAGCGCCGTTGAGCGTGCCCGATCCTCCGCTCGTTCCGGTGCCGTTCCCTGCAAGGGTTCCCGCGCCGCTCGCGTTGTTCCCGCGCACGTTGGGCGTGCCGGGTGCGTCCGGCTTTCCGTCGGGGTCTGCGGCGAACGATCCACGCCGGTTCCCCACCGGGGGCGTCGGGGGCGGAGCGATCGCTGGATGAATGCTGAGCGCGATGAGTCGGCCACTGCCTTCACTTGAACGCGAACCTTGAACAGACGGCGGCGGTGGAACGACCTGGGAGCCAGCCTGGCCCAGGCTTGCCTGGCGACCGCCACGGGAAGTGACCGCGCCCGATGCCGCGCTGGTCGCATCCATGGATGGCGGAGGCGGAACGATCGCTTTTGCACCGCCGCCGAGCCCCATCACCGTACGTTGCGCGGCAACCGGCAGCTGGGGTGCAGGCGCGACCACATCCGATGGCCCGATGTTGATGTCGCCCAACTTGCCCACGCTGGCCGCGTTCACCGCCGGCGGCGGTTCTACGATGGACGATTGTGGCGATCGTAGCGGACGCCGGCTCTCCGTCGCGGTTGCGTCCGGAGCAGGCGCAACCACGTCAATCGAAAGCGACGCCACGGCACGAATCTTGCCCGGATCGACATCCGGCGGCGGAGCAACGATCGATGGCGAGAGCGAAGCTGGGCTAGGTCGTGCGGCCTGCTCCACCTCCGGGACGGGCGCGACAATTTGCGCCGGCAACGCGGGCACCGGCAAGGGTTTGCGTTCGGTGGCCGCGGTCGGCACAGGAATATTCTGATTGCCCCAGGCCACGATATTTGGCGTAGGCACGTCGTGCGTGAGCTTGATGTCGGGTGGAGTCACGATTGTCTGGCGGTGATTGTCGGCCTCGGGAGGCACCGACAAGATCGGCTGTTTCGCAAACGCCGGCTCTCCCTTGAGCGGCCGGGCTGCGTGCGCCGTTCCGGTATCCAGTGGAGGCAGGTATTCCGACGGAGAGTAGTAAATGACATCCGACCGATCGAAGGGCCGTTGCGCCGCGATCTGCGGACGGCTCGCGAACAGGGAAGATAAACCCCACGCCAGCGCGATAACGACGCCGTGATAGAGAATCGACTCCGCAAATGCGTTCCAAGGAAGAGGCTGCGAAACAAAAACGTCAGGCCAGAAGGGCGCGGGCCTGGAAGTTGTTGCGATTGCGGGTGGCTGTTGCCGCCACAGAAAATCGGCCAGATTCCTGCCGAACGATCGCCCCCATGGTTCCAACTCGACCAGAAGTCTCGGTCCGCGATGGTATGCAGTCCCCGGGCCGGGTTTCACGCGGAGGGACAGATTTTCCAGCCCAAGAAGTGAACTCATTGAAATTCCACAGGAAGCGGACGAGAGTGCCTCATTATAGCGGAGGGTGCAGGAGAATCAGAGCAGAATGTACTCGTGAGTAAGGTCACTCAAGACGCGGTAACGGTGTAGTACGATTACCCTTCCGAGGTCAAAACAATGCAGCGTTGGCGGATCGGCGGAACCCTTCTTGGGCTTGTAGCGGCGCTGGCAACCGCCTTGTACGCGCAAGAGAAGGCGTCTCCTCCGCCAGACGACAGTTCTGCGCCCAAAACTTTGCCCGGCAGCCAGTTTTCGGGGATGTACAGCTTTCTCAAGGAAGGCGAGTTCGTGCAGGTTTCGGTGGAAGAGGCTGGACACGTCACCGGATTCGTTTCGCGCTTCGGCGATCTCGACAGCGATCGGGGCGTCTTTCTCGATCAATTCTTCAAAACTGGAAAACTGAACGGGAATGCGCTCTCATTTACGACCGAGGTGGTCCACGGCGTCGGATACGAGTTCAAAGGCACGATCGAACGGGGCGAAGGCAAGAAACCGGGCGACGAAGCGTATTACGTTCTCAAGGGAACCTTGACTCAAAGCCAGGCCGATGCCAACAAGAAAACTTCGTCCAAATCTCAGGAAGTCACTCTCAAAGCCTTTCCGGCGGACGCGACGCCTGCGCCCCCGAGCCGCGACTAGCAGCATTCAGCCTTCAGCACTCTGCATTTAGCGCTCAGCTCTAGCGCTCAGCATTTAGTAATTGGCGCTGGGCATTCAGCATTCACGGATAAGAAACCAGCAACGGGGCGTCACAATGCGACGCTTCGTGCGCTTCAGTTCTCTGTAAGGGCATGAAAACCAGAATTGTCATCCCGAGCGAAGCGAAGAACCCGCTTTTTGCCGGCGCAGGCAATCGCCGAGTACGAGTACCGACTGGAGTACGACGTACCAGAATACTGAGATCTAAGTACTGAGTAACTTTGGAGTACCCAAGCCAATTGCCAAGCTGACTACCGCGGGCGCGATTGTAACCTCTTTGTCTCAACTTGATTCTCTATCGGCTAAGTTGTTGAAAGTTGGTCAGGCGGCATTTTCTCGCGAAAAACAACCCGCAACCATCGCGTAGAATGCCCTCTAATTGCGTCAGGATGCGATATAGCCTCGATTCACACTTGGGGCGATGGTCAAGGTCGTTTGGGCGTGCGATCATTCGCCCTGGCTCGTCGTAGGCTTATATTATCTTCTAGCTAATGGCGGACATAAAGGGATCCGAGATTCGGGATTTTAGCCTGCGCGCGGACGGGTGGATCGCCAAACCTGGTTGCCGAATGCTGGAGTGCTGATTGCTAAGAGCTGAGTTCCAAATATCAAATACCAATTGCCAAATGCCAAATGCCAAATGCTGACTGCCTATTCGTACCGCAGACAAACGATCGGGTCCAGATTTGCGGCGAGGTTGGCCGGATAGTAGCCGAAGAACAATCCGACACTGACCGAGATCGTGAACCCGATGCCAACCCATAGGTACGACAGCGTCGCTGGAATCGAGGGCACAAAGGTTCGCACGAGAGTCGACACGGTGGCCCCGATCAGAATCCCCAAGGTGCCACCCACGAGCGTCAGGCTGATGGCTTCCAGCAGGAATTGCAATCGAATGTCCGCGCGGCGCGCGCCAATGGCTTTGCGCAGGCCAATCTCGTGCGTGCGCTCCGTGACCGAAATCAGCATGATGTTCATCACGCCGATGCCACCCACCACCAAACCTATGGAACTGATGACGCCCGTGAGAATCACCAGCGCTCCCGTCAACTGGCTCCATAGGTTGCTGAGAAAGTCCGGGGAACTGATTTCGAAGTCGTTTTCCTTGTCGGCTGGGATGTGCCGGAGGCGCCGCATCGCCTGAATCACCTCGTCTTGCGCGGTTTCGACGTTCACCCGCTCGGGAACGGTATAGGCCATAATCAGTTCCTTGGCCTCCGGATACTTCTTGCGGAAGTTGCTGAGTGGAATCACGGCAAACGCGTCCACCCCCGGCCCGACGAAGAGGCCGGGATCGTGTTCGAAAACCCCGATGACCTCGTAAAGCTCGCCGTTGATGCGCACGGTCTTGCCAATCGCGTCTTCGTAGGGAAACAGCGACTCGTTGATGGCCGCGCCCAGCACAACCACCGAGCGCGCATGTTCCTGGTCGAACGCGCTGATGAAGCGGCCGCGTTCCACGCTGAAGAGTGGAATGGTTTCGGCGTATTGCGGTTCGGTCCCGCGCAGGATCACCTTCTCGACGCTTTTCCCCTGATAGTTGATCTGATTCGTATCGCCAAAGAAGAAGCCCCGCGTGCCAAAAGTGGTCACGGTCTGAATATGCGGCGCGGCGTCTCGAATGAAGTCGGCGTAGTTGTACTGGAAGTATCGGCGGGTGCGAATGCTCTCCGGCCAGCGGCTGGGATCGGTGCCGGGAGGAAAACGCGAAATGAAGTAGGTCCGAGAACCGAGGGACTCGACCTTGTCCTGCACGAACTTGTTAAGACCTTGAATGATAGCGGCCATCGAAATCACCGACGAGACGCCGATGACGATCCCCAGAATGGTCAGACCGGAACGAACCTTGGCCGATCGCAGCGTGTTCAGCGCCGCAAGGAAGTTCTCGCGCGCCTGCGACGAACTCATGATGGCCATCAGTCAGACCTCAACGCCACGATCGGATCGAGATTGGCGGCCCGGAATGCAGGATAGATTCCGAAAAACAATCCCACCGCCGAACTCAAGATAACCCCCAGCATGGCAACGCTTTTCTGCACCGACGCCGGAAACGGAGTGTACGTACGCAAGAGCAGGGCCACCACGAACCCTAAGGTGATGCCGATCAACCCTCCCGCGATGCACTGGATCACGCTCTCGGCGACAAATTGCCGCATGATGTCGAGCTTGGTTGCGCCGACGGCGCGGCGCACGCCAATCTCGCGACGACGCGCCGTAACGCTCATGAGCATGACGTTCATGATCACGATGCCGCCGATGATCACCGAAATCGAACTCACCATGATGAACACCGCGAAAAACGCCGTGCTGATGCTGCGCCACAGCGCCATGTAGCTTTCTTTCGTGCCGATGAAGAAGTCGTTTTCCATTTCGGCCGTCAGGTGGCGGCGGGCGCGAAGGATGAGCGTCGCCTGGTCCTGGGCGTTTTGAAAACGGTCCGGCGCCGCCAGTACGTTGACCGTTACGCTGTTATGGGTGCCCTGCATGCGAAGGTAAACGGTGAGCGGCACCATGACGAAGGCGTCCTGATCCTGACCCAGCACGCTTCCGACTTTTTCCATGATGCCAACGACTGTGAACTCTTCGTTGCCCACGCGCAGCGTCTTGCCGAGCGGATCGACTCCCAGAAAGAGTTGTTGTACCAGCGTGTCGCCAATCAGGCAGACGTTGGCCCGATGCTCCGACTCCGATTCCGTGAAATAGCGGCCGCGCTCGACCGTGCGCGTGTCGATGTCGGCCATCGTAGGCGTATTGCCGGAAAGATTAACGTCGGTGACTTGTTTGTTGGCGTAGCGAGCGCGGACCGTGGTGCTCGCGGTAGCGCCCACCTCGGCACACTCGGTGCAACGCTCGGCGATGGCCTGCATGTCCTCGAGTTCGATCTTGCGATTTTTCAGAGCCTTGATGACGACGTTGAAATCGGTGACGGCGAAAGGCGTGCGCGCGACCTGGAAGACGTTCGTGCCAAGGTTCGCGATCTTCTGTTCCACGTACTTGTTAGCGCCTTGCACGATGGTCATCACCACGATCAAGGTGGCGACGCCCATGGTCAGTCCGAGCATGGTGAGCCATGCGCGGAGTTTGTGAGCGCGTAGCGCGCTGAAGGTTTCGGCCAGATTGTCGCGAATGGCGAACATGGGAACAGGGCGGTACGAACATGGTAGCAGTTGAGAACTGTCGTCGGTCTTCAGTCGTCAGCGAAATCGATGGCTGCGGTCGACGTTGCCCTGGTGGAGAAGCGCTGATGAATCGCAACGAGGCCTCAGCGCCTAAAGGCGCCCGCTTCGAGGTGGATGTTGCGGCACGCCTGAAGGCGTGCCCTGATACAAATCGCGTATTTGCGGAGCGTGGTCGCGAGCGCGACCGGACAGACGGAAGCTGACGACTCGCATTGCTGGAGACTGAAGACTGGTTTAGGCGTGTTTCGTGCCGCCGGCGGTGCGGCGTGCTTGCGCGATCTTCTGATCGAGCCAGTTTCCGTGGCTGCTCTCGAGATCGACGAACTCCTGATACAGTGCCTTTAAATCCGGATCGCTGGTCGATTCAGCCATGCGACGATAAAACCGGAGCGCGCTCTCTTCCGCAGCGGCTGCAACTTCAAGCGCCATTTCGCGGGGGGAACGTCCAACCTTCACTTTGCTGAGTGTGAACAGTTCGCCGCTTTCCAGGCGGGGTACTTCGATCAGTTCGGAAATGTCGTCTTCGGTGACGGCACAGGGGCGGGTGCCAAAGCGATCCATGTAGCGCTGCTGGAGCATCGTGCCATGACGGCGTTCGTCGTTCGCCATATCCCAAAAGGCGGCGGCGATTTCGAGCGACTCCGGTTCGCGGAATTCGGCGAACATTTCGGCGAAATCGGTATAGATGCCGGCGTTGCGTTCCTCGATGAAGATGGCAACGTGCAGCGCTTCTTGCGGAGAGAGCGAAGCGAAGGTGCGTTTTGCTGGAGCTTCGGAAGGGTCGGCCATTCAGCAAGCATAGGATCTTTCGAGCCGAAATGTAATAGCACGAGTGGTGGTTGGGCGGAGACGAGTTCCGAAATGGGCTGAGTGTAAGTTTCTCCGGTGCAAGCATTCACCGCAAAGGACCCAAAGAACAGCCGCCGAGCACGATCCAAACTGCTGACGGGTTAGTAGTTGATTCGCTGCTCGCTGTGTCGCTCGAGGTACCAGCAGGGCGTGTAGCCGAGATGGGGAAGGAGGGATCGTATGCAGGTTACGTTGACGGGGGCCTCGTAAACGAACTCAGTTTTGTTGTTCTTCTCGGAGATTGCGTCGTAGCGGTGCACGGTCACGGTTCCGAAGGGCTGGCGGCTTTTCGGAATTCGAAACCGGAGCGACAGGTCGTCGGCACCGTAGGCCAACAACAAGCAAAACGCGGCAACGATGGGGATGCGCCACTTCATCGCCAAGTGGCAATGATGGGTAACGTTGGCGGCGAAGTCAAATAGGTCCGGGCGCGAAGGCGGTCCGCGCCTTTTCCGAAGGCTCCACTAGTTTGGCGGGCTGCAAGGCCAGGAATCGCGGCATGACTGCGGCCCGGTTATCGCGAAGAACGACCATCATGGTCCTGGAACACGGTCCGCAGAGCCAGAAAAGTTCCCGGCGGTGGGTGTAGCCGGAGGAGCCGGGCAAGGGGATTTCCAGTTTAAAGATGCGGCCTTCGCGCAGGTAGCGAAAGGGAGTGGAGCACACCGGGTTCAGACACTTGGAGAGCATAGGCGCTTCCTGTACGTCGGATGAAACTTGCTCTCCGAACAGTTGTGTCTTGCTGGATGACGTTGCGAAGCCTCGCAAGAACGAACCCGGCATTCCGATCAGGGGTTGCCGGGTTGGTATGCGAGCCAGGTTTAGTGCGTATTCTGCTGAGCGCGCTCCCGTTCCAGGCGAGCGATGGTCGAACGCAGCCAGTTCTTCAAGGCATCTTCCATTTCCAGTTGATGCGCGTGGCGCTCCATGCTGTCGACGGTCTCACCGTGCTGGTTCAAAGGGATGAAGTGGCAAGGGATAAGTTCTTCCCGCGCTTCGCGCGGAACGAAGTCGGTGAGCAGGCAATCGCTGCATGGATTGGGGCGAGCCGGATCATTGAAGTTGAGGCAGGAGGGCGAGTCCTGCAACATCGACGTTGCTTTCCAGGGCGTACGCACGCTGCGGCCATAGCCGCCCTGTTCGAGGAATTGGAGTTCGAACTTCAAGACTTCGAGGACATCGCGTTTGTCGTTGGACATAAAGGCCTCCCGGTGGCCGAATCGCTGGCGATCGGATCCCCACCTGGCAAGTGTCATTGTGGGCATGAACGTACTTCCTATCTGTGATTGCGGTCACAACTCGGCGTGGCACCAGTCACGAGGCGAAGAAACGGCGCAAGTGCGAGCGGTCAAAATAAAAAAGCAAAAGCAGATCCTTCGCTTCTGCTCAGGATGACAGCCCATGGATGACAACCCATCAGGGTGTTTGCGCGCGGCGTGACAACCCACAGGAAAGAACTTTCGGTTTTCAGGGAGTGTTGTCTTTCAGGAAGACTTGGCAGCGGATTGCAGCAAGGCGCTCAGTTTACTGATGTCGTCGCGAGCGACGTCGCCGAAGACGATGTAGCGAAGGCCGTCTTGCGTGAAGGTCTGCAGATTGAAGGAGCGCTCTTTGCCATCTTGGGGCGCGGCGCGAAGGGCGACGAGGTCTTCCGGAAAGATGAAGACCGAGATCTCATGCTTACGGATCTGGTACATAAGGTGCGCACCGGGAACCTGGCCGAGATAAGTTACGCGGCCGCCAACCAGCGTGAAGTCGGTATTTTGCAGTTCGGGGAGATTGAAGGTGAATGGAATCTTTCCCTGGAACCACGGCTTCACGGTGTGGCGGTCGGTGGAAACGACATCGACCGGGTTCGAACTCGCCAGGGTCGAGACGTGCAGGTCGGCGATCTCGCTATAGAACTGCTGCTCGCGAAGTCTTTCGCGTTGCTGATAAGCGGTGAGAAGCCCGGCGACCAGCATCAGGCCGAAGGCACTGGCCAGTACCCACGTGAATCCCCAGGAACGGCGTGGTTTAGCCGCGATCTTTTTCTGGATGCGGTCGCGAAATTCAGGACTGGGCGTGAAACGTGCGCCGGCGGTCTTGATGGCGCGCTTGAACTGCACGCGGCGGAGAGCGTCGGCGGCGCAGACCGGGCAAGTTCGCAGATGAGCGTCGAGTGTACGCATTTGATCGGCGGGCAGTTCGCCGTCGAGGTAGGTATCGAGTTGGGCGCGCCACTGGTCGTGGGCGATTCCGGATTGTTGCATCGCGTTGTCGTCGCTGCTCATAGTCATTACTTCGTGATTGCTTCTTCGGGATTTGTGTTTGAGCTCATCCTACTTTCTGCAGGTTTCTTTGCACGCCCGCCCGCAACGCGGCGCGAGCGCGGGAGAGGCGTGACATCACGGTGCCGATGGGCACCGAGAGCAAGTCGGCGATCTCCTGATACGACATCTCTTCCACTTCGCAGAGCAGCACGATCTCGCGATGGTGCAGTGGAAGTTCTTCCAACGCTGTCCTGAGTACATCCTGATGGTCGCGATCGATCAGGATTGCTTCGGGAGTCTGCGTGTCGGTGGTTGCGTTCACAACGGGGCCATCCTCCTCATCGGCGAGCGGAACGGTCATCGTGGCCTTGAGACCGGTTCGCGTGTTGAGAAATGTGTTGCGCAGGATGCGGTACATCCAGGCGCGAAAGTTCGTGCCCTGCTGGAAGGTCGCGAATCCGCGCAGCGCCTTGACGTAGGTTTCCTGCACCAGGTCTTCGGCCTCGTCACGATTCTGGGCGAGCCAGTGCGCGAAGTTATAGAGCTGGCTAAAGAGCGGCATCGCCAGTTCCTCGAAGCTTCCGCGCTGTGGGGCGTCGGCCGACACGCACACTAGAGTAAACCGGCGGGCAGCGGTTTTATTCCACAGTTTGTTGGGGGGGTGAGGTGCGGGCACCGGGGACCCAGCCCAGGCAAATCTTCAACCGTGAACCGCAAAGCGCGAAGAAAGTCCGTAAAGGGGCGGAGAAACCCGTGTGGGGCGTGCCGAAGACGCAGAAATCGCCAGAAAAGGATTTCGCGGCCGCCATTGCTGATGCTGGATTGCCAGCCGACTTAATCGATCCACAGATAGAAGTACTGCGGCGCGAGTTACGTTTTGTCGTACACCGACCGGATGATGATGGGTGTGTTGAGCTTCTTGCTTTCGAGCGTTAGTGTGTCGATGAACTTCCCCTCGGATGAAAGCTCGTAGGTATGCGAGATCTTTTCGCCGTTGGGTCCTTTCTCTTCCGTCACTAACGTTTGTCCCTGCCAGTGGGCTTTGACCTGGGTCTGGATTGCATCTTTCTTTGGTTTATCGAGCTTGCGTCCATCGGTGAACAGGGCGCGGGTGTGGCTTTCGTTGTCGGTCATGTCGACTTCGGGCCCTTTTTGAGCCACGCTGATCTGCCCCGGAGGTTCGACGACCTGGAGCAGGCGCGCTTTCTGGTCGTCGGATCCGGAGCCTTGTCCTTGCCGGGGATAACCCATAGGGCCACCCATCGGACCGCCCATCGGCCCGGTTGTGCCGGGAATGCCCGTGCCGATGCCCCCGCCACCCATGCCGCCGCGACGTCCCATGCCTCCGGGATAACCGTTCTGCTCCCGGTCCTGAATTGCGGAACGCAGCTTGTCGCGGGGGTCGTCGCTCTCATCGCGATTGAGCTTCCATGAACCTGCCAGCGCAGCTTGTGGAGAGTCAGTTGATGCTGAGGGAGAGCTTTTCGCGTCGTCGGACTGCTGCGCGCGCGCAATGGCTGCGACCACTAGGATGACGCCGGCTGCGATGGCGAGGCGCACCCAGAAATGACGAGCGCCGGTCTTGGTCGACCTTAACTGTGAGTACGACATATTCGTTTGCTCCACGGATCAATCGCGACCAAAGTGGCTGATGAGGAAACTGTGGCGCGAAGCCTCAAAGAAATTTCAATCAGCGGCGCAAGCTGTTGCAGCGGCAGCAGCCTTTCAGGTTGGGATGGGATTGCGGACGTAGGGGATGTCCGGCCGGTGTACAAACGGGTAAAGATTTGTAAACGAGACCTGTTCGGAGAAAAGCGGTTAGTGGCCGGCGCGGCGAAGGGTTACTGGCCGGCGCGGAGAGGGTTAATCAGCATCCGGTTGGACGATTTTTTCTTGGCGTCTTTGTCATGCTGAAAGACCAGGTCCAATCCCTCCTCCGCGGCGGTTGGAGCTTCCGCCAGCAATTCGGCTAAGGCACGGAATGCGCGGCTCACGTCCTGGTTGTCGCTGATGGCAACGGGCGCACCCTTGTCGATGGCTGGAGCGATCAACTGGTAATTGTTCGGGATCTTCGAGAGGATCTTGCAGTTCGTAACTTTTTCAATTTCCTCTTCCGTGAAGCCGGGAATCTTTTTATAGCGGTTCATCACGAGGCGAAGGCGATTGCGCGTATTGCCTTCTTCGAGGAACATGCGGATCCGGCCCGCGCTCCAGAGGGAAACCACGTCCGTTTGCGCGACCATCAGCACCGCATTCGAGAGATCCGAGAGCATGCGCGTGGTCTGGTCCATGCGGCCCGAGCAATCGACGACCACGTAGCGGTAATGACCAACGAGAAGATCGAAAAGCCGGGCAAGTTCCGCGGGAGCAGGAGCAGCAGCGTAGGGTTGTTGCGGAGCGGCCAACAGGTGCAGGCCGTCCTTGGTCTGCGTCATCAGACCTTCGAGCAGGGAAGTATCCATGCGATGCAAGTTCTGCAACGCGTCCAGAACGCTGAAGCTCGGCCGCGCATTCAGGTGCAGGGCAGCGTGACCGATCGGCGAGAAATCCACCAGGATGGTCTGTCCGTGAGACTGCTGCATCGAGACGGCGGTGTTGACGGCGAGTGTGGTCGCGCCACTTCCACCCTTGGCGTTGATGATGGTGAAGACCCGGGCTTTGCCGCTGCCGCGAGTTTTGCTGCGCGCGGCGGAATGACGGGTGAAGGCCTCGGCCAGGGCTTCGGCTCCGGAGGCGCGATCGAGGAATTCGCCGGCACCAGCTCGCATGGCGCCCACAATCGTCAGCGGGTTGCGCATTTCGCCGATGGCGAAGATGGCGGTGTCGTTAGTGGTTGCGCGAATAAGCTCGATGGCGCGAATGGCGCGCTGGGGATCGTCGGCGTTGACCTCGATCAGAACGACTTCGGCATGCTGATCCTGAATCTGGCGCACGATGGCATCGGTTGCGCTGATTGGGAAGCCAACGTGGGTGAAAACAGTACGAGCGACGTGCGTACTTTCCAGGCGGTTCTGGAGGATGACCAACTGCTCGCGGTCCTCGGTTAAGAGGGCGACGGCGATGCCATGCATGGGCTGAGTCTCGTTAAAATCTCTCGGTGATTGCATGGTATGAGGGACAATCCTCCGAAGCCAAATGACTTTCGTAATCGCGCTGAGTGATCAAAACAAGGGTGTGACTGCGTCGGGCGTCATGGAACTGAAAAACGAGGAGCGAGTGGGGAATGACCTGCTGCCTACGTTTTCCCGACCTGGGACATTCTAAGGCAATTGAGGGGTGTTGAAAAGCCCCACAATTTTCCTAAATTGGGCGTGGGGCGCGGGAAGTCGTCGCATGAGCCCTTTGAAGTTAAATGGCAGGAAAACGTTATCGCAGGATGCGAGAGGGCGCAGCACTCAGGTGTGGTTTTTCGCCGGGTTGGGCGTGCAGAGCCGAAATTCTGCCGTAGGAATCGGTGCTTTCGGTCTCCTCCGCCGTGAGGTACTCGTACCCGGCGAAATAAACTGCCACGCCCAGCTTCGTTCCGATGGCGGGCTGGACCACCCGAAGAACTTCTCCCTGACAGCGGACCCGCATGCTTTTGCCGAGGGTGATTTCCGAGGGCATATTCAGGGTGAGTTCGATCTTCTCGCCGGGGCCCAAGGGAAAATCGGTGTAGAAGAAACTGCCGCGGGCGCTGAGATCCTGGGTGAAACCAACAGCTTCGTGTTGGGTACCGGCCAGCTTCACGGAGACAGGAATGTGGAGGTCAAACCTTTGACCGACGCGGCGTTCGACACGGATAGGTTCGGTAGTCATAAGGGGACCTCAGTCTGGCGAAGGAGCCACTGGCCAGAGATCGCCAGACTAGCATCAAACTTTACTCCACAGGGAAGTGGCTGGGAAGTTACCAGTTAGTGACGGTGCCAAATCGGGCTGTGGAAAAGGAAACGCTTACTGGCAGGGTAGCGGGGTTAGCCGGTTTACGTCACACTGCCCGGTGATACGACCTGAGGTGACCCGAATCACATCGCCGTGCCCGAAAAAATCCAACAATAGGACGTCAGGCCACCTGAAGCGCAAACGGGGTTAGGACCGGTTGGTCCGTGCGCTGGGGTTCCCGACCACAATTTCGCGCTTTCGACGGAGACACCATGCCCGTAACCAAACAGCAGTCGTTGGACTACCACCTTGGCGAACGACCGGGGAAGATTGAAGTCACGCCCACCAAACCTTGCCGCACCCAGAAAGATCTCAGCCTGGCTTATACGCCGGGAGTCGCGGACCCTTGCCTCGAAATCGCGAAGAATCCGCACGACGCTTTCAAGTACACCACGCGCGGAAACCTGGTTGCGGTGGTGAGCAACGGGACGGCGGTGCTGGGGCTGGGCGACATTGGGGCGCTTGCGGGCAAGCCTGTGATGGAAGGCAAGGGCGTACTGTTCAAACGGTTCGCGGACGTGGACGTGTTCGACCTCGAAGTCAACAGCCACGATCCGGAGGATGTAATCAAACTCTGCCAACTGCTGGAGCCGACGTTCGGCGGCATCAATCTTGAGGACATCAAGGCGCCGGAGTGCTTTCAGATCGAAGAGACGCTCAAGCGGACGATGAAAATTCCCGTTTTCCACGACGATCAGCACGGGACCGCGATCATCTCGGGAGCGGCGTTGTTGAATGCATTAGAGATTGTCGGAAAACCGATCCATCTGGTGCGAGTAGTGTTCAACGGCGCGGGCGCATCGGGGATTGCGTGTGCTGAACATTACGTGCGCTTAGGCGTGAAGCGGGAGAACATCACGCTGTGCGACACGAAGGGCGTGGTTTACAAGGGACGCACGGCTGGAATGAATCCGTATAAAGAGCGCTTCGCGAAGGAGACGCCGCTGCGAACACTCACGGAGGCGATGCGCGGCGCGGATGTGTTTGTAGGCTGCTCGGTAAAAGGCGCCGTGAATGCGGACATGCTGTGCTCGATGGCTTCGCGACCGATCGTGTTTGCCATGGCGAATCCGGATCCGGAGATCACGTATGAGGAGGCGAAGCTTAGCCGTCCCGATGTGATTCTCGCAACCGGAAGATCCGACTATCCGAACCAGGTGAACAACGTGCTCGGGTTTCCGTTCATCTTCCGGGGAGCGCTGGACGTGCGAGCGACCGCCATCAACGAGGAGATGAAGCTGGCGGCAACACGGGCGCTGGCTCAGCTTGCCAAGGAAGACGTGCCGGACTCCGTGTGCCGGGCGTACGGCGTGGAGCGGTTGAGCTTCGGACCGGATTATTTGATTCCGAAGCCGTTCGATCCGCGTGTTTTGCTGTGGGAAGCGGTGGCCGTGGCGCGAGCGGCGATGGACAGCGGAGTGGCGCAGGAGCCCGTCGACCTGGAAATTTATCGCGAACAACTGGAGCGGCGGCTGGGTAAGGCGCACGAGATCGCGCGCATGATGGTGCACAAGGCCCAGGCGAGTCCCAAGAGCGTGGTGTTCCCCGAGGGCGATCACGAGAAGATCCTGCGGGCATGTCATACGCTGGTGGAAGAAAACATTGCGGTGCCGATCCTGCTCGGGAATGTGGAAGCGATCCATAAGAAAATTCCGGAGCTTGGACTGGATTTGCGGGGCGTGCGCATCGTCGATCCGGCATCGTCGTCGATGCGAGATCGCTACGTGCAGGAGTTGTTCCGGCTGCGGCAGCGACGCGGCGTGACCTTGACGGAAGCGCGAACGCTGATCGAGAACCGTAATGTCTTCGCGTCGATGATGCTGCATATGGGAGACGCCGATGCACTGGTTTCCGGGGTGAGCCAGCACTTCCCGGATACGATCCGGCCTGCACTCGAAATCGTGCGAGTGCGGGAAGGATTGCACAAGGTCTCAGGCTGCTACGCGGTGATCACCAAGCGGGGAGATGTCTATTTCCTGGCGGATACGAGCGTGAACATTGAGCCGAGCGCCGAGGATCTGGTCGAGATCGCGTTGTGCACTGCGCAGACGGCGCGGAGATTCGACGTTGAGCCGCGAGTGGCGTTGCTTTCATTCTCGAGCTTTGGAAGTACCAAGCATCCGCTATGCGAAAAGGTGCGACGCGCGGTGGAGTTGTTACAGCACGCGGATCCGACGCTGATGGTCGACGGGGAATTAATGGCGGATGACGCGGTCTCGCTCGATCTGGAGCAACACTATCCTTTTAGTTCGCTAAAAGGCGGGGCCAACGTGCTGATCTTCCCCGATCTCGATTCAGCGAATATTGCCTACAAGCTGCTCTCCAGAGTTGGTGGATGCGAGACGCTGGGACCGATCCTGATGGGCATGAGCAAGCCGGTTCACCTGCTGTCGCGAGGTGCGCAGGTGGAAGAAATCGTAAACGTGACCGCGATCGCGGTGGTGGATGCGCAAGGGACGGCCCCGGTGGTTGAAAGACTCCGCGAGGCGGATATAGTCGGCGTGAACGGGTAGGAAGATTTCTCCGAGAAATCGTGGGAAGTCTGTCCGGCGGGCGAGACGCCCGCCGGACAGCCGGCGAGAAGCCGCGCTACAACGCTAAAGCCGCGCTACAACGCTAAAGCGGCGATCCAATGGCTCGGGCGGATTCCGGTTATTGCTTCTTCGCAGGAGGCTTCGGAGCCTGATTCGTGCTGCTCGAAGAGCCGAATGGCTGCGGCAAGAAACCGCCTTGCGCGGGCTGTCCGCCTGGGGTCATCGAGATTCCGCTGTGAGGATCGGCTCCCGTTGGCGATAAGCCCATCGTGCCGGGGATGAAGCAGGTCACTCGCCCACTCTTCGCAATGCGCATTTCGGCCGGGCAGGCGCCGCTCGACAACTGCGCGCCGGTGCCGGCTCCCTGGAGTTCCACGGCGAAGAGCTTGCCCTGAGAATTGCCCGCGACACCAGTTGACATACCAGGCATATCGTACGCGACGAAAAACGGATGCTTGTCCTGAGCCGCCTTGGTGGCACACGAACTTGCGCCGGTCAGCGCCTGGTCGACAGCTTTCACGTCGAGGCGGCCGCAGTCGGTGGCGCCCGAGCCGGCGAGTTCCTTCAACTTCAGTTGAACAGCATCATCAGGATGAGACGGGGCGGCTGGCGAAGAAGTCTTTGTGCAGCCGACAAGACAGACGGCCGCAATCAGGGCGACCAGGAGAGGTTCCCGCATGGTCTCTTATTCTAGAACAAGCGCTCTCCGTTGGTCGGATATAGTGATACTCAGCAGTACCCAATAGCATCGAAGAGTTACTGTGGCCGCAAGTTCAAATTCTTCCCCAGCATCGGCTCCGTCCTCTCAAGTTTTGCAAGACTCGCGATGGTCGGCGGGAATGCGTGCGCTCAAGCACCGCAATTTTCAGCTTTTCTTTTCCGGGCAACTGATTTCGCTGATCGGAACGTGGATGCAGACGGTGGCGCAGTCCTGGCTGGTGTATCGCCTCACCAAATCGACGCTCCTGTTGGGGGAAGTCGGCTTCGCCAGCCAGATTCCTGTATTCCTGGTGGCTCCGATCGGCGGAATGGTGGCCGATCGCGTCAACCGGCATCGCATCGTCATCGCGACGCAGACGGCGTCGATGATCCTCGCGTTCATTTTGGCCGCGCTCACTCTTTCCAACGCAGTTACCGTGCCGGAGATCTTTGTGCTGGCGGCGCTGCTGGGCGTGGTGAATGCGTTCGACATTCCCGGCCGGCAGTCGTTTCTCGTGGATATGGTCGGCAAGGAAGATTTGATGAACGCGATCGCGCTGAACTCTTCGATGTTCAATGGCGCGCGTGTGATTGGTCCGGCGATCGCCGGCATCCTGGTGGCGAAAATCGGGGAAGGGTGGTGTTTTTTCGCGAATGGCGCGAGCTACATCGCGGTGATCATTGGGTTGCTGCTGATGAAGGTCCAGAGTGTGCGACGTCCGAAATCAGATTCACCGATTGCCGATATCGTGGAGGGATTTCGCTGGGTGAGCCACACGGGGCCGATCCGCATGCTGCTACTGCTGCTGGGGCTCGTCAGCCTGGTTGGGATGCCGTACACGGTGCTCATGCCGGTATTCGCCGACAAGATTCTGCATGGTGGAGCGAGCGGTCTGGCGGCATTTCTGCACGCGAAAGATCCGGGCGCGGTTCGGCTCGGCGTGCTGATGGGAGCGACGGGCGTAGGTGCGCTGCTGGGCGCACTCACTTTGGCTCTGCGTTCGGGCGTGCGGGGGCTGGGAAGATTGATTGTCCTGACTTGTGCGGGCTTTGGCGTGAGCTTGATCGTGTTTGCGGCATCGAAGAATTTCTGGTTATCGACGTTGCTTCTGATCCCGGTGGGCTTCAGCATCATGCTGCAGATGGCGTGTTCGAACACGTTGATTCAGACGATGGTGCCCGACGTCTTGCGCGGGCGCGTGATGTCTCTGTATTCCATGATGTTCATGGGGATGGCGCCGTTTGGCGCGTTACTCGGTGGAGCACTTGCGAATCGGTTGGGAGCGCCTCTCACGATCGCGATCGGCGGAGCGGCGAGTATCGTGGGCGCGGTTCTCTTTGGACGAAAGCTGCCGGTGTTCCGAGGCGAAGCGCGGCAATTGATCATCGCGCAAGCCGTGGCGGGCGGCGAACCGTCTGAGGAGATGACGGTCCGGATGAGGGATTAGGCGCGACGAAGGAGTGACCGTCCACGCTCCAACACTTCTCTGCAGTTTAGCGAGGTAGCGCCGCCGTCTCGCCGGCTGTCGCGAGGGCATCCTGCCCTCGCTGCCACACCCACCGCCAATCCACCAGCCCAGCTTTTCGAGGGGTTTTCTACGACCTAACGATTGGCGCGATCATCTTGGTGTCTACTTGTCGCGAGCATCTCGTTCCCGAGTAGCTGGTCTCCCGACAGCTAGTCTTATGACAGTTGGTCTTCCGGGCAGCTAATCTTCCGAGTAGCTCACATGCTCGAGGAGTTGCGAGTGGGGGCCGTCGGCGAGCGACTCGAGTCCGTATGCGAATCCTTTTTCGAAGGCTTTGAGGTTCAGCTCGCGGAAGCTGGCGGGCACGGAATCGGCGACCGCTTTCCGGACGGCTTCTGGTTCGAGCAGCTTGGTAACGGCGGTAAAAAAACCGACCATGACGGAGTTCAACACCATCTTCTTGCCGAGTTCTTCGGCGAGGCGCGTGGCGGGGCAGCTGTAGACCTTGGTCTGGCGCGGCAGGTCGGTAACACGCACGAGATCCTGCTCCACGATCAGAGTTCCGCCTTCTTTCAACTCCGGCAGGAAGCGCGTACACGCTTCCTGCGACATGACGACCATGAGGTCGGGTTGCGTGACGTACGGATAGAGGATGGGCTGGTCGGAGAGCAACAATTGCGCGCTGCAGGCGCCGCCGCGGGCTTCGGGCCCAAAATTCTGCGTCATCGTGGCGTAGGCTCCCTGATGAATCGAGGCAGCTTTCCCGAGGATGATGGCGGAAAGGATCACACCTTGTCCGCCGAAGCCGGCGATGCGAAGTTCAGTTAGCTGCAGCTGCATACAGTCTCCGAGGGATCGACGTATTGTTCGCCGAGGGATTCGACCATCTGTCCGCGCAGGAGGCTCTGATAGTCGGGCCGGTCGCGATCGACAAACTTGCCGACGACAATTTCGCCCGACATGGTGAGTCCAACCTCTGAGGTGGGCGCGCCGTGCTTCACGCGGCTCTTATCTTTGTAGTACTTCATCGTGTCAAGACCGTCGCCCAGGCGGTTGCGGCGCTGATAAAGGGTTGGGCAGGGGCTAATCACTTCGATGAAACTGAAGCCCTTCTTCTGGAATGCTTCGCTGATCGAGCGCGCAAGTTGTCTCACGTGAAATGTGGTCCAGCGAGCGACGTAGACCGCACCGGCAGCTTCGACCAGATGTGGCAGGTTGAAGGCGGGCTCGAATGTGCCGTAAGGCGAAGTCGAGGTGATGGCGTGACCTGGAGTTGTTGGAGCGGTCTGGCCTCCCGTCATCGCGTAGATCAGGTTATTCACGCAGATCACTTTCAGATCGATGTTGCGACGCGCGGCGTGGATGAGGTGATTGCCGCCGATGGCCGACAGATCACCATCGCCCGAATAGACCACAACGTTTAACTTCGGATTCGCCAGCTTCAGGCCGGTGGCGAAGGGAATCGCGCGGCCATGCGTGGTATGAAACGAATCGAGCTTCACGTATCCGGCGACGCGGCCGGTGCACCCGATGCCGGAAACCAACGCCAGGGACTGCAGATCGATTTTCGAATCGATGAGGGCGCGCGAGAAGCAGTTGACCGTCGTCCCGATGCCGCAGCCCGGACACCAGATATGCGGCATCCGATCGGTGCGCAGGAAAGGCTCGACCGGGTTACTGACGTTGATGAGACTCATCGGCTGGCCTCCACGATCACTTTCCGGATGTCTTCGGAACGATGCACGCTTCCCCCGGCGTGAGGGACTGCGAACGTCTTTGCCTTACCTCCGATTGCTCTTTCCACTTCGCGCACCATCTGCCCAAGATTGAGTTCAGGAACGACGAATGCCTTGGTGCGCGCCGCCAGTTCGCGGATGCGCTTTTCTGGAAAAGGCCAGCAGGTGATGAGGCGTAGTTTGCCGATGCGCAGGCCCTGTTGCCGCGCGAGTTCAATGGCACGCTGGGCAACTCGCGATGTGATTCCGTAGGAAACGACAACCACGTCGGCGTTGTCGAGGCCTTCCTCTTCGAGAAGGGTGATGCGACCGCTGGCGTTGCGAATCTTGCTTTGCAGCCTGCGAATCAGCTTGTCCTGCGTCTGCGGCGTCATGTTGGGGTAGCCCAGTTCATCATGGGTCAATCCCGTCACGTGGAATTTGTAGCCTTCGCCGGCGTGCGCCATCTCCGGCACGCCGTCGCGGTTGGTTGCGTAGGGCTGATAGCTGTCGACCGATTTCTTAGTGTGGCGGCGCGGAACGACCTCGATCTGATCGGCGCGCGGAATGACGACTTTCTCGGTCATGTGGCCGACTACTTCATCCATCATGAACATGACGGGAACGCGGAATTCTTCGGCGAAGTTGAAAGCCTTGATCGTAAGGTCGAAACACTCCTGCGGTGAGTTCGGACAGAGGGCGATGATCTCGTAATCGCCGTGGGACCCCCAGCGTGCCTGCATCATGTCGGCTTGTGCCGGAAGGGTGGGCAGACCCGTCGAGGGACCGCCGCGCTGCACGTCGACAAACACACAGGGCGTCTCGGTCATCGCAGCGTAGCCGATATGCTCCATCATTAAGGAGAAGCCTGGGCCCGAAGTTACAGTGAAGGCTTTCGCTCCGCCCCATACCGCGCCCTGAAGAGTGATCGAAGCGGCGAGCTCGTCTTCCATCTGGATAAAGCTGCCTCCGACGGTTGGGACGCGAGAAGCAAAGCGTTCGACGACCTCCGTGGACGGGGTAATCGGATATCCGGCCGCGAAACGCGCGCCCGCGGCGAGCGCACCTTCGCAACAGGCGTGGTCGCCGTCGATGAAATGGGTGCCGGTGAGAACGCCGCGCGGATCAGCCTGCATGGTTGGTCTCTCCTTGCGGTTGGCTCTCCGCGGCTTTTGGCGGGACGACCTTCTGACCGTAGATCGCGAAGTCGGGACAGTACATTCCACACAGGTCGCAGCCACTGCATTTCTCTGGGGCCACTACGTGCGGGGGATGGTATCCCTTCGAATTGAAAGCAGAAGAGAGCGCGAGCACCTTGGTCGGACAGAACTCGACGCAAAAGCCGCAGGCCTTGCAACGCTCAACAACAATCGAAACACGTCCCTTTGCCACAGGATCCCCCACGTCAGAGAGCGTTGGGCGCCCTCAAAACACTGAAAGATTATGGCGTGGGCTTATCGCACCAGGGTGTGATGTGGGTCACGGATAGGCGTGATCTAACGACACGGCAAAAAGCGACCCAGGCATCCAGGGTGAACAAAAAAAGGCGGCCTCAAAACTTCGAGGCCGCCCGGCGCAAAAAACTCGCTCAGAACGTGAGATTTGCCTTGAGCTGAATCAATCGAGGCGAAGCATCGCCGCCAAGGAAAGATCCGAGAATCGAGGTTGGCGTACTCACGGTGGATACGATCGATCCGAACTGCGGATTGGCGATGTCGCCAATAGGCTGATCGAAGTTCGGATGGTTGAAGAGGTTGAAGAATTGAACGCCGATGCCGAACTTCGCGGATTCCCAGCGCGGGATGTTGAAGTTCTTCATCACGGTCAGGTCGGTGTCGAAGAACTTCGGTCCGTAAAACTGGTTGCGGCGTTGCGCGCCGAAGCCGGAAGTTGCGGACGAGAACATCGAACTGGTAAGGCAGGGCGTGTCGACCGCATCGGAACTGCACGACGCCGGTGCGCCGCCAAGGTAGTTGGCGAAGACGAAAGCACCGGTGCCATTGAGGGCTCCGCCGTAGTTGTTGCTGGCGAGGTTAGAAGTGGCGTTGCCGTCGATGACGGTGAAGGGCAGACCGCTACGGGCGAAGATTGTTCCCGAGACCAGCCATCCCGCAAAGACGGGCTTCGGACCCCAGAAATGCGGCACCTGCCAGACGTAATTCAGGCTGAAGTAGTGGCGGGTGTCGTAATCGGCGTTGCCGTAGTTGAAGCCGCGCAGATTAAAGGGATTCTGCGGACTTAAGACGCTGATGTTGGTGCCGAAATTGTATTGCAGGAAATCCGCGTTGGAGATTTCATCCAAGGCGTGGCTCCACGTGTAGTTCGCCTGCACTTGCAGCGAGGAGAACTGGTGGCGAAGCGACATGCTCAGCCCGTTGTAGTTCGAAACCCCGTTGGTTCCGACTTCGATCACGGTGCCGAAACGTTGATCAATAGGAGCGACCGGCAGAGTGCCGAAGCCAAACGCATTAAGTCCAGCATTCTGCACTGCCTCATGGACGCCGTGATTTCCCATGTAGTTCAGCGAGAGGGTCGTGGCACGACCAAATCCCTGCTGCACTTCGAAGTTCCATTCCTGGTATTGGGGCGCGATGATGCGTTGCGCCGCATTGTAGAAGGAAGGCACGACGAACAAGGGATTGGACGCCTGAATTTGAGCCAGCGTTTGTCCGGCGGAGAATCCCTGAACGAAGGAAGTATTGGCCTGTGAGGCCAGGCTCGCCTGGTTGTTGGCGACGCCCGGAGCGAGCGGCGCCGATCCTACCTGGAACGGATTATTGAGCGGCGAGTTATTGAGGAGGTTGTCAGCAATCGTGGCGGGGAAGG
>Ga0210409_10001308_pt1 | contig 33102 bp, 28 predicted proteins | sample IncBWH17MmetaG_FD_161649 | JGI IMG/M metagenome (GOLD analysis project Ga0210409, IMG submission 161649) | Forest soil microbial communities from Barre Woods Harvard Forest LTER site, Petersham, Massachusetts, United States - Inc-BW-H-17-M | ecosystem: Environmental > Terrestrial > Soil >...
GCTCTGCGCTGCCGTTACGATGCTAACCTTCTTCATTGCCGGTCTCCTTTTTATCTGTGCTTCGAGCACGTCGATAACTTGGGAGCGTATCGCATCCCGCCGGAGACCGGCCTTCTCATCCCATCTGATTACATCAGTCATCGGCAGAAATCATTGATCGGACGGAGGTTGAGGTGTTTTCCTCAATGGTTGCTATTTGCAATACGACTCCGAGGGTTTGTCCTCCCCGTGCTCGGAAACCCACATTTGCTCTTTGCTCCGTGAGCTGAAATCGCTCCACGCGAGAGGAGCAAGCTCCGAAATTCGAAGGCAGCCCCGCATAGTGGTGGTGCAGGAAAAATCAAAAGCAAAGGCATGTTGTTTCTCTTCGGGTGTAGCCTCAGGTGCAACTTCGGATTCGAAATAACAGACACCCCGATGCAAACGTTTTCCTACGCTGTAGCTGTGGTACTTTGGATCAAATCCATCGCTTCCAAGCGGTAGCGCCGTTGCGGACAACTCAAAGATGGGTTCCTCATCTAGCGGGTAAACACCAACCGCATACTGAGCAAAGCAGACACGCCCTCCCTGCAAGAGAAACATTGCGGCGACGCCCCAAGGTCGCAACCCGAGTCTCCGCAGAAATGGAATAGTCCCACCCAGTCGATTTAACGCCCCATTTTCGATCTGAACACCATACGCAGAGTCTGCTGATGGACACCTGCTTGCGCGAAGGTAGGGATTGAGCCGCCCGTGAAAACGATCAGCAAGACGCTGCACGTCTGCGGTCGTCGATTCTCCGGTCTTGATTGCTCGCGTGGCCCGCAAAAGATCCTCAGCCCTGCCTTTCGTTTGCAGATTCAAGAAAAGAGCCAACGATATTGCACCTAGGAACGAGACACAGAATAGGACACCAGTCCAGCAAATCCACCGGACAGTCGGACGCAGCGATGTAATACGGAGCATGAGGTTTCAGTTGGCTAACACGGACTGCTCTTGAAGGAAAGCCATATCACCATTTGACACCGCTGAGAGCGAAATCTGCAGGTTACCTGAGTTTTCCACGGTATTTTCGGCAGGGGACGGGGGCCACCCATGAAGGCGTAGTTGTTGCAACATCGCCATATCACTCATTGACTGCGCAGAGTCATTCGCTCGTTATATGGATTCAGTTAACGTTGAGAACTTAGCTGTCTGCTGACTGCTTGCTTACGGCTGCTCCCCCTGCGACATCTTGCGCCATCTCGTGCCGCCGTTCTGGTCCCTTGCGATTCTCAAGCACGCGCACACGGCGCGCGGGTACGTTCGTCGGGTTCAGGCGAATGATGCGTCCGTCGCTGACTTCAACATAAAAACGGAACCAGTCGGTACGGAACATGCGGCCCGAGGAATAAAACGTCACCGAAGCCGCAATGAGGCCTTCAAACTCCGGCCCGGTGCAGACCACAAGGCGCTTCCCGATTTCTTGCGTCCAAGTCATACCGCCGACCAGCGGATCATTGAGGAAACAGCGTTCGAAAGGCACCGCCTGCGAGATTTTGCGTAACTGCATGAGTTGCAGCAGGACAGAGATCTTAGCCAGATTGGTGACTACGATTCGGGTCTCGCTGGCGGAAAGCCTCTCCAGTTTGATGTGCAGTTCGGGCGACCATTCACGCTCAAACTCCTCGCGGGCGAGGGCCAGGCTTTTGTCGGTAGCCTCGGCGTAACGCAGCGTAGCCCGAGCCAGAATCACGCTGAGAAAACAAGTCACCACCGTTGCCCCCAGCGGGATGTAGTTGACCAGACTGAATAATGGAATGCTGTACGAGCTCATCCACTGCGTGTGCATAGGACGTTTGGCTCCTCGTCGCAAAACCAAGCGTGGTTACTGAAGTGATCGCGATCGATTCATCCTTGCCATCAAACAGAGGGAGGTTCGTACTAGCGAGAGTCTAAAGAGTGGGTCGTGGAGGCTCCAGATGCACATGGTACAGGGCTCAGAACCTGATTCGACGGAGTCTTTGGTAATTGGAAAATCTCGAGTGGCGCACTATTGAATCGAAATGTTTTTGCCGCTCATGCACGGTCGACGACGGCCGCGCCTCCACTACTTCAAGGTGAACATGGCATTTACGTGGGCTGTCACCGAGGTAGTTTGCGGGCTGAATTGTTCGGTCGGAGCAGGTGCGGTTTGCGCCATTGCGCTCATTCTCGCCATCGGTGGCGGCGGCGCCACCGGACCATTTTCAAACGTGTCGACCGAGGCGTAAGACAGCTCGCCCAGAGTGCGTCCCCCGGCGCGAGCTACGGCTTCGGCTTCGGCGCGGGCGTGGCGGTAGGCGTCCTCTACGGCTTTGGTCTTGGCTGCCTCGATGTCGTCAAGCGTGTAACTGATGGACTGCTCATCGGTGATGTCGCCGTCGGACAATTGCTGCACGATCGGGGCAATCTTCGCAAAGTCTTTCAGCTTTAACGACACGTTTACATTGACGCGGTATGCGACCAGCTTGCGTTTCGCCGGTTTGTAGTCGTAGACAGGTTCGATCGAGAAATAGCCGAGTTGGGCCGCTGTCGGCTCAATGCCATTGGAGCGCAGGATCTGGCGCACCTGTTCGGCTTGCTTCGAGGCGCGATCATAAGCCGCGCGGGAATTGTCCTCTTGCGCGGAGATGTTGAATTGCACCATCGCCGTGTCGGGATTCGCCTCGAACTTCCCATCCGCTCCAACGAAGACCGTGTTAGATTGGGCGGCAAGTGTCGGCCGATCCTGACCGACCGCGAGGCTACCAGCCAGAAACAAAACCGCGAAGATAACCGCTTTCATAATGCGTCTCCCTGCACAACCGAAAAACAGAGTTATGCGCTTGAACGTCCTAATAGAAGAACGCAGAACTCCGGATAATTGCAAGCATGATTCAGTGACGATGTGGATCTGGTTGCAAAGACTCGAGTGGTGCCGTTAAGCAGCCAAGGCGATGGTCAAATGTCAACTTGAACTTTTGGCTGTGGAATAGGCGAAACGGTTGACTTGGGAGTCGATCTCCTTGCGCAGATCGGGCCAGATCTTCTCTGGCATTTCAAGGAACACCTTGACCACTTCGGGATCAAACTGCTTACCGGACCAGAGTTCAATTTCCGCGCGGGCAGCGGAAAGGGTTTGCGCTTTGCGGTAGGGCCGGTCGCACGTGATGGCGTCGAGAGTGTCAGCGACAGAAAATATTCGTGCTCCCAGAGGAATATCCTCGCCCTTCAGTTGGCGTGGATAGCCGCTTCCATCGAAATGTTCCTGGTGCGCGTAAACGATCTCCGACGCTTCTTTTAGAAACGGAATTTTCTTCAGGATCTGGTAGCCGTGGTAGCAATGCTCCCGCATAATCGTGACTTCGTCGGGCTCCAACTTGCCAGGCTTGTTCAGGATGGCGTCGGGAATTGCCATTTTGCCAATGTCATGCAGAAATGCGCCTCGGGCAATGACATCAATTTGATCTTTCGGCAGTCCCATGGCCCGGGCGATAGCGATCGTATAGACGGTAACTCGCCGGGAATGTCCTTCGGTTTCAGCGTCTTTCAGGTCCAATGCGCCGCCCAGTGCTTCTAGCGTCATGCTGTAGGAGCGCTCCAGGTCGGCCATCGCGGTCTGCAACTGTTTGGTGCGAGCATCGACCAGACTTTCGAGCTCGGTCTGATATTTGCGGTTCTCCATCTTGAGGCGGCGATTCTCCAGTGCCCGTCGCACCGTCGCCAACAGTTGTTCGCGCTCGAAAGGCTTTAACAGGTAATCGTAGGCGCCATTGCGAATCGCGGCCAGGGCCACCGAAATATCGTGCACCGCGGTCACCATTACCACGGGCATATCCGGATAACCTTCTTTAGTGCGCTCGAGCAGGCCGATGCCGTCGAGATCGGCCATCATCAGGTCAGAAAGCATGAGCTCGAACTCTTCGCCGGCATCGAGCAGGGCCAACGCCTTTAGACCGGAAGAAGCCTGCCGGGTCTTATAGTTGGCTGCGCCTAGCATAGAGCAAACAATTTCGCGGATGGCATCTTCGTCGTCGACAACCAGAATGCGCTCGGCTGGCATGGCGTTCCCAGTGTACCGCGAAATGTGCACGAATTTGCAGTCCCTAGATTAGGGCTTCCTAACTTTAAAGTTCCGAAAGTAATCTCCCGCAAGGGGAAAGCTCATCGGCCACGACTCCAGGCATGTTATGAAGAAAGGTGCGCTCATCCCCCTTCTCGCGATGAATAGCCTTGCCTTATTTGCCTGCTATGCCCTGGTGGACCTTCCGGTCCCGAGGTTCGTAGCGGTGGAATCTGCCGCGCTGGTGATCCTGGCCGCGGGTCTGCTGGTCTTTCGCACCTTTCGCGAACGTTACCTGCTGATCTGGATTGTAGGCTGGCTGGCTTACTTCGTTTCCAGTTGGACCATTCACCACTCTGGCGTCGAATCGAGCCCGCGTTATGCGGTAGCCGTTTCCCAATCGCAGTTCATGCTGGCGTTGTGCTTGTTCTCCGCGGCAGTCTTTGTATACTGCCACGCCCGCAAAATGTTAATGCCGCTGCTGGCGCTTTCCGTCGGCGTGGTCGCTTATGCAGCGGTGCGGGTCTTATTGTGGCCGGATTCATTCGTTCTGCGTGTGGTGCTGGAGGTTTCCTACCGCGTCATCACGTTTGGCGCTGCGCTGCAACTGATCCGTTTCCGCTGGGCGCGCTGGGAAATAGGGCCGTGGCTGTTGAGTATCAGCTTGATGTTGGTGCATCTCGACTGGGCTCCGTTGAATGTGCACCTGCCGCCTGGGTTCAGCCTCGGGGTGGATCTGCTCCTCGGGTTGAGCATGCTGCTGATTGTGTTCGACGACTCCAGGATGCGCACCCGCCGGCTCGGCGTGCTCAATGCGCTGACCACGACCATCACCCGCTCGCAGCAGCACGGTCCCATGACCGAGACCGCGCTGGGAGAATTGAAGACCCTGATGGGAGTCGAGGCAGCCTGGTTCCGGCTGCTCGAAGGCGACAACCTGGCGCTGAGCACCCACATCGGACTTTCTGTGGACTATGTGCGGGACCGCGCCTCTGTACCCATCGACGAATCTCTGAAGGGTATGCTCTCCGAAAGCGTGCCCATGGTGATTGAGACCGCCAAGGCCGCCGACGCCAGCCGCCCTCATTTGAAGAGAGAGCGCTTTCATCATGTTGTGACCTTGCCCGTACTGGGAAAGAAGTCGGTGATTGGAACCTTGTCCCTCGGCAGTCGTCACCGGCTGTCATACACCCCGGACGACATGGAATTCCTGGTCACGAGCGCGCATCAACTGGGCCTCGCCGTCGAGAACCTGCGTCTGGTGGAGCAGATTCTGCGTTCCCATCGCCAGTGGGCGAACACCTTCGATTCCATTCAGGATCTGGTGCTGGTACATGACGCTGAATTCGTGGTGATGAAAGCGAACATGGCGCTCCTGCAGCGCCTCGGGCAGGCCCCCGCGGACGTAATCGGTCAGCCCTGTAAAGCTGTGCTGCCGCGACCAGGGGAATGGCAAGGATGTCCATACTGCGTCATCGCCCAAGAAGGCATTCAGGAGGCTCAGGACCCGTGCTTCGGCGGCAATTGCATGATTTCCAGTTCCTCCTACAGTGAGCACGGAAGCCAGCAGAAGGGCACCATCCACGTGGTGCACGACACCACCGACCGTCACGACGCGGAAGAAAAATACCGGCTGATTTTTGAGCAGGCTCAGGAAGGCGTCTTCGTAGCTACCCCTGGCGGCAAGTTGCTCGATTGCAATGACGCCTTCGTGCGCATGCTGGGCTATGGCAGCCGTGCCGAATTGATGGCCATGGATCTCGATACCGAGCTCTCCGCCTCGGCCGAGCAGACCGATGCATTCCATCGCGAGATTGAAGCGCACAATTACGTGCGCAACTTTGAAGTGACGTTGCGGCGAAAAGACGGGAGCCTGGTGACCGTGCTGCAGAGCAGCTTCGCCACCCGCAATGCGATGGGCAAGATCGAGCGCTATCAGGGATTCCTGCTCGACATTACCGAGAAGAAACGCGCCGAAGACGAAATCCGAAAACGAAACCGCGAACTGAATGCGCTGAATGCGATGGCCGTCATCGCCACTCAGTCGTTCGACCTGGACGAGATATTGAATCTAACTTTGCGCCAGGTGATTTCGCTGCTGGGAGCACAGACCGGATCGATTTATCTAGGGGACGCGGACCAAACCACATTCCGCCGCCGCGCCGCCTGGGGACAGCGCAGTGCGGATCGCGCCCGCCTGTCCGAGGTCCAGTTCCATGGCGGCTTCGGGGATCTGGTAACTCGCTCCCGCACCGAAGTGATCACGCCGGAATACCTGCCACATCTTCCCGTGCCCGTAGCGGAGTTTATCCGCGCCGACGGGTCGGGCTCGTGGATATGGGTGCTGCTATGGAGCAAGGATAGCCCGATCGGCATGATGGGAATCAGCAGCCGTGAAAATCGCGTTTACACGAGCAATGACGAAAATCTGCTAGTCGCGATCGGCCGCCAGTTGGCTACGACCATCGAGAAGGTGCGGCTCTACGAAGAAACCTGCCGCGCCTACGAAGATCTTCGAAAGACTCAAGAGCAGTTGCTGCAAAGCGAAAAGATGTCAGCCGTGGGACAGTTGATCGCGGGCGTGGCGCACGAACTCAACAATCCCCTGACCGCGATTCTGGGCTACGCACAACTTCTCGAAAGCGAGGGACTGAACGAGCGCGCCGCCGACTTCGTGAGCAAGCTGTTCAAGCAGGCGCAGCGAACCCATCGCGTGGTGCAGAGCCTTCTGTCATTCGCCCGTCAGCGTAAGCCGCAAAAAGAACACGTGGACATCTGCAAAGTGCTGGACGAAACTCTCGGCCTGCGTGACTACGATCTGCGAGTAAATAACCTGAAGCTGGAGCGTGAATTCGAAACCGCGTCTCCCGCGGTCACAGCTGACCCTCATCAACTGGAGCAGGTGTTCCTCAACATTATCAACAACGCCGTCGACGCTATGCTGGAAGCCGGCCAGGGCGGCACCCTGAAGGTTCGTGTCTACACCAAAGACGGAAACGTACACGCGGAATTTCACGATTCCGGTCCCGGCATCAAAGAACCGCATCGCATTTTTGAGCCGTTCTACACCACCAAGGGCGTGGGCAAAGGCACAGGTCTTGGTCTGAGCATCTGTTACGGCATTGTTCAAGAGCATGGCGGACAAATCCGCGCCCAGAACGGCGTGAACGGCGGTGGCATCATCGAAATTGTGCTGCCGTCAGCCGGCGAAAGAGCAACTGCAGAAAAGGCACTGCCGAGCGCACGCCGCGAGGCCGCACTCTCTGGCCGCGTCCTGCTGATCGAAAATGAAGAAGCTGTACTCGAATTCGAGCGCGATGTTCTGACCGGTGCGGGAGCCGAAGTGGTGACATCGATGAACGCCGAAGAGATGCAATCTCTGCTAAGGAAGCAGTCCTTCGACGCCATCATTATCGACGGCAAGAGCCAGGGAACCAGCAGTGCTCGCGCGGTGTATGACTGGCTCGTAGAAAATTGTCCCGGCATGGAGAAACATTTGCTCTTCACCTTCTCCACGGTCGCCGAACCGGAAGTGCGCAGCTTTCTGCAGGAAAAAAGTATCCCCTGCCTGGTGAAACCCTTCGAAGTCGCCGACCTGATTACTCACGCCCGCCGCCTGATGCAAAAGGCCCGCGCCGCCGGCGCCGGCTAGATCAGCCAGTGTAGCTCCGCGAAGGCAGCCAACGACAAGCAGTTAAGGGACCTTGCCACCGGTGTGGCGGGACAATTGTAGGTGAAGTCACGTTCGCAGAAGCTCGTTGGACGCTCGGTCGGGCGCTGATAAGGTTTTAAGATCTCGTTGACACTAACCAAACAAACATTGGTCAAACGTTCCGTCTTCCCGCATTCTCTCCGGAGGCAGTCCTGCTTCGAGATCCCAGCGTCCGAGAGGGATTTTCCCGCAATGTTTACCATGGGTAGCGGAAGGTATTCCACCTTGCTAATCGGATTGGCCATCTCGCTTCTTGCAATCCTGCTGGTTCCCATCCTTTTGATCCGGTTCCGCAAACGCTGGGTAGCGGCTTTCAACTTGGCGGTTACGAACCGCATCACCAGCCGGTTCGCCGCCCGATTGCCCGGCTTCGGTATCCTGACACACGTAGGTCGAAAGTCAGGCCAGGTCTATCGCACGCCAGTCAATGTTTTTCGAGTACCCGAGGGATTCCTGATCGCGCTAACCTACGGCCGCGACAGCCAGTGGGTCAGGAATGTACTAACCGGGGGAGGGGCCGAGCTTGAGACCTGCGGCGAGCGGTATCGACTCTCGGCACCAAGAATTGTGCATGACCCCACCCGGCGACGGTTCCCTCTTCCAGTGCGGATGGTCCTCCGTCTCATCGGAGCGAACGATTTCATGCAGCTTTCAATAAAGTAAATCGAGTGCCAGGCGATTTCAATCGGCAGCCGCTTTGGATATTCCTTCTTTCCCACTGAGTTTCAGTCCTCAGCCTTCACGTAGACGAGCTTCGTCGATTACTCTCCATCTCGTACAGTAAAAATGCTATCGGGACAGCGAGGGTCGTTGTGAACCTTTCTGCCGTTTGATTCTCGCTTCCTTTAGAATCACAACACGGAAGCGCATGTGGTCCGGTGACTGTCCCGGTCTTCAAAACCGGCGGACGCATCTCTGATGTCGTCGGTGGGTTCGACTCCCACTCGCTTCCGCCATTTTTCAGCAACTCATGGGCGGGAAAATCACTCGCCAATCCCCCAATCCCATCGCGCAAAATCTTTCCGTTTGGTACTCTGCCTACACTATGCGCTTTCACTTGAGCCTGTTTTTCCTGATTGCCCTAGCCGGTTCTGTCTTCGCCCAAAACTCCAAACCTGTAGCCGACCGCCTTGCTGCACAGAACGCGCTTTTCGACGAGCAGTACGAGTCCGATCTCCGCAATTTTCCCGAGCGCGCCACCGCCTTCGGCGATTATCGGTACAACGACAAGCTCGGCGAATACTCGCTAGATGCCATCGTGCAACGCCACAAGACGAACCAGGCTTTTCTCGCCCGCCTCGAAGCCATTCCGGCTACTGGCTTCTCCGATCAGGACCAGCTTTCCCACGACCTGCTGGTGCGCGTTCTTCAGCAGCGCATCACCGACTTCGATTTGAAGGAGTATGAGATGCCGATCAACCAGCAGAATGGCATCCATACCAGCCTCGCGGATCTGCCGCTTTCTGTCCCCTTCGACTCCGTCAAACACTACGAGGACTACATCGCTCGGCTTCATCAGATCCCGCGCGTCTTTAATCAGACCACCGAAGTCCTGCGCGCGGGCATGAAGGACAAGCTCATGCCCGTCCGATTTCTGCTGGAGAAACTTCCCGTTCAGTGCGAAGGGATCATCGATGCTGACCCCTTTCTCCTGCCAACAAAAAAGTATCCTGAGAGCATTTCCGCCGAAGACCAGAAGCGCTTGACCCAGCAGATCACGGACGCTATCAACGTCGATGTCATCCCCGCTTATAAGACGTTCGCCGCCTTCCTTCGTATCGAGTACGCTCCCCAGGGCCGTACCACCCTCGCTGTTACTTCTCTGCCGGATGGTGAGAAGCGCTACGAAAACGACATCTATGCCCGCACCACCACGCACATGAAGGCCGACGAGATCCATCAACTTGGTCTGCGCGAGATGGAGCGCATTGAAGCCGAGATGCTGGTGATCGCGAAGAAGGAAGGCTTCGCCGATCTTGCTTCGTTCCGGGCTTCGCTCAAGACCAATCGCAAATATATTCCGACTTCCGGGGAGCAGATCCTCGACGATTTCCGGCACTACATCGCGCAGATGGAGCCGAAACTGCCCGAGCTTTTCACTCTTCTGCCAAAGTCGTCGGTTACCGTCGAAGCTATTCCCGCCTTCCAAGCAGCCGCGGCAACTCATTACGTCACCGGTACGCCGGACGGCAAGCGCCCCGGCCGCGTGGTGGTCGCTACCTCGAAATTTGCCGATCGCTCGCTTATCGACGACGAGGCCATCGCCTACCACGAAGGCATTCCCGGACATCACATGCAGCTCTCGGTGCAGCAGCAGCTTACCGGGTTGCCAAAGTTTCGACTGCACGGTCTCGGCTTCAACGCTTACATCGAAGGGTGGGCTTTATACGCGGAGCAACTCGGCAAAGAGGTCGGCTTTTATCAGGATCCGGTTTCGGATTACGGGCGGCTCTCCTCTGAGCTCTTCCGCGCCGTACGCTTAGTCGTTGACACCGGAATCCATACCAAGGGATGGAGCCGCGATCAGGTGGTAGAGTTTTTCCGCAAGTCCGGCGCTATCGACGAACCTAGCATCCAGTCCGAAACTGATCGCTACATCGCGTGGCCTGCACAAGCGCTCAGTTACAAACTAGGCCAGCTGAAGTTTCGAGAACTGCGCGAGCGCGCTCAGAAAGAATTGGGTCCGAAGTTTGACATTCGCAGTTTCCACGACGAGATGCTCGACGGAGGAACTCTTCCCCTCGATCTCCTCGATGCCCGTACCGACAAATGGATTGCACAACAAAAGTCAAAGTGACCGTACACCGTACGATGAGCGATCATGGACACTGGCAAAATTTCTTGAGGCTGTCGGTTAGCCCGCAGATCATCTGGGTGTTGAGGGGCCGAATCGCGGTTTCGAGTTGCTGGATGGTGTCGGCCAGTGACTCTTTAAGCCTGGGAATCTCCGGCGAATCCTCTTGAACTGCCCGAATCTGGACGCAGACATCCCTGATCTTGGTTTCAAGCGGACGCCACGCTTCGCTCATCTTCAGCAGGTATTGCCAGTCGATGAAATCGGCCCAGATGTTGGCTCTATCCAAACCCATTTCGACGGCATCGCGTCGAAACAGATTCAGTTCCCGTTCAATGCCGCGGGCAAGTTCGAGGACGCGGGTCGCTGGCGCGATCCGAATATTCATGTTCGAGAACTCGCTGTTCTTTTCGAGAAACAGAAACCTGAAGCGGCAGCTCAGTTCGAGCCCTTTCAGCACCAGAGTAGTTTCAGTATCCCCAAAGTCTCTCGGCCTCAAATACTCTACAAAGTACAAATTGAATTCTCGGCTGCCGTTGAAGTATCGAGTCCCGGTCGTCAAGATCACCCGGAAAGCGTGGCGCTCATCGTTTGAAACGATGACCTGACTGTTATCCACGTCCAACTGGCCCTGCATCGACGAAGTAACGACGCTAGTGATGGCGTCAAACCACGAGTCGCGGAATTTGGAGGTTTTTGTCAGCTTTCCGAACTCTTCCCAGGTGATCTCTTGGTTTTGAAGGCCGAAAATCGACATCGGGTTTCCCGTCCCGACGGGTACAAGCACAGCATCGAGCGGCAGGTCCGTACGCCCTATCTCGAAGCTGCTGGTCTTGATGGTTACTTGCTTTTGCGGTTTGAGCGTTGACTCGACGCTTGTCTTCAGGTGACTGAAGATCGAGAGTTGCATGTTTCTCACTAAACCGCTGAGATCTTGCTCCTCGGGCCTTTTCAATACCTTGGGAAATCCATTCTCCTCGCGCAATTTGTCGGCGATTTCTTGAAACTCGCTGAGGAACTTCACCATGCGGTTTTCGGAATCGATTTGCAAACTCGCGGAATATTCTTCCAAAGACAGCTCGAGAGTAGCCCGAGAAATACCAATGTTGATGCCTTCGTTTCCTGCAAGAATGTCGGGCGGCGTCTCCAAATAGATCGGGACGATTCTGCGGGGACGCTCGGGTGACTGGTTGCGTTCCATGGTGCCAATGAAATATCCCAGCTCCATCCCTGTGAAGCTGTGGCTTGGTTTCAGGGTAGCCGAGTAAATCACCACCAGCAGATCGGTCTCATCCAGACGCTTTCTGATCTCGTCCTGGAAGCTGACACCGAATTGCAGAGCATTGTCGATGAACACATCCGCGAAGGTTCCGAGAGCAGTACGAATGGCTTCGAAGGCCGCGGCTGCAATTTTTTCGTCTTCTTTTGCGTAGCTGATGAAAACGCGCAGGATACGCGGTTTCGGTTCTGAGATAACGTGGACCTGTCCGTGGGCCGCCATACATATACCTCCGCAACGCCCAGCGCCAAACCGATGGGACTGCTGTTAGCTTATGTGCCCGCCTGCGCGGGCTGACGGCTGGTCTCTATAAACAGCCGCTCTTGTTACAACCACATCTATAAAGTGACGAATCACCGCGGAACGTTACAACTTCTCAGGGCTTCGTGTCCCTGCGGTATCTTTGGCCCGAGCTCTCGTTATCACGGACCTCCTGGTTGACTTCGAAAGTGCTCAGAATTGTACACCCGTTTCGGAGAGGTAAAACAGGAGGATGAAACGAAAAATCACTCCACCTCACTAAGTGACAAGACGGGAATTGGGGCCCAAGTCCTCGGTAGAGTTAGAATCGACGAGCCATGAGCACTCAACCCACCAGCGCACCCGAAACCGATCCGATAATAAACCGTCTCGAAGATCAGATCGCTTGGTATGACCGAAAAAGCATGGTCAACCAGCGATACTTTAAGCGGATAAAAACGGTAGAGATTGCGGCTGCCGCGGTAATCCCTTTCTTGGGGACATTCAATTTTGGCAAAGTGCTATGGGTGAGTGGCGGACTGGGCGTTCTGATTACGGTGCTCGAAGGAATGTTGCACCTCAACCAGTATCAGCAGAATTGGATTGCTTATCGCTCAACCTGTGAAGCGCTGAAGCACGAGAAATACGTTTATCTCGCGAAGGCGTCGCCTTACGCCAGCGTCGCAGATTCACACGCTCTGTTGGCGGAAAGAATTGAGTCGCTGGTCTCGCAGGAACATGCGAAGTGGGCGTCAGTGCAGCAGCAGGAACCCAAAGTCAAGACCACGTGAAGACCTGCTGCGGCCACTCTAAACGTAGCAAGCTACGTCTCTACAGAGAACGGCAACCAGTACAGAGACGTTGCTTGCAACGTCTTCGTCTTGACTCTTTCAGCAGCCTGTCAGGATGATTCAAGAAAGTTCTGGGGCCTGAAGCCGAAGCCGCGGCGAACCGACGCGAGTGGTTTCGCCTGCTTGAGCAGTTCTCCGATTTCGCTTTGCAGCGCCACACATTCTTCCTCACGAAGATCGGTAAACCGGAAGGGTTGCATATAGCCCTGTGTGGCCCACATCGGAAACAGCATCGCCGCCCTGCCCCGCACGGTGCGGGCGCCGAGGTGCACAATCAGGCTGACTTTGACTCCCTCGTCAAGGCAAGTGGCCAGTTCGAGCAACCCTCCGGTAGTTGAAATCCGATGCGTCTTGCCCCAGAGCTGACGTCCATTTTCAAGCTGGATGGTTGCGGAAGCATTTCCGAAAAGATTGACGCGTGGGGCGCGGAGTTTTCGCCGTGAGTGGGGGAAGTTGACCATTACGAGTTCAACTATGTCACGCACCAGCGATGTCGTGCAGATTACGAAAGCAGGGTCCGCCAGTCCGATTTCACCACGCGAAATCGGTACAACACCTTTGGTAATCTCCCACTCCTCGTGACTGCGTAACATACTGTCACTGCATATGGACGGCCTCTCCCAACTGCCCGCTCAACCGCGCGCCCCCCGAGTGCATCTTGCAGACTTTACTCCGGCGGTGCTTCGATTCCAGGATGGTCAACGCGCCTCCGGACAACTGCAGGTACTCTCAGTAAACGGCGGATTGCTTTCCCTGCCTGGTCCGATCGACCAGGGCTCTCAGGTGAAATTGATGTTTCTCACTAGCACCGGAGCTGTGCTGGGCGCGGCAGAAATGCTGAGCCCAGTGACCAGCACGCAGCAGCCGTTTCGTTTTGTTTCGCTTCCCGTGGACGACCGCCACAGATTGGGAGCGGCCATTCAGTCATCCTTAAACCAGGGCACTGTGGATCGAGAGACCGCTGAACAAAAGTGGATGGAAAAGCTCAGGGCCGCCTCGAACTGCGAAAAGCGCCCCCGCAGCCGTCTATTCAAGTTTGGAGCAGGAGTCGCTGCAGTGGGATTACTTTGCTTGGGCGGCGTTTTCTATCTCCTGCAGGTGCACGCACTGAAATAGCGATGGCCCCCGCAAACACTCGCCGTTGGCCGCGACATCCGGTGAAACTACCCGTCCGCATCATTACCCCTAATGACGTTTCGGAAATAATTGTGCCCGGGTTGACCACCGAGATAAGTCAAGGAGGGATGGCGCTGTACGGCGGAGTGCCGCTGCAGCCGGGCGACCTCATGGAAGTGGAGTTTCAAACTTCCGATCGTCTACGCGTGGCCGCGTCCATCCGCGATCGCAACGGCTATTTCTTTGGGCTGGAATTCTTGGGCCTGCTGCCGAGCGACAACGCAGAAAATGCCGGACCGGATTTTGTCGAGATGGCTGGAGGGCCAGGCGATTCCGCAGATTCTCTGATAATTGCCGGGGAAGAACGGCTTCCGTCTCCTCACGAGGATGAGGTATTGGCGCTGTTTTTGAAAAGACATGAAGCCTACCTTCGTCAGAACGAATTGGAGATTAAACAATTGCGTCAGGAGATCCTCGAAATCCGGCAATCGCGAAGAGAAATTGAGCTGCTGATACTGCGTCAGGTGCTTGGCCGCTCTAGTTAGGACTCGCGTACTTATCTTTCTTCCGTGCCCGTGAATTTGTATTTTCCCAAAGGCTGCGCTGATATATTTTCTGTATGCGCGCTCGAAAGGCTCTCCTGTTGCTCTGTGGCATGGCGCTGGTCGCGCTTGGCCTCTATGGAGCTCGGCTGATCGGGCGTGGCTTTAGCACCGCGGACCAGCCGTCGTACTTAGAAAAAACGCTAGCGCGCGCCGCCCGTAACCTGGCAATCCCGCGAAATTCCCGCAAGGAAACAAACCCATGGAAAGCGACGCCGGAAGTCTTGCAAGAAGCCCGAGAGCGTTTCCTTGACCGTTGCGCCGTGTGCCATGGGCAGGACGGTTCTGGGCTAACGAGTGTTGGCACAAACCTTTACCCGAAAGTTCCGGATTTACGTTCGCCCCGAACCCAGAACCTGACGGATGGAGAGATCCGCTACATCATTCGCAACGGCGTGCGGCTGACTGGCATGCCGGGGTGGGCCACTCCGCATGATGAGCAAAGCGACGACAGTTGGAAGTTGGTCCTCTTCATCCGCAACCTACGCCAGCTAACCCACGAGGAGGAAGCTCAACAGCCGGCTACGGCCGCTTCCGCTCACTACGTCGGTTCGCAGTCTTGCCAGAAGTGCCACGCGCAAATCTTTGAACACTGGCGCAAAACGCCTATGGCAAATGTTGTTCGTGACCCCCGCGAATATCCCGACGCCATCATTCCCGATCTCGCCACGAACTCCGTCGCCAAGTTCACAAAGGATGACGTTGCCCTCGTTTACGGTAGCCTTTGGAAGCAGCGCTACTTCACGAAGAGAGGAGACGATTATTTTCCAGAGCCTGCGCAGTGGGACGTTACCCATCGCGTCTGGCGGCCCTATTTTGTAGCCAAGGGGACCGATTGGTGGGAGCCGTTTTATCCGCCGGACAATATGCAGCGGCCCACAGGTCCAACCTGCGATGGCTGCCACTCCGTCGACTACAACATCCACACCAAACAGGTGGCAGAGTGGAACGTCGGATGCGAAAAGTGCCACGGCCCCGGAAGCGAACATGTGGAGCATCCCTCGCGCGGAAACATTCTTAATCCGGCGCGAATGGTTTATGTTCCGGCTAGTGATTCCTGCATCCAGTGCCATTCACAGGGCCGGCCCCTGACTAGTCCCATCGAAGGCAAATATTACGACTGGCCGGTTGGGTATCGTGTAGGCTTAAACCTCGCAGATTTTTGGCAGCTCGAAGAACATACGCTGGGTGAGACGACATTCACGCACTATCCCGACGGTACAGCACACAAAAACCGTATGCAGGGAAATGATTTCGTACAAAGTGTAATGTACCGGCGTGGCGTGACCTGCTTTAGCTGCCATGATGTGCATGGCACCAAGTACTACGCCCAATTGCGAAAGCCTGCCGACCAATTATGCATGGACTGCCACGGGCCGCTTTCGTTAAACGGTCCCCGCACCGGCATTGTCGAGGAGCATACCCATCACAAAAAAGGATCTCCCGGAAGCAGTTGCATCGCGTGCCACATGCCAAAAATCGAGACGACTATTGCCGACGTGAAGGTGCGCGCCCACACGTTTGCCTTCATCACACCAGCGATGACCGACAAATATAAAATTCCGAATCCCTGCACCACCTGCCACGCCGACAAATCCACCACTTGGGCCGCCGAAGCGATACGGCGCTGGCCGGAGCGTTCGCCCTGGCGCATGGAATGAAATGCGCGGACATGGTGAGCGTTCACCACATTCCGAAAACCTCAACAGTCATTTCCGATACACCACCCCGCCCTTCATCACAAAACTTACTTTTTCCAACACGCTAATGTCCTGTGAAGGGTCTCCCGGAACGGCGATGACATCGGCGAAGTATCCACGTTTCAGTTCGCCGATCTGCCCTTGCCAGCCGAGCAATTTTGCTCCATTCAGCAGGTCGGCTTGCAGTGTGGCCAGCGGGGTCATTCCGTATTTCACCATCAGTTCTAACTCACGCGCCTGTGTGCCGTGGGGAAACGGCCCCACGTCCGATCCAACTGCCATCGGCACACCCGCCGCAAGTTGCTTGCGAAATTCGATTGCATGCAAGTCGAGCATCTGGCGATCGTGCGCTCTCTGCTCGGGCGAGTCGGCATGTTCGGAGAAGTATTCGAAAATAGCAAAAGTCGGCACCGCGAAGATTTGTTTTTCATGCATCACGCGCATGGTCTCATCCCCGAGTTGGTTGGCGTGATCGACGGAGACGACACCGGCCCGCGCCGCATAGAGCGTACCTGGCTCGCCCGTGGCGTGAACCGCGACGTGCTTACTGGAACGGGCAGCTTCTTCCACCGCGGCTTTGAGTTCGGCCTCTGTGTATTGGTAAATCGTGGAAAAACGGCCATCTCGAACCGTGTCTGGCCCGGTCTCATACATCTTGATGAAATCCGCGCCCTCCTTGAGTTGCTCGCGGATCGCGCTCACAATTTCGGCGGTGTTGTTGGCATAGGTTGCATTCGACAGCACATGTTGCGCGGGGTTGAAATGATTTGCATCCTCGTGCCCGCCGAGAATGTCGATGGCATTGCCGCTGATGCGCAGTCGAGGTCCCGGCACGAGACCCTGATCGATTGCGTTGCGCACCGCGGTGTCCGCCGAGCCCGCGCCTTCCGTGCCCATATCGCGCTCCGCGGTGAAGCCTGCCATGAGGTCCGCGCGAGCAGCCAGAACCGCAAGGATAGTCCGTTGTGGAACGGACTCTTCAACCGTCTGCAAGTCCTCGGCGCCGGGATGCAGAAAAAGATGTACATGGGCATCAATCAAACCGGGCAACAAAGTGGTGTCACCCAGATCGATCATTTCCGCGCCGCCGGGGTGGGCCACCTTTGTTCCTGCTTCGTCGATGCGTTCGCCTTGCACCAGCACTTCACCAGGACTCACGATGCGTCCCTTCTCCATGTCGAGCAGACGCGCGGCATGCAGCACGATGGGGTGCGGTGGGGCTGTCTGGCACTGAAGAGTCGAAATGAGGACAAAAACCAGAGCAACTGGCAGAGCAGAGAAGAATTGTCGCTTTTTCATGACTGTCAGAAGGATGGTATCACTCCCAGAGGCGACGTTGGCTCCAACCTGACTGCCCGCAGCCGCGAAGCGGAGTAAGAACACAGCCCACGGCGCAAGCCGTGGGTTCACGGAAGGAAATGGCCGAGCCCCTGCGGGGCGAAAGAGGATTCTCAGGTATCCTCTTTCAGGGCGTATTCCCACTAGTACCGACACGACAGTAACTTCATCCCAGGATGCCGGCGGCGATAGTATGTGAAATCGGTTCCGCCTTCAAAGTTAGATGGGAGCTTCCATGCGTCCAGCGCCGAAAGTCGTTGCTGTTGCTGCTTTGATCCTGTTTACCGTTGCGGCTAGTCGCGCCGCCCAATCGCTAGGGGATGTAGCCCGCGAGCAGCGCCAGAAGCAGGCTGCGAGCCAACACGCCACGCGCAAGGTGGTGACGAACGAGGAAATTCCGGAGCACGAGGAGGAACCGGCCTCATCCACTTCGGCCAACACCGGCGAACGCGACACCGCAGCTGCGGCACCGGCATCCAACAACACCCACGCTGGCGAACAGTGGAAGGTGAAAATTGAAGCGCAAAAGAGTTCCGTTGCGTCCCTGCAGAGTCAGATCGACAAACTCAATTCGTCAATTCATTTCGTCGAAGCCAACCGTTACTACAATGGCGTGCAGTACAACGAACGCCAGATCAAGAAGCAGGATGAAGTACAACGAATGCAGAAACAGTTGGACGAACAAAAGAAACAACTTGAAGATATGCAGGAATCCGCCCGCAAGGCTGGGTTGGGCAGTTCCGTTTATGAACCGTAGTTAGTCCGCCGCACGGTTTTTCATCTGCCGAAACCTACTCCGGGTCAATCGCCCGATCCAAATAAATCCAAAGCACGCGCGAGAACAACGCCAGACCGGGAGCCAAAGGCAAGAACAGCAAAATCGCCCACAAAGTTATTTTCTGCAGTGACCAGGAAGTGGATGCCCACAGCAAAAGCGCCAGCGCAACGATCGTAATCAGCGCCAGGCCATAACTGATATACATGGCTCCCAGAAAATAGCCTTGTTCGCGTTCAAACCTCAAATCACAATTTGGGCAGCGCTCCCGCATCCGGGGAAATCCAGTGAAAATCGACTTGCCAAATATTTTGCCAGAGCGGCAGCGGGGACACATCTGGTGGAGTATTGCCGAGACAGTTGATCTCTGGGATTCCTTTTTCAGAAGCCTGACCCCGTTAACATTCGTACGATCCTGCTCGATTGTAGCGCCGGCAAGTTTCTCCTGAAGCGACGCCGAAGGGATGCCGCCGCCACATGGATGTTAACCCGCCTCATTCGTTCCTCGCGTAACATGCTTGAGCGTAGAATCTTTGGTGGCGTATCATCGAGGCACAAAGCCGTGATTGGCCGAAGGCTCTCGCATTACGAGGTTCTCGCGGATCTTGGGGCAGGCGGGATGGGCGTGGTTTACCGCGCGCATGATACTCGCCTTGACCGCGACGTTGCCATCAAAGTCCTTCCCACCGATCGCCCCCTGACCCAAACCGCCCGGCGCCGGTTTCAGCGCGAAGCCATGGCGGCTTCGGCGCTGAATCACCCCAACATCATCACAATTTACGAAGTCAATTCCGAAGACAACACGGACTTCATCGTGATGGAGTACGTGCGCGGCATCACGCTGTCTTCGCTGCTCAAAAAGCGCAGGCTCGCGCTCAGTGAAGCCATCCGCTACTGCGTTCAGATTTCCGACGCTCTCACCAAGGCACACGCCGCGGGCATCATTCATCGCGATCTCAAGCCCGGAAACATCATGGTGACCGAAGACGGCCTGGTCAAGGTGCTCGACTTTGGTTTGGCCAAGTTCGATCCCGCAGCTGCGGACGGCAAGACTACAGATCAGGAGCTGACCCACCAATTCACCTTAACGCAACCCGGCGCGGTCACGGGAACCGTGGCCTACATGAGTCCGGAGCAGGCGCGAGGGGAGTCGGTGGATGCGCGCTCCGATATTTTTTCCTTCGGGATCGTGATGTTCGAGGTGTTCAGCGGGCATTTGCCCTTCGCGGGCCCGAACTCGCTGGCGCTGCTGCACAACCTTCACTTCAGCCCGCCGCGGGATCTTACTGAGATGCGGCCGGATGTTCCAAAGCCTCTGACGTTTTTGATATCGCGAATGCTGGAGAAAAAGACCGAGAAGCGCATTCAGACCATGGCGGAAGTTGGGAGTGAGTTGCGGCGAGGAGCTTCAGGTTTAGTGGACGGTCCGCTAACCTGGCACCCGAGCGACGCGACGATTGATATGACGGCGCCGAGTCCCCGGTCAGGCCGCTTCTCGAAGCGGGATATCTGGATCGCTGCTGGTTTACTTGTGCTGTTAGCTCTCGCCGGGATTTGGGGCTGGAGCTGGCAGAGAAAGGCGAAGCCGGCTCAACAGGCTGGGACCCAGGAGGCGCCGGTGGAAGACAATGCTTACGCACTTTATCGACGTGCTCGCGAAGACCTGGACCACTCCGATCGTGATGGCAATATCGATGCTGCGATCAAGCTACTGGGGCGAGCAGTAGAGCATGATCCGCAATCGGCAGCGAGTTACGCTGCGCTGAGCGAAGCCTATGGATACAAGAACACTTTCAATCCTGATCCGCAATGGATCAAACTGGCCTCTGAGTCTGCGAACAAGGCGGTCGCCTTGGATAACTATCTCGCCGCTGGCCATGTCTCGCTCGGCATGGCCAAGATGAGCGCGGGCGATTCGACCGAAGCGGAAAAGCAGCTCCGCACGGCAGCCGATCTCGATCCGAAAAGCGCTGTGCCTCATCGCGACCTCGCCCTGCTCTATGAGAAGACCGGAAAAGCCGATCAGGCGGCGGAAGAATTGAAGCATGCGGTCCAACTGGATTCCAAAGATTGGAAGACCTACATGGCGACAGGTTTAGAGGCTTATCAGGGCGGCCGCTTCAAGGAAGCAGCTTCAGCGTGGGAAACGGCCTTGAAGCTAGAACCGGACAATGTACAGGCGCTGCGGAACCTGGGCGCAGTTTATCATTCCATGGGCCGCGACGATGATGCGGTAGCGGCCCTCCAGCATGCCCTCGAAATAAAGCCCGTACCTGACGTCTACAGCAATCTGGGAACCATCTTGTTCTACCAGGGCAAGTATGATGAATCGGTCCCGGCCTTCGAAAAAGCAGTCGCTCTCAACGCCAACGATTTCGCTAATTGGGGCAACGTGGGTGACGCCTATCGCTGGTCGAGTGCCAACAAGAACAAGGCCAAAGCCGCCTATCAGCAAGCCACCGCATTGGTAAAAGAAGAACTCGCTAAGAACCCAACTGCCCCTGATCTGCAAACCGGCCTGGCGATGTATTTAGCGAAATCCGGTGACAATGGGGCAGCCTTGCGGGCGCTGAACCAAGTCGCAGAGGCGCACAGTAAGGACCCTGCAGTTCTTTACGACTCGGCAGTGGTCTACGAGCTTTGCGGGAAGCGTGACCAGGCGCTGGATTCGCTCCTGGCTGCCGTAAAAGCCGGTCAGGATCTGAATGACATCAAAAACGAACCTGAGTTTGTTTCGCTTCGCGCCGACCCCCGCTACCACCTGCAAATCCTGAATGCCGCCGCCGCCAAACCCTCCAATTAGACCTCTGCCGGCGCGATTTCCCTTGACTTTTTATTTGGTGAGGGGAAAACTCGACCCGCAATAGTTCAAACCCGGTAATTCACTTCCAAAAACGAAAGGGGAAAAAACGCGATGGCCAACTATCTCCTCAATCTGGGTGTTTCAACTACGCCCCCTGCTGCGAACGACGGAAATTTTCAGGCGGACAATTCTAGTCCCAATCCATTGCTTCGATCCTGCGTTTGGCTCACAGGAGGCGCTCTTCTCCCCCCTGTGCAGAACAACTTCTATAAGATATCGCAGGCGCTGGTCCAAGCCGATTGGAGTTTTGTCCAGGGGACCGCAAGCGCACTGCCAGCAAATGATGGCGATTCAATCTTGGTTCGCGTATTCCAAGCGAGCATTCAGGCGTCGCCATCACCAAGCTTGGTGTTAAACGCCGTATTTGGTCAGGGATCAAGTACGGAACCCGTGGGCGCCTTGGCTCTGCAGTCTCCGCTGTCAGTAAACGGTTATCCTCGGACGGTGATTGACAGCTTACAGTTGGCCTTTGTTGGCAATCCGCAGGGCGCGCAACAGTACTGGTCCACTCCGTCCTCCGACGGTGCCTGGACATTCTCGTTAGGTCAGATTTCCGGAGGAGACAACACCTACAGTTTCAACGCCGGTGCTTTGGTTTGTACCAACCCGGTCGCTGGTGCGCCCGTCTATCAGTACGGACTCGATCCTCGTGTAAAGGTAGGCATGGGCAAACGTGAAAAGGCTGCGGCGTAGTTTTTCATTCGATCCGGGCCATGGGATGCTGGCTCCAGTGGCCCGTTCGTATTCGCCATCGGTGTAGGGGTGTCCTCGCCCACGCGGGACCAAAATGAAAGCCGCAGATTTTCGCGAGCGGCGCTACCTCTTACGAGCCGCGGGCTGCGGCGATGCGACAATGGCTCGCCGCACGGGCACGATCGCGCCGCGGGAAGGATCGGCGGCAGCGTTGGCGCGCGCCAGCACTTCTTCCTGGATGTACTTCACGAAATCCTGAATCTGACGCTGCATTTCTTCCATGCGCTCGCGCATCTGCAGAATGATTGCCATGCCGCTGATGTTCACTCCCAAATCGCGCGCCAGCGACAGTATGAATTCCAACCGTTGCAAATCCTCGTCGGTGTAGAGACGCGTGTTGCCCTCGGTACGGGAGGGTTTGAGCAAGCCTTCGCGCTCATACAATCGCAAGGTCTGACGGTGGATGCCATACATCTCGGCCACCGACGAAATCATATACGCGCCCTTGGATTTCCGCTTGGTCATCGCTAAAAGTCTACAACAAAGAGAAAGAGGCCACGGATTAATGGAGGTTCACGGATTAGTTGTAAATCCGTGAACCTCCATTAATCCGTGGCCCGGTTTCCTAGGCGACCGCTTCGGGCTTCTCCTGCGGCGTCCAGCCCTCGGGTTTTATCGCGTGATTGAGAAGATAGGCCACTACGCCTGCCACAATGAGCAGCATTCCGAAAGCGAAGGAACTCATCCCCAGCACCTGCTCGGTTTCGCTGCGCACTACCGAGAATCCAAGCAGCAGCATAGGCGGGATGCCGACGGCTATGGCTCCGAACATTCCACCGGGGACGCGGAAGGGACGCGCCAGTTCAGGTTCGCGGATCCGCAAAACGATAAGCGCCATGAATTCGAGCGAGAGGCTGGCGCCGTAAAGCAGAATGTCGATGGTCACCAGGCGCTCGAAACCAAGCCCGAGGCACAAGGCCCAGCCTGCTGCGCAGACCAAAATCGCCACCCACGGCGCCCGCGATCGAGGTTGTAGTTTGGCAAAGACGCGGGGCAACATACCGTCCTGCGCCATGGCCAGTGGCAAGCGTGAGTAGCTCATCACCAGCGCGTTGAACATGCCGAAGCCGCTGATCATACCGCCGAGAGCAAGGCCAACGCGAAGTAGCGGACCGCCCAGCAAGCCAGCAATGTCCGCCCAGAATCCGGTCTCCCATGCGCTGGACGAAAGGCCGGTCATCCACATGGCGGCCACGGGCAAAATGTAGCTTAGAGCCACGATCAAGACCGCTGCCAGCATGGCGCGCGGATAGGTCCGCTGCGGACGCTCGACTTCGGTAGCGATGGTCGACGCGTTATCCCAGCCCATGTAGTTCCACATACAGATGAGCAGGCCGGTAAGGATGTCCACCGAGGACGTCGTCGGTTTAGTCACGGCGTGCGCCAACGCCCCCAGCTTGAAGGGTGCGATCGCCACAATAATGAGGAAGGGCGCCGATAGTACGAAGAACAGCCACAGCGACGTCGTCGAAACCACGCGGACCCCGGCAATGTTCAGCAATGCGCAGACAACAACAACCGCGAAGCCTACCATCCATCCTCGATATCCCACGGCGAACCAAGGGAACAGGCGCGTGAGATAGAGCACGAACAACGTCGGGTAGATTGCCATGTCGAAGATCGACGCCACCAGCGAGAGCCAGGCTTCCTGAAATCCCCAAAAGTTACCCATGGCGCGGCGCACCCAGGCGTAGTAACCGCCTTCGTAAGGAAGGGCACTCGACAGTTCGCCGATCATGAAAGCCGTAGGCAGACTCCAGAGGATTGGAGTCAGCAGCAGGATCAGGATCGCCTTTCCATAACCCGCGCCGTGAACGATGTCTTCTGTGCCATAAGTCCCGCCCGACACCATAAAGAAGGTGGCGGCGACGAGTGGCCATAGGGTCAGGCGAACGGATTTTTTCCGGGGGGCTACGAGGGTCGGTGGCTGGAATTGTTGGCGCGGTGCGCTAGCTGTTGCCAATTTCTATGTCTTCCTCCCTTGGGACGAATCACTCTCAGCCACACCGTCGCGTTGCTGCTGCTGTGGGCCTTCCAGTAACTAAGATTCCGGAAGCTGCGCTGGAGTTAGTTCGCAGTGTAGAGATTACGGGAAATTTCAAGGGATGCAACAATTTTCGTAAAAAAAATTGGCAGGAGAGCGGGTACGGCGGTAATGGCGAAAAGGCGTCAACCACAAAGGAATTCCCGCGTTCTCCTTTGTGAGCCCTCGTGTCCTCTGTGGTTAATGGTTTTTTCTTAGACGTTCTTCCAAAGGTCCGCGCGCGGGTCTTCGGGATTCAGCTTTGCCAGTTCTCGCAGGATTTCCTTGGAACGCTCGTCGCGGGGCATGGGGACGGCGGTCTTGATCTCGACGATCTCATCTCCGCGTGCGCCGTCCTTCGTGGCCGATGGGACGCCCTTTTCACGCAGGCGCAGCTTCTGGCCGGACTGCGTGCCCGGCGGGATCTTGAGCATGGTGCGGCCATCGATAGTTGGAACCTCTACCTTGGCGCCGAGCGCAGCCTCCGTGACGCTCACCGGAACGGTAAGGTGAATATCGTCGCCTTCGCGATGGAAAATGGGGTGGTCTCCAGTGCGGATAATCACATAGAGGTCGCCAGTTGGTCCGCCATGGGAACCGGCGTTGCCTTTGCCGGGAATTCGAATGCGCTGGCCATCGCGCGTACCTGCTTTGATCCGGACCTCCAACGGTTCGGTCTTTTCCACGGTACCTTCTCCGTGGCAGGTGGCGCACGTTGAAATGTTCTTGCCGGTGCCGTGGCAGCGTGGACAGGTCACGTTGAACTTCATGCGTCCGCCGGTCTGGGTGACTTGACCAGTTCCGCCGCACTCCGAACACTTGCCCGGCATCTCGGTGTATCCCTTCCCATGGCAGCTTCCGCAGACATCGCGCCGGGTGATGTTCAGCCGTATGACGCCGCCGCGTATGGCCGTCCAGAAAGGAACGTTGACTTGGTATTCGAGATCCGACCCTGGCTCCGGTTGGTCACTGACCGCACCGCCGCGGCCGCCGAACATGCCCGAGAAGATGTCCTTGAAACCACCACCACTACCAGTGCTGGTGGACGCGCGGCCGCGACCTGCTCCTTCGAACAAATCAGAGAAGTCGAAGCCGCCAAAATCAAAATTGGCGCCTTGAGCCCCGTCTCGGCCGCGGGGTTGCCCGCCCGAGAAGCCTCCAGGGAATCCCGAGGAAGACCCACCGGTACCGCCGCCCGCACGAGCGTAGGCGTCGGCCGTCGACGGATCAATGTTGTCGGAGTAGAAGCCCAGCTGATCGTAAATCTTGCGCTTCTTGGGATCGCTCAGAACGTCATTGGCCTCGGAGAGCGCCTTGAACTTCTCTTCCGCCCCTTTGTCGCCCGGATTGACGTCGGGATGGTATTTGCGCGCAAGTTTGCGGAAGGCTTTGCGAATGTCATCCGCGGAAGCGGATTTCTCTATTCCGAGGATTTCGTAGTAGTCCTTCTTGGTCGCTGTAGCCATTTCTAGTCGCGCAGCCTAAAGCTCAGTTCTGAATCTTATGTCTTCCCGCTTCGAGCACGCCGATGCGTTCGTATTTCGGCGCATCCACATAGACCGGAATACGGTTCACACCGGTGAGGGTTTGCGCGAAGACGTACCAGCGGCCTTCGTCTTCAGCAAAATTCAGAAAATATGTTTGTCCGTTTGCTTCAAATTGCAATTTCAATCTCCCCTGGGTTAGAAAAGCCAACCACGGATTTCACGGAGTCTGCTTTATCTCTACATCCGCGAAGATCCGTGCAATCCGTGGCCAAGCTTCTTGTTGTTCTTACTTCTTGTCTTCTACGTCTACGTACTCTGCGTCGATCACGCCTTCGTCTTTCTTGGCGTTGCCATTGGACGAGGCGTCTGCTCCCGCGCTCGGCCCTGCTTCTGGTCCGCCTGACGGCGCGCCCTGCGGAGCCTGCGTTGCTTTGTACATCTGCTCGGCCAGTTTGTGCGAGGCCTGCGTCAGTGTCTCGCGCGCTTTCTCCATCGTGGCTTTGTCGTTGGTCTCCAACGCCTTCTTCGCGTCGGCGATTGCGTTTTCTACGTCGCCGCGTTCCGAGCCGGAGATTTTATCGCCCTGCTCGCGCAGCATCTTCTCTACGCCGTAGACCATCGAGTCGAGTTGGTTCTTGGCGTCGATCGCTTCGCGCTGGGCCTTGTCCTCGGCCGCGTGTGCGTCGGCTTCCTTGGCCATGCGCTCGACTTCATCCTTGCTCAAACCGGAAGACGACGTAATCGTGATCTTCTGGTCTTTGCCCGTGGCCATGTCTTTCGCAGTCACGTTCAGGATGCCGTTGGCGTCGATGTCGAACGTCACCTCAATCTGCGGCACGCCACGCGGAGCCGGTGGCAAACCGGTCAGGTGGAACTTGCCCAGAGTGCGGTTCTGCGCCGCCATCGGACGCTCGCCTTGCAGCACATGAACTTCAACCGAAGTCTGGCTGTCCGCTGCGGTCGAGAACGTTTCCGTCTTACGGGTCGGAATCGTCGTGTTGCGCGGAATCATCGGAGTGGCTACGCCGCCCAGCGTTTCAATCGCCAAGGTCAGCGGAGTCACGTCGAGCAACAGCAGATCCTTGACTTCGCCCCCAAGCACTCCGCCCTGAATCCCGGCGCCGATTGCGACTACTTCGTCCGGATTCACGCCCTTGTGCGGCTCTTTCCCGAACAGTTCTTTCACGAGAGCCTGAATGCGAGGCATACGCGTCTGCCCGCCGACCAGCACAACTTCATTGATCTTGCTGGCGTCGACACCCGCATCTTTCATGCACTGTTTGCAGGGGCCAACCGAGCGCTGGATGATGTCTTCGACCATCGATTCGAGCTTCGCCCGGGTCAACTTCTTGACCAGATGCTTCGGACCGCTGGCATCCGCCGTGATAAACGGCAGATTGATCTCGTGCTCCATGGTCGTCGAGAGTTCAATCTTCGCCCGCTCCGCCGCGTCGCGCAGACGCTGCAAAGCCATCTCGTTGCCTTTGCCGCGCAGGTCGAGACCTTCGTCTTTCTTGAATTCGTCAATCAGCCAATCGACGATGCGCTGATCAAGGTTGTCGCCGCCGAGGTGCGTGTCACCGTTGGTGGCCTTCACTTCGATCACGCCTTCGCCGACTTCGAGAATCGAAATATCAAACGTTCCGCCACCGAAGTCGTAAACCGCGATGGTCTCATCCTTCTTCTTATCGAGCCCGTACGCCAGCGCCGCCGCCGTAGGCTCATTGATAATGCGCTTCACATCCAGCCCGGCAATCTTGCCCGCATCTTTCGTGGCCTGCCGCTGGGCGTCGTTGAAATACGCCGGAACGGTAATGACCGCTTCGTTTACTTTTTCGCCGAGGTAGTCTTCCGCCGCCTTCTTCAGCTTCTGCAGAATCATCGCCGAAACCTGCGGAGGCGTATATTCCTTGCCCTGCGCCAGCACGGCAACGCCGTCGCCCTGCTTCACGACTTTGTAAGGCACCATCTTGATCTCTTCGCCAACTTCGTCGTAGCGGCGCCCCATAAACCGCTTGATCGAATAAACCGTATTCTCCGGATTGGTGATAGCCTGTCGCTTGGCCACCTGCCCGACCAACCGCTCCCCGGTCTTGGTAAATCCAACGACCGACGGGGTAGTCCGCCCACCTTCTTCATTGGGGATCACCTTCGGCTCGCCGCCTTCCATCACGGCGACGCAGGAGTTGGTGGTTCCCAAGTCAATTCCTATAATCTTGGCCATAACTGGCTCCTCCTAAACTTGATAAGTCCTGTGTAATCAGTTGATTTATGATTACGAACGACCCCATCCTAAGACTTGAGTGAATCGTTGTCAAGGTTTAGATGCGGGAGGAGACGAGGAGGATGCGGTATTGCCTACCAAAAAATAAGGCCTCGGACGGGTGGCCCATTCTAGTCGCGTTCTTTGCGACTAGAGTGGGGCCTTTGATGCCGGGAACATCTAACTAAAGCCAAGAGTGTCTAGTTCCACGACATAGTTTACGAAACGTCCCGGGACATCCTTTACAGTTTCGATCGGGAAGATTCGGCTTGAGTGGGCCACCCGACCCTGGCCGCTGCCGAAGTTAGACAGTTCCGACTTTCAACCCCCGGGCCCTCTGCCAGACTAGCTCGCTTATCTGCTGCCGCATTCCTTGGAGATGGTTTTGACCGAGCTGACCGTGAGCGTTACAGCAGAAGTTGACCGCCCGGCATCTGAGCTGTCGCTCAAAGTCGGCGATTTCGTCCCGGTCACCTTCACTTGCTGGCCAAGGTATTGGCTCAGCTTGATGTTGTCGGCAGCGTGAAGCACATAACTGTTGGCGGGATCAGACTGCGTCAGTATGAAATCGCCACTCTGCCGGCTTACGCATCCCTGTACTGTCACCTGCTCCTTCGCCTTGGTTGACGGCTGAGACTGAGCTTGACCTGATTGTGCGATCAGACAGCTACCCACAAACAACAGCACGAACACAGTTGTTTTGATCATCGGAGGGACCTCCTGGAAAAGGATTTCATTATCTGTCTGCTTAGGCGAGTAGTCAACACTATGATTTGGCTTTGTTGGGTGCTTTTGGCTGAGTGCGCGAGTCAACCCTGCCCTCCGCCGGATATGTTACCCTTCCGCTGACAAAAATCCGCGGAGGCACAATGAAATTCAATACCTTGTCAGCGATCCTCTTGATTACTACGACCGCGATCACTCTGGGATCCTCTGCGCAGGCAGAGGTCAAGCTGCTGGCCTATGGCGGATACTCCATTGAACTGGAAGTAATTCTGCCTGTGTCTCCCAATGTGGCATATGACGCGGCTACGGGCGATATTGGCGCCTGGTGGGATCATTCGTTCTCGCAACATCCGAAGCGACTCTACATCGAGGCCAAGCCCGGCGGAGGCTTTTATGAAGTCTTCGATGACTCGGGCAATGGCGTGCAGCACGCCGTCGTCAACTATGCCGATCGCGGCAAACTGCTTCGCTTCACCGGCCCCCTGGGATTCTCCGGCAACGCGCTGGATGCCGTGATCACCTACGAGTTCAAGCCGGAAGGCAGTGGAACCCGCATGCACGTCATCGTCAACATGGTGGGCCAGATATCGAACGAGGACGCGCAGGCCGCGGATCAGGTGTGGCACCACTTCATCGCCGATCGGCTGAAGGCCTACATCGAATCGGGCGACTATCTCAAGAAGCCGGTGCCGGTTTCCGCGCAGGCCGACTTGCTCGATCAGATCACAGCCCAGGAACACCGCAGGTTGGATGCCCAGAAGGCCGGAAACACCGCCGCGTTTGCCGACACGATTGCCGAGGATGCAGTCTTCGTGGATTCGCGAGGCCCCGAGGGCAAAGCGGCCGTCGTCGAACACACTTCAAATGCCAAGCTCAAAGATTATTTCATGGACAATGTGAAGTTGGTCTACTTTACGGCGACGTCGGGCTTGATTACTTATAAAAGATCGGAAAAGACCATCGTCGGTAAGAATAAGGAAGCTCCGACCGATTTCTTTGTTTCAGTTCTTTGGGTGCAGCGTGACGGGAAATGGCTGTGCGTATTCAGCCACGAAAGCCGGTAGTCCAAACGACACTCGGCTAAACTTTAGCCCGATTGTCATTCCCAACCTGATTGTCATCCTCGCAACGCGAGGAATCTGCTGCCGCTCGGGCCGCGAAGATTCCGAATGCGGCAGTGGCCGAAATCTTTGTTGGATCCCGTTGGGTTGCGATTGCGATGTGAGGTCGGCCTGCGCGATCATCCTTACGCCCAACTCTCCCGAATCGGGAATCCATCAGCACTCCATCCAACATTTCCCAATTCGGGAAAAACCTTGTCAAGCCCCCTAAACCCAACAATTCCTCCTACCTCGTTCATTCGCTTACCAAAATAAATTCCGAAACCATGTCGTACTTACCCCCTCCAACTTGATATCCTAGAAGTGAGAAGACAAATGGCGCGGCCCTATGGCTGCGCCTTTTTTATTTCCCCAAACCCTGAAAGGCCCCATGACCCCATACATCCCTGAAATCAACGCAGTCGGACTCACTACCAGCAAGGCGCGTGGCGAAGCCGCCGAGGCCGCATTTCTTGCCAAAGTCACTAGCCTCGGCTTCGGTGTAGCCAAAACCTGGGGAGACAGCGAGCGCTACGACTTCATCGTCGACTCTGGCGAAAGACTCTCACGCGTCCAGGTCAAGTCCTCCCGCCGCTCCGACGGCTCCCGCTACATCGTCAAACTCAAGGGCGCGGCGGCCTATACTGCCAAGGAAATCGACTTCATAGTCGCCTATATCGTGCCCGAAGATCTCTGGTACGTCATTCCCATTTGTGTCGCCGCTGGACGAGGCCAGATGTACGTCTCTCCCGGCGGCAGCCGTCATTTCAGACATGAAAAGTACCGCGAGGCCTGGTGCCAGATGGCTTGCCCCCGCAACGAAATCTCTCCAACCAAACTCCTGGTCAAACGCCAGCAGGATTATCCCTTCGACCGTTGTAAGCTGTGCAACCAGAAATGCCCTCTGAAAGAACCCATCCTCAAGCTGAGTCGTGACGGTCACGGGCGATGGCAGAAGTTCTATGTCCTACCGGAGGCCGTAAAAGATCGCCGCGGACCTAAGCGGATCCGCAACCTCTAGTGTGGTGTCCCGCAAGTTCGCGTTATAAATCTGCACTGTCATCCTGAGCAAGCTGTCATCCTGAGCGAACTGTCATCCGGAGCAAGTTATCATCCTGAGAGAGTTGTCATCCTGAGCAAAGCGAAGGATCTATGTACTTTGCTCGCAGCACCGACGAGACGATACTAGCAACCCGTTGCAAAACTCCGGTTTTGTTGACCCGCAACTCCAGTGAGTGAACCAGAATTTCGGCCGCCAGACAGAACAGAACCGCGAGTCCGCAGCAAGCGGCGGAAAAATGCAGTCCGAGACGCAAGAGGCTGCGGAAAAACTCGAAGTTGCCTTTGATTTTGGGTGGCGCAGCGGTTCACCGCTGCGATAGATACTCTCGAGTCAATGGAGGCGTTAGCCGCTGAGGCAGCAGAATGGAGTTTTTCCGCAGCCACGCAAGCCGTGGGAAAAATTGAGACCGAGACCAGCCCCAACCGGGCGAAAGACCATCCGAGGCAGAAAAAGAAAAATGAGTTACAAAGCTGGCGGCGAAGTCGCAGGTGTAATCCTCCGCTCGGCCCTTTTCGCGGAATAGGCTCCCTGAGTGTGATCGCCAGCGCGGTCAATGAGTGTAATCGCGATTTTGCAACAGCTAGGAGTCGGAAGTGCCGATGAGAATCGAGTTCGCTCCCTGCTGCTCCATGAAATGGGCCAACGCCAGCACCAGTTGCTCAACAGTTTTTGCGTTGTACAGGGCCGACGCGCCGTCAGGGTCCAGCCATAGCGAGAAACCAAGTTCCTCACAAAGCGTTTCCATTCGCTCTTCCAGGTCCCCTTGCGCTAGGAACAGGGGCGGGCCACTGATTTGATCGCCTCGTTCCAACCTTGGCATTCGTTTCACGGTGCTCAACTGCCGCAGCGTGTCGAAGAGTATGGTGGCAGCACGCCGCTCTGATCGACTTGTAAACTGGGCTACGAAATCAGCAGAAGACTGTTCGCCACGTTCGGCGAGAATCCGTTTCTCCCGTCTCCGAGCAATGGTACTGAGGCATCCGATCAATAGAGCAAAGCCTAGGCTGGCGACTGTGAATGTCTTCGCGGCACCGTAAAGATCATGTGAGATTTGTTGTCGAGTGCCGAACCCGAGCCACAAACCAAGAGGAATCACAAGGCCGAAAAGCAACACGACGCTCAACGGGAATATGTCGTGCCTGTCAAATCGCATAATGGAGCGCCCTATTCCGCGAGGTAATTTGGCACTATTCTATCTCGGTTGCACCGTTAGTTGACGAAATCAGGCCATAGCGCAACTTTGCGCTGTCTGTTCGCCCCATCTCCGCGATTCGTGGCATTTTGAGTGTAATGGGGATGTTACGCCAAGAATCATGCGACAGCGCCGGTAAGCGGACACGTCCTCGAATGGAACAGGGGAGTTGGGGACCGCAAGGCGGCGCTACCTTTACTCGTTAGCACCCAGCGACTTCTCTCGTCGCCAAATGGCGAGCCCGGGCGCTCCTATCGCCAGTGCTCCTAACGAGGCAGGCCGTGGAAAGGGAGCAGTCAAAGTTACGGACTCGGTCTGCTCAAGGTTGGCAACATCCGTTCCTGTTTCCTTTCCGGCCACGATTGCTCGGTTTGGAATTGTCTCATAGGCATAGCCGGTCAGGATTGCGGTGATCTTGTAATTCTCGGGATTGGAGCTCACGTTGAACCGTGCCCAACCATAGTGAGCCTTTCCCTTAATCGCAAACTTAAAGCCGAGGTAGCGATTTTTTACGTCCTTCCATTGACCCCAGCCGTAGCTAGCCCGAAACATCCAATTGTTAAACACGCCATGAAAAAACTGCCCTTTCGGCCCGATCTGAGACCCGGCGCGAAGGGCAGATGCAAAATATACAAAGCTGCCGTGGCCCGCTGTCCCGTACCCCAAGATTCCGTTCCCTTGTTGAGCCGGGAAAACGGATAAGACCCCGGTTGGGCCAACTGAGGTGCCGTTCCCGCCGTCCCACCAATTCTCAAATTTGAAGTCGGCGTTCCCATCGTGATTTAGATCAACGAAAACAGTACCCGGCCAGCCACGATTAATAACGACATGTGCTGGCGTGTAGACGATTTTCCCCTCGGCCGGCTGCGCCAATGCCAATATTCCCACTCCGGCTGCGCTGGCGGAAAGAGCGTACATGTTGAGGTGTCGGTGAAGTGAATCGGAAAGGGTAACGGTCGCACGGGGCCGGGGAGAGCGGGTCATAGATCCTCCTCCGATGGTGGTTCATTATCCGACAGACACGACGGATGGTCAACGCTGCGATTCCTCAAGTGACGAGAACAGATGGGATGAGAAGGCCGGTCTCCGGCGGGATGCGATACGCTCCCAAGTTATCGACGTGCTCGAAGCACAGATAAAAAGGAGACCGGCAATGAAGAAGGTTAGCATCGTAACGGCAGCG
>Ga0210409_10001309_pt1 | contig 33098 bp, 30 predicted proteins | sample IncBWH17MmetaG_FD_161649 | JGI IMG/M metagenome (GOLD analysis project Ga0210409, IMG submission 161649) | Forest soil microbial communities from Barre Woods Harvard Forest LTER site, Petersham, Massachusetts, United States - Inc-BW-H-17-M | ecosystem: Environmental > Terrestrial > Soil >...
CCCGAGTTTGGCTGAACGTGAATGGGCTCGGTTTTCTTCATGGACATACCCGCCTTTCTACGATCTGGGCGGATTGTGGCTCTGCAGGACTCCCGTCGTCTTGAACAAACCTGGTGTGTTTGGAATGTTTCCGATGAATCGTGATCAGGATCGCAATTTGGCTGCATCTCGGGGAGCGCCGGGCTGAAGAGGATCTGCCTTGGCCAGCGCCCTTACTTCGCTAAGTCACTTTTTCGGGTTACGCGGTGCGAAGGGAGTTCCCTTCCGTCCAGCGGACCTGGCGCGGGGACATTCCAGCCCACCGCCGGAAGTGCCGCGCGAGATGGCTTTGGTCAGAAAAACCAGTCGCCAATGCTATTTCTGACAATGGAGCATGTGTGTCCCGCAGCATGTGTTCCACATGTTCCAAGCGCCGCCGCAGCAGATACGTGTGCGGCGGCATCCCCACTGACTGGTGGAATGCCCGAGCAAAATGGTCGGTAGAAAGACCCGTCAGCGCTGCCAGTCCATCGAGGCGGATCTTTTGATCGAGATGCCCTTCAATATAGTCGCGGACGCGGCGTGTCACGGCTGGCGACAAACCGCCGCGGCTCGGAGTTGGAATTGATTCCACCGATAAGTTTTCAAGCGCGCTCAGTCGAGGGCGCGATTGGATCATGGCATATTCCGAGTTGCGCACTTCCTTGGACGTTCGAAGGGGCGGCGTGATTAAGACGTTCCACGCGCTTTCCGAACCGAGCCGTATCCATTGAGCCGGGGAGTCCTGGTCATTACTACGTCGAAAGCGTGAGCGGTCGTAGTGAAAAAACGCAGATAGAGATTTGCCGCTTAACAAATCCCTCTCATCGAGGCCCAGCGCCTGCCGGGCTACGTGATCCGCGCCAACCACGCGTTGATCGTCGTCGGCGGCAAGGAGAAGACCTGCACCGCTGGTCCGAGGGGGAGCGGCTGCAATCGTCCAAGCACGACGAAAGGAGTGCCGGAAAAGCCGCTCTTCAATGGCCCGAACAGAAGCAGTTACGGCAGCCAGCACCAGTCCATGGGTGCGGTCGGACTGTCCCATATCGATTCTGGAAGCATCCAAAACCGCGATGAGTTTGTTGTCCGCGTCGAAGATAGGCGCGCCTGCACAACTGAGATTGGCGTGGCGCGTGCGAAAATGCTGCGCGCAGTGAACGAAAACTGGACGTTGTTCAACGATCGCAGTTCCGATTCCGTTAGTCCCCTCGACTTGCTCGGACCAAACTCCGCCCAGCCAGATGCCCCAATGTTTGAACTGCTCCGCCTTCGCCTCGTCGCCGCGATGCTGAATGGCGACTCCTTCGCGATTGCACAGCAAAACGACGTAATCTTCTTGCCGGACAATGGCATAAAGGCGGTCGATCTCTTCTCGCGCGTGGAGAAGGACGTCACTCACTGGCTCCTTGAAGAGGGCGAGTTCGGTCGGGGTGATGATGTGTGGTGTCGCGCTGCTTCTGCAATCGACATGATAGTCGCCGATGCAACGACGCCACGAAAGCACGATTTCACTGTCCGACGGAACGGAGCTTTCGGCCGCGACCGCCGACTCGACGAGATCGGCATGGCGCGACCGCGCCACTAGGGGATCGATCCTATGAAGATCTGCTGCAGGCACTGATGCCTTCCAACGAAAAGCGGCACCCAAGGGTTCTTTTCGCCCTACATGTCTCGCCTACATGCCGACTGATCTGGCGGCCGCCGAGCGCCACATCGTCGTAGCCGACTACACTAGCACGCTCCTCGTTACTCGAATGAAACGAAAATAAAAACCTCCGGTCGCTGGAGATTTTGTGACGTATATCAGGAATGCTAACCGCAAGTCGCGGCAACGGCTTTAGTCGACCACATGTAACTATCGATTGGCGGATTGGCGGCAGCAGTCCATCGGCGTGCCGGTCTTGAGTGCGAGAATCACTCTGGTCTTAAGCCAAGGAACCGCCCAAGTCGACGATTCTCAGCCTCGTTGTTTGTTCAGCCGTCCGCCAATTGGCGAAATCTCGGCGGTGCTTCGGCAATGGCGGAGCCGTCTATTCAACGACTTACAAGTGGCTCCTTAATTGCCATTTAAGTTGACACAAGTTGTGATTGCGACGAGGAATCAGATGCTCAGGATCACGAGAAAGGTAAACGGTGAAGTGGTCTTTAAGGTCAGCGGTCAACTAACCGAAGAAAACGTAGCAGAGGTGGAGGCAGTCATTGCAGCAGAAAGAAAAGGAAAACGAATTGTTTTGGACTGTGCAGATCTGAGGTCGGTTGATGGCGAGGCGGTTAAGTTTCTGGAGAAGTGGGAAGCGGATTCGATCAAGTTGAAGAATTGCGGCCTTTACATCCGAGAGTGGATCAGGAGAGAGCGGCTCGAAAGAGAATCACACCAGCATTCGGATAAATGAGCAACAAATGCGTCCCACTGAGTTTGAGTTTGTGCACTAGAAGGAGCAATTATGGCGACGGCAATACAATCGATCTATAAAAAAGAACGCGGTCCACAGCTGGGAAAAGGAGCGAATCAGGGGCTCTCCCGGTTTTTAGACGCGAAAAAACGCAGCGCTAATGCCTGCCAGTTTGAGCAGGCCATGCGGGAGAAAATCGTCGGGCAAGACGAGGCCGTGCAAGCGCTTGTTGATATCTATCAAGTGTTCTGCGCCGGTCTGCATTCTCTCGGACGCCCTGTGGGGAATTTGCTGTTTCTGGGACCTACCGGTTCAGGGAAAACGCGCGCTGTCGAAGCTGCGGCCGAGATTCTGTTCGGAGACAGCCGGGCGGTAGTCAAAGTGGATTGCGCGGAATTCCAGCACTCCCACGAAATTGCGAAATTGATTGGTTCGCCGCCAGGATATCTGGGGCACCGCGAAACGCACCCACTTATAACGCAAGAAGCGTTGGCGGTAAGCCACCGCGAGCACCTAAAACTGAGTTTTCTGCTGTTCGACGAGATTGAGAAAGCAAGCGATGCGCTATGGCAGCTGCTGTTAGGAATGCTAGATAAAGCGACGCTTACGCTGGGCGATAACCGGAAGGTGGATTTGTCACAGACCGTGATCTTCCTGACCTCGAACCTAGGGGGCAGCCAGATCGCCGATCTGATACACGGGAGTATGGGGTTCATTCAGCCGAAGGACAAGGCGACAACGGGATTGCACGAGAAAGTGCAGAGGACCGCGCTGGAAGCGGCGAGGCGGAAGTTCTCGCCGGAGTTTATGAATCGTTTGGACAAAGTGGTGGTGTTCCATCCCCTGAAGCGCGATGAACTGGATGAGGTTCTGGATATGGAACTCAGCCAAGTACAGAAGCGGGTGCTGGACTCGACGACGCGTCCCTTCTTGTTTCGAATTACGAGCGAAGGCCGGGAGTACCTCCTGGAAGAGGGAACCGACCAGAGGTATGGAGCCCGCCACCTGAAGCGCGCTATTGAGCGTTACGTGGTGTACCCAATTGCTAGACTGCTGGCGACTGCACAACTGCATCAGGGTGATGCGCTGGTTATCGATCACCATCTTGGCGAAGAGGGGCTTGTTTTCTTAAGAGACAAGGAAGACCGGTCTTCTGATATCCCCTTACCGAACACTGGACAGCTGATCACTGCGGAAGCTCGAGTTTAAGTGGCGACCACAATTCACTAAAGATGCTGGGGTTGCAACGATTAAAAATAGGAGCACAGCATGAGCACAGCAGCAGAATCAATCATGGAGCTTACCTGGCACCCAGAAAGCTCACCGATAAATGCGCCCTATCGTGCTGATGAACGGATGGCGCGCAAGTCAGAACGCACGCAATCCTCGTTCTTAGATACGATCGTAGGACGCCACGGCAGCCTGCGCTCCATTCTCAACCAGGTAGAGGCCGTCGCAGGCACAAGTACAAACGTTTTGATAACCGGAGAGACTGGCACCGGAAAGGAAGTCATCGCGCGAGCGATTCACGAGCTCAGCCCCCGTCGAAACCGAAATCTGGTGAAGGTGAACTGCGCGGCGATGCCCGCCGGTCTCCTCGAAAGCGAGCTCTTCGGACACGAACGCGGAGCCTTTACGGGCGCTATCAATTCTCATGTCGGCCGGTTCGCGTTGGCGGATCGTGGCACCCTGTTCCTCGATGAAATTGGAGACATGCCGCTGGAACTTCAGCCCAAACTGCTCCGCGTCTTGCAAGAACGTGAGTTTGAGGCAGTCGGCAGCACGCGGACAACGCGAGTCGATGTTCGCGTTGTTGCGGCGACCAACCAAGACTTGAAGCGAATGGCTCAGGATCGTGAATTCCGCGAAGACTTGTACTACCGATTGAATGTTTTCCCGATTTATCTGCCGCCTCTGCGCGAAAGGAAACCAGATATCCCCGAACTCGTGGAATATTTCGTTCAACAGTTTGCGGCCTCGATGGATAAATCGATCGAATCGATTCCTCAGGAGACCATGCGCTCCTTAGTGCGCCATCATTGGCCCGGCAACATTCGAGAGCTTCAAAACTACATTGCCCGTGGCGTCATTCTCTCCAATGATGGCGTCTTTGAACCGGCGCCTCTAGAGAGCTATCAGCCACTGGAACCCGAGATTTCAAACCCCACCCTCGAAGACAAGGTGCGAAGAGAAATTCTTGTGGCTTGCCAGCGCGCCAATTGGAAGCTCGGAGGTCCGCGAGGGGCAGCTGCAAGACTTGGCTTGAAACGCACCACGCTGTTTTACAAGATGAAGCGCCTTGGTATTGCGCCACCAGCAGACCATTCGCAGGACTGAGTTCAAAATTCGAAGCGCCTCTTGCTCCACTAGTCTTCGCAGCCGCAAGTGGACGAAGGCGCAATCACTCTCCGAGATGAAATGTGTTGTCAGCCCACTGCGGTCGCTTGGGCTATTCCCACGACCGCGACTCAAAGGGTCTGACCCTGGGACGTAGCGTTTCATTCGGGAGTGCCGCCCATCGCGTGAATGAACTCGTCGTGCGCCTCCGAATAGTTCAGCTCTGACTGGAGGAGGAGTGCCTTGGCGTCGTACTCCTGGGCGGTCGCCATTGCAGCTTGCGATTTCAGTGCGGCCCCTTGCAAGAGTTCTTGCTGCAGGATGCGGTTCGACTCGCTGCGCAGAGCCACCACCTCTTCCGACACCTTCAGCATCTGTTGCGTTCTTTCGAGTTTGTTGTAGGCAGAGTGCACGGCAAGTTCGACCTCGTCCGTCAGTCTCGCCACGTTCTCCTTCGCTTGAGCCAATTGCGCTTCACGTTCACGCTTCACGGATCGCTTTTGCCCTCCATCGAACAGGTCATACCCGAGGTGAACGCCAAAGGTGCCGAAATTGCGTGCCAGGAATGGAACATTATTTGCGTAGCTGTACCGGCCGAACGCCTCAACATCCGGGACCCAGATATCTGTCTTGGCCAAACGGACTGCAGCTTCCGCTTTCTCGACTTCGGCACGAGCCTCCAGGATTTCCGGATGCGAGGCCGTGGCAGTCGTAACGCATTCCTCGAGCGGGCAAGTCTCGTGAGACTCTGCAGAGACAGGATCAAGATCCAGGGCCGTCGTCAGAGGCAAGCCCATCAGATCATCCAGTTTCAACTTGAGATCCGCCAACTGAAGATCCGTCGTCAGGAGTTCTTGCTTCGCTTGCAATAGTTGCGCGCGGCTCTCGATCGATTCCTGTTGGAGTGAACTCCCAAACTTCACCTGCTCGATGCGCTCGCTTTCGAGGTCCTGCGAAGCTTTAATCCTTGCCTCTGTGGCACTGCGGTGCGCTTGAGCAATCAACACTTGGTAATAAACCTGGTGTACAGCAAGCGCCACGTCATTTCCAGTGAGTTGCGCCTTCTCGCGTGAAGCTTTTACTTCGGCTTGCGCGATATCGTTTGCCCGCTTGATCTTCAGGAGCGAGGTTAGTGGCTGCGTTATCTGCGTTCCACTCGTCGTCAGGTTGCGGCCCCCTTGGTTAATGACGCTGTTCGCAGCAGGAATCGGCGTTCCCGCCACCGTACCCAGGGTGCCGGGGGCAATCTGAATCAACTGCGTGTCCGTGACACGCAGAAAACTGCTGTCATTGCGTATCGATGGGAAATAGGAACCTTTTGCGGCCTCCTTCGCATGTTGTTTCTCATCGACCGCGTAGCCTGCAATGCGGACATTGTGGTTGTGCTTGAGGGCCAACTGAACGGCTTCCTGAAGGGTAATGCGGCGTGAAGGCCCGCTGTCTTTTTTTTCGTCGGCGGAGGTGAGCGAGCAAGCCAACGCTGCCGTGATAAGCAGAAAAATTGTTTTTCCTTTCATTATTTCGACTCCTTTTCGAGGACCAAGGTTTGCTGGACAGAGCTGAGGTCACCGTAGTTCAACGGTGACTTGCGCAACAGAGCGACAAGAATCAGAGCGCACACGCAGCTCCAAGCGATCAGCAGGAATCCATCGATAATGCTGAGGCTGTACGCCTGAAGACGAATGCGGGCCGCAATCAAGTCGACTGCGCGGGCACCGGCAGTTACCAACCCGGACGACTTGGCGTAGATACCTGCGGTCATCCCATGAATGTTCTGATTTGTTAGCCAATCTTCGCTGCTGACGTGTAATCCCAGCAAGTTTGAATGCAACTTTTCGCGTTGCGCCACGAAATGACCCATGTAGATTGCGCCTACGGTGCCGCCGAAGATACGGATAGTGTGAAAGAAAGCGGAAAAACTAAGGACCCACTCAGGTTTGGCCAAAGCGCCGGCGAAGATGGCCTGCAGCACAATGCAGCCGACAAGTCCGATGAAGGCAAAGGCCTGTCCGACACCGGTTAGTAACTCGGTGCGGTAGAAGTTCTCGGCCGCCCACGTGCTGCTGTATTGAGAATTCAACCAGGCCGCAAAGGCCGTACAGGCAAGACCAGTGGCGAAGAGGAGACGAGGATCAAATTTGCGCAACAGCAGAAGCGCAGCTGTGAACGCAAGTGGGATGAGTGGGATAGCGCTCCAAATGAGCGCCGGCCCAATCTGTTCGGGTTCGAACCCGCGGATAGCCAGCGCCTGTGGGACCAGAATGATGGTAGTGCAAAGAGTGAAGCGGAACCAGAAGAGCAAGGCTCCCAGCAGAACGGTGTTCCACTGCAGCAGATAAGGCAATGCCACCAGCGGATTGGGGCTTAGTAACCTTCGAACCAGCGCACACAACAGGAAGAATGTGGCGCCGGCAACCAATGCGTTGAATAGTCCGGAGCGCCACCAGTCCAGCCTTTCGCCTTGTTCGCAGGCGACCAGCAACATAGCAAGGCCGGCGCTGGCGTACAAAAATCCAGAGAAGCTCGGAGCTTTCCCCGATTTCTTAGGAGCATTGGTTGCAGGTATCCCGTAAAAGATAAAGATCATCATCAGTGGGGTGATGAGCGCGGAATTCCAGAACATCCAATTGGAAGAAAGATGTTCTCGATACCATCCGTAGAGGGAAGGCGCGATGTTGACCGCTCCGTCCACGAAGGTTGCGTATAAGGCGAGTGTGAAAGGGAGATATCGAAGAGGAATGTTGCGAAGCGCGAAGGTGAGAGTGAGTGGATAGAACGTGCCGGAGGTCAGGCCGCCCACAAAGAGCAAAGCGATGACCAGGCTGTAACTGTGCGCGAAGGGCAGAAAAATAAACAGCAAAGTGAAGACGGCGGCGGCTGTGAGCAAGATACGCCGCGGACCCAGCAGACCGCCGAGATATACGGTGAACGGGCCGATAAACATCAGGCCGGCATCGAAGGCACTACCAAGCCACGCGCTCTCGTCGTATCCAAATCCGCGAAGGCCCCTGAAATCGGGCATGCCGAGGGAGATCATGCGGCTGGTCAGGGTGACAACTCCCGCGCCGGTGACTACGCCGAGAATCCCCAGCAGGGGCTTGGTCGAAACCTCCGCAGGCATCGCGGCGGCGGCGGCGCGTGCGATATCTATCGGAGACGGGCGAACCGCGATGCTCGAGGCTGCCATGAATTTCCGGCTACTGTCTCGTCCGGACGGTCGCAATCACTGAGAGTCCGGGACGTAGTTTGGCGGCAAAGGCGGGGTCGTCCAGCGCAATCTTGACCGGGATGCGCTGTACAACTTTTGTGAAATTGCCGGTGGCGTTGTCGGGGGGCAGTAGGGAAAATTGTGAGCCACTGGCTGGAGCGATCTCCAGCACCTTCCCATGGAGCACCTGGCCGGGATATTGATCAATACGCACTTCGGCAGGGTCACCGATCTTCACGTTGGTCAGCTGAGTTTCGCGATAGTTGGCCAGCACCCACTTGGTGACATCAATGAACGCGATTACCTGGGTGCCGGGAGAAACAAGCTGTCCAGGGCGAACTTGTCGTTCACCCACGGTACCTTCACCGGGCGCGTAAATTTTCGTGTAGCCGAGATTCACGGCGGTTGCCGCTAGGCTGGCCTGCTTCGCATGCAGATCGGCCAGAAGTTGTCTATCCTGCGACTCTAGGACCACTTTGGATCGGCGCTCGGCTTCGGCACTGAGTTCACTGCTACGCAGCGCTGTTTGAGCCTGGGTGAGATCGGCGTCGCGGCTGCCAAGCTGTGCTGAGAATTGGTCGTCGTTGGCTACAGCGGCTTCAAGGGTTTGCTGCGTCGCTGAATGAGTCTGATACAGACCCTCCTGGCGCTTGCGTTCGGCACGGGCACGAACGAGTTGGGCCTGCACCGCTTCCTTGCCGGCTTCGGCTGCAGTGATTTGCGCTTTGGCTTGATCAATGCCGGCAAGCGCTTTGGCGATCTTGGAGTCTTGCAACTCGCGCTGGCGACGATTGTTTTCGATGGCGGCACGGGCAGCTTCAACGGCCGCGGTGGCTTGGTCAACTTGCGCGCGGTAGTCGTCGTCCTGCAATTCGACAATGAGGTCACCTTTGTGCACTCGCTGATAGTCGGTCACATGCACCGTGCGCACGATACCGGTCACCTTGGTGCTCAACGGTGTAAGGTCGCCGCGGACGTAAGCGTCATCAGTCATCTGTTCGACTTTGCCGCCCTCCCAGGCATTCCAGTTGCGAGTGATGGTGATCAAGACCGCCAAGGCGAGCGCCACAACAAGGAGAGGAGTTACGAACTTCTTCCATCCGGCGCTACTGTGAGAGGCCGCGGTAGCTTCGCTGTCAGCGGGCAGCGGTTTGGTCACGGGGGTGGCGGATTTAGCCGGTACAGGCGAACTGGACATTATATTTGCTCCTTCAGCAGCAAGAAGTCTGCGAACGCTGCGCTATATGCATGACTGAGTCGCTTGGGCCCTTTGCCTATCAAAGATTTACGCGTAGAAGTCATCGGGCGGTTTCCTTCTTAAATCGCGCAAACAGCGCGTGTCAAGGAAAACAATTCATTACTGACTTTGGGCCAGAGGAAGTTGCGACGTGAGCTGTACATCGATCATGGTGCTGATGCGGCGGTCGAGTTGAAAGAATGTCGCAGCTTTCTTTCCGGGCAAGACTCCTCGAAAGATCGGCACATAGCGCTGACGAAGTTTTGTTTGTTGGATGTCCGCGTCCAGCCAGCGGCGAATGAGATTGTCGGCCTGGTCATCGGTCAGGGTTTCGTATTCGTCCGAATATTCTTTGATAATCGCCGTTCTCGTGTCGTTGATCTTTCCAGTTTCCGCCGAGTATTGTTCGTACACTTGCCAGAATTTTGTCGCTTCGCTGTCCGTCAGTGTCAAATTCGCGGCAATCAGTTGCTTCTTCATCGAGCGTATGTCCCTGCGTAGCAGCGCCAACTGTTGATCGGTGATCGCGGTGTTGCCGGCGGCGGACGCTTGCGAAGATGTATCTTGAGCAATTGCCGTTGAGCTTCCGACCACGCACAGTCCAACAAGCAGGAGCGCAGAAATTGTGATTCTTTTCAAAGTGTCCCTCTCTTTTGGGTATCGAATTAGCGAGCTCTATGACGCGATTCGGTCGCAAAGTTCTTGTCGCCGTCGGTCAGTGTTGGTGCAACCGGTTTGCCAACTGAATTGCAACGCTATGACCGCAACAGGCATAGGAAACAGACGCTTACAAGGGCGAAGGGCCTTGGTCCTTGGGTAGCGACGTTAGTTCTGCCAACCGTTTAGCACTTTCGCCACCCGATTGACACCGACACGCGCGAATCGGCTCGGATCATTCCTTACTGAGTGCCTGCAACTCTTCTTGGCAGTTGCGGTAATGCCGATTTCGTTTGTGCCCCATTCCGAAGGCTATGTCTGGAATTGCGATTGCTAGGAAGCACTCTGTCAAGGTTCGAATGAATGTGAAGTTTTTAGAAAGAGCAGGTTGAACCGATGTTCGCAGTCGCAAGCAGTGCCGCAATCCTCCCAATCTCGGGCTTTCCCGCAGGAGTCGAGGTGCACTGGGAGACACAACGTCGAGTTGTGTGGAATGAACAAGAGCACACGCGCGAGGAGTACGAGCTCGTCTATGAAATCAGCTGGATCAAAGAGCTTGGTCTCTGGCGGAGCTTCCTAAGGTCGCGACACAAGGTGAAAAGCTAAAGTCAGCGGAAATCACCAGCCTTATCGGCGCGGGCCGCAAAACTTCCTCCAATGAAGCAGTGAGCTTGCGATTTTAGTGGGCGCAGCGTGGGAACAGCGTCGTTAGAACAATCAAGTCCCATGGCGTGAACAACCAATGTTCAGCTTGATTTCCAAGGCTCTCGGCGGCACTGGCGAAAAAACCTAACCGATGACGCTTCGCCAAATTTTGGAGGTGTTCGGCACAAATTCCCGTAAGGTTGGCGACCTCGGCATAAGTGAAGATCTTTTGGCTCGCTTTCAGAGTGATCATGAATTCAAGTCTCCGCCGACTCTGGAGTCATTTGCATTTCAAGAATTCGGACGCCGAAAGGGTCGTCTATTGATGGGAGCCACAAGAGTCCGTTCCGTTTGATCCGAGATCTGTCGTCTTGCCCGAAAGAGCCTGGCCTTGAACGTCCCGGCTGAAACACCGAGCATGGCGGAAGCTTCTGGGCCCGAGAACTCGTCGTAATGAGTCATCGTGAAGGCCTGTCGAAGCGTCGGTTTCATTTTCGCGAGAATCCCGTTGATGCACTCAAAAGTCTCCAGTTCCGCGTGAACCATCTCCGGATCAGGTCCCGAGGCCGGAATATTTTCCGCCCAGTTGACTTCACTTGAGCTGGTATTTTCGGGGAGCGGCTGGATCGTGGATGGTTTACGTTTGCGTCGGATCATCAAAGCAGCGTTCAAGACGACGCGCGTGAACCAGGTCCTGAGGGCGGATCGGCCCTCGAAACTCCCCAAGTGGAGATACGCGGAAAGAAAGGCATTTTGGACTGCGTCTTCGGCGTCTTCTCTATTGCGAAGGATGCCATGGGCCGCAGCTACGAATTTCTGGCGCGACGCCACGAACATCTCTTCGAAAGCTTCCGCCCCTATGACTTCCGCTCGAGTTTCGGCGACGTTGTGAGCTTCGTAGCTAGGCGACTCGCAGGAGGTCGACCGCCCGTGCCTTTTTCTTGTTCTGAAAACGGGCAAGGGCTTGCTGATTCCCGCTGGATTGGTGCGCCCAACGAAACTTGCAGATCTCGATGCGTAGGTCATTGGCGATCTCCGTTTCTCTCTTGCTCTCAAAAGCAAGTGTGAGTCCAAGGCGGGGCTTCGCCAAACAATCAGCTATGCGTCTTGTTTTCAACGAAAAGTGGAAACTCAGGCCATTCAGCAATTACGGCGAGAATGGCATGGCTCGCCATTCATGGCGGAGATTTGACGGTAACGTCGACTTTGTGACCTAGATACTCGTCTCATAAGCGCTATTAGGTTCTTCTCCTCACGCGTCTTCCTATCAACGAGATACTGCGACCGACTTGCGAGCAGCTTGCGCTGAATGTTGCAACACATTTTACAAAGAGGGCTCGGACATTAGGGCCATAGTCCAAAAGAAGTTTGGCGTGATGCGGAAGCACGGCGAACGGACGACGATCTCGATGGCGCTAGACAAAAGCCACATTGATAGATAGCGGATAATGGTCGGAAGCCGAAACCGAACGGTGAACAATAGGTTTGATGCTGCGAACACGACCACGCGTAAATATCCAATCAATGATCCGTCCGTGTTCGAAAAAAGACCCGGGTGTCGTTGGCTCGTGATGGTTCGCGAATGCGTCTTGAAACTGAGCGCGGGTGACTGCACCGGCTGCAGGTCCCTGGGATACATCCATATTGAAGTCGCCCGTAAGCAGGACAGCTGTATTCGAGGTATGTCGGTTACTATCCTCCAAAGCTTCCGCTAACTGAGCGAAACGCAATTGATCATCCCCTCTACTCTCCAAATGGAGGTTGTAGGTAACGATTGTCTTGCCTGCAATATTGGCGTCACTGATCAGTGCCAGACGGCCTCCGAGCCTCTCCTGAAACGGCGGGACTTCGGGAAGAAACCAGTGCGGGTGCCAGAAATGCGATTGTTTCTGGAACCGGATAATGCGGGAATTTGATAGAGGCCAGCGCGAAAGCGTTGCTTGGCCGTGGTACGCAGGTGATGTCTTTGATCCCTGTGTCAGTTCCTGAAACTCGCGACCGAAAACATAGTTTATCGCCAGCTTCTGCGCGATTTCCCTCGCGACGTTGATGTGATGAGTCCGCCGCGTGTTCAAGTCCGCCTCTTGCAACAAAATGATGTCCGCTTTTTCGCCGGCGAGGAACTCGATTACCTTGTGCAGCTTCGCGCCGCGGTCAATGTTCCAACTCACAACCCTGACAAAATTGGGCGGAAAAAGATTCCAGCGTGGGACTGTGAAATTGCCGCTTTCAATCTCCTGCATGACGTTCATATGCGTTCATGAATCGTGCCGCTCAGTCTTCGGCGTCGACCCTCGCAGCGGCAAGAAGCACACATTTCTCCATCCTCCTACTTTCAGAACGTGCACGCAGACCGCCATTTGTTCAACATCGCCTTCCGTCTTGAACCTGTACGCGTCGATTGCTCCGTGAATACGTTCCGTGAATTCCGCGCTTTCGGCAACTCCGTGCCTTCAACAACTAAAAGATGGTTAACGGCAGCGCAAGATGTCAACAACTCGCCCAAACCGTCGACGCCTTGCCGCGGAAATTCCGAGCCCCGGTTCGATCAGTCCACACCTGTCTGTGCGAACGCTTCTCAAGCCGCTGATAAGAATCAGCATCCGGAGCAGGCACTTGTGGACCGTCCATTGGAAGGACGCATGCTTCGTTAAAGCGAATGCAGAAATGTTTGCGTTGGACGAAGTCGTAAATGATGTTGCCGATGAGAAGGGTCTTCATCGCTTTAGTAGTGGCATGCAGCCTGACTTCGCATGGAGTCTTGGGGCAGACTACTGCGGCTACGGGCCGCGTGGAAGGGACTGTCTTTGTCGCAGTTTCTTCCAGGCAGTCCTTCGCGGCGGGCGCGACAGTCAGGCTATCCGGTCCTGTGGTTCTTGAAACTGAAACGGATGAGAACGGCAACTACACATTCGCGGCAGTCGCTTCCGGAATTTATCGAATAGAAGCTTTTCTTCCAGGTCTGGAGGCCGCGCGCACAATAAGCGTCGAGGCCGGCAAGATTGTTCGAGCAGAGTTGCAATTGAAGCCTGCCGATGTGAAGAGCTCCGTCACCGTAACTGCAACTGCGCCTGAGACAAAAGACCCCGCTCCTTCTGAAACCATTTCTGAAAAGACGCTACGTGATGCTCCCAACGTGAACGAACGGTTTGAGAGTTCCCTTCCGCTTGTTCCCGGAGTTTTGCGAGGGCCCGATGGCCGCATCAATCTCAAGGGCACCCGCAATACGCAGAGCGGCGCGCTGGTAAACAGCGCCAACGTCACAGACCCTGTGACCGGCGGCATGGCCATTAATCTCCCCATCGATGTGGTGTCGTCCGTACAAGTCATTTCGAATCCCTACGACCCTCAGTATGGGAAGTTCACAGGCGCTGTTGCGACCGTCGCTACAAAGACAAGCGACTACGACAAATTTCACTTTTCCATCCAGAACATCGTTCCCCGTTTACGCGATCGAGACGGAACTATCGCCGGCCTCGGCGCCGCCACGCCGCGGATGACATTTACCGGACCGCTTATAAAGGGCCGCATCGCGATTACGCAGTCCTTCGAGTACCGCTATATACGCACACCGGTGAACAGCCTTCCGCCCTTGCAGCGGGATACGAAATTAGAGAGTTTTGACTCTTACACACAATTCGACTTCAACATCACGCCGAAGCAAACAGCTACTGCGTCATTTGCACTGTATCCGCAGAAGCTGGATTTCCTCGGTTTGAACACCTTCACGCCCCAGCCTTCAACACCCGATTTTCATCAGCGAGGTTTTCAAGTCTACGTGCAGCACCGCTACATAGTCGGGGACAAGGGCCTGTTAATTTCGCAGGTCAGCTACAAACGATTTGACGCCGACATTACTGCTCAAAGTGACGATCCGTATCGTCTGCTGCTCGAAACAACCGAAGGCGGCTTTTTCAACCGTCAGGCGCGGCGAACTTCCCGCAGCAGCTTCCAGGAAAGCTATCAGTTTGCCCCCAAGCGATTCGCCGGCTCACACGAGTTCACCGTTGGGATGAGTTACGAGCACTCCTCCTACGACGGGCGCCAGTCCTTCCTGCCCGTGGAAATCGACGGCGTCTCCGGCATGCCAATCGAACGGATCTCGTTCACCTCTCCGTCGTTGTTCCAAGTAAATCAAAACGAAACCTCCTGGTTCGCGAGCGACCAGTGGACAATCAACCCACGTTTTACTCTGAACCTCGGTATCCGTTTCGATTCAGACACGATCACAAGTTCCACTCACGCTGCTCCTCGTGCCGGATTTCTCCTTGCAGTCACCGGCGATGGCAAGACATTGTTGAAGGGCGGTGTGGGTCTCTTCTACGACCGTGTTCCGCTCATGGTCCCTGTTTTCCCCGATCTTCCCAATCGCACCGTTACCGTTCTCGGCCAAGTGGAGTCCGTTTTCTACCGAAACACGATCAAGGGCGACCTCGAAAACCCGCGCAGCAGATCTTGGAATCTCGAACTCGACCGCCAACTTCTCGCAGGCCTGTCGCTGCGGCTCGCATATGAACAACGCAACACGACCAGAGACTTTGTTGTTTCGCCGATCTCCTCAGGGACAACGGGAGTCCTCGAACTTTCCAATCGTGGCAGCGACTCCTACCGCGAATTCCAGGTGGCGGCTCGCTATCAGGTAGCGCGCCACGTGTTGAACGCGTCGTATGTTCGGTCCAGGGCCTTTGGCGACCTGAACGATTTCAATCAGTTTTTTGGCAATCTCGCGCAACCGGTGATCCAACCGAACGCACGCGGTCGACTCTCGTTTGACGCGCCCAATCGTTTCCTGTTCTGGGGCACTTTAGCGGCGCGGTGGAAACTGACGCTGGTCCCGGTTTACGAGATTCATACCGGATTTCCCTATTCCGTGGAAAACGAGTTCCGCGAATACGTTGGACCGCGGAACGTCGCTCGTTTCCCCCGCTTTTCGTCTTTCGATCTCCAGATCACGCGCCCCCTTACGTTGCACCTTGGCGAAAAGCATCTACACGCTCGCGTAGGGATGGGGGTCTTCAATCTCTTCAACCACTTCGACCCGCGGGATGTGCAGAACAACCTTGCGAGTGCCAGGTTCGGGCAGTTCTTCAACACGAGCTGGCGCGAATACCGCGGCAAATTTGTTATGGAGTTTTAAAAATGAAAACCCACTTACTACTCTCTGCTTTCCTCTTGATGTCGGCACTTCCTGTTGCGGCACAGGATTCGACGCCGAACTCGACGGCCGAGGAAATTGTGACCCGCATGACGGCTCACGATTTGTCACGGCAGAGTTCCATCGAGGGCTACGCGGGGATGCGCCGGTACGTCCTCGAGAGCCAGAAATTTCACAAACGCGCTGAAATGCTCGTGCAGGTGCAAGGCGACAAGGACGGCACAAAGCATTTCGAGGTTGTTTCTGAGGAGGGATGGAAAGCGGCACACAAGCACGTCTTGCACAAAATGCTCGAATCGGAGTCGGAAACGTCGCGGCCCGAGATGCGCGCCAGTGCAAAACTTATCCCCAAAAATTACGATTTTGCTCTGGTCGGTACGGAACTGGTTGCCGGCCGTACGGCCTTTCTCTTGGAGATTCGTCCCAAACGGAATGAACCCTACTTGTTCGAGGGCCGTATCTGGGTGGACGCCGAGGATTACGCGCTCGTCCGCGCCGAAGGCAAACCTGCCAAGAAACCTTCGTTTTGGACGAAAAGTATCTACTTCGTGCAGGTCTATCAGAAGTGTGGTCCTGTCTGGTTTCCACTCTCGACGCAAAGCGTAACGGAAGCTCGTCTGTTCGGAACCACGGACGTAAGCATCCAGTATTTCGATTACGCACCGAAGATGTCGACCTCATCGGGCAACTCGGTCATGTCTGCGAAAGCGTCGGCAAGACCATGAGTGCCGTTACTCAGTGTCTGATTCTTGCGGCGGGCAACGGGAGCCGAATTGCTTCGCTCGCGGCCGATGTTCCCAAGCCTCTTGTGCGGGTTTGCGGGGCGCCGCTTCTCGAGCACGTCATGACGTCCGCTCATGAAGCGGGAATCGAAAGATTTGTAATTGTTGCCGGGTATCGTGCCGACTTAATTCGCCGATGGCTGAGCGACCGATCGATAGACGGCGCTTCGGTGACGTTGATCGAGAATCCGGAATACCACAAGGCGAATGGAGTCTCTGCCCTGGCCGCAAAGGCAGAGTTCAACCAGCCATTCCTGTTGCTGATGTCGGACCACATTTTTGAGCCGGCAACGGCCAAAGCGTTGATGCGCCAGCCACTCGGGGAGGATGAGGTCATCCTCGCGGTCGATTCGAAGTGTGATCGCATTTTTGACCTCGACGATGCAACCAAAGTCCGCTGCGAAGGAAATTACGTGGTCGAGATCGGCAAACAGCTTTCCCGCTACAACGCTCTCGATACCGGAATGTTCTTGTGCAGCTCGGCGCTCTTCACCTGCCTTGAAACGGTGAAGAAAAACGGAGACTGCTCGTTGTCAGACGGCATGCGCATGCTGGCGCAACAAGGGAAACTTCGTGCCTTCGATATTGGCGGAGGGCATTGGCAAGACGTCGACAGCCCTCAGGCTCTCGAGCACGTTGAAAGAATCTTCGACCGGGAGTTCACCGGGCAGCAAGCGGAGAGTCTGGTTCATGCTTAAGATCTCGCGGTCAGCGCGTCTACCGCTAAGAATTCTCGCAGGTTTCTTGGGCGCGGTGTTGTTCGGCTACCTCATTTGGCAAACTGGCCCTGACAGGCTTTGGGAGAACGTGGTCAAACTCGGTTGGGGTTTTATCTGGGTGCTGGCGGCTGCAGGAGTTTCGCATGTTTTTAAGACTTGGGCTTGGCACCTGACCCTCGATGGCCACAAACATAAGGTTTCTTTTTCTCGACTCCTGGGACTAAGGCTTGGAGCGGAGGCTGCTGGACAACTCGGTATCGTTGGCCAGACATTTGGCGATTCCGTCCGAGTCGCGCATCTGAGCCCTGACATACCAAAAGCCAATGGTCTCGCGTCTGTGACTCTCGATCGGGGACTCTACTTCGCAACCGGTATCATCGTCCTCGTCGGCGGGTTTGTGGGAGCTCTGCCGGTGCTTTCGCATACTCATACACTCCGCTTGTATGTGAGTCTATTTGCCCTAATCCTGAGCACTTTCTTGCTATTGACCCTGCTGGCTGTGCGGAAGCGCTGGCAGGTCATTTCGCAAAGCGCGCGGTTTTTTGCGAAGGTGCCATTTCTCAAGAAATGGATAGAAGCAGAATACGTTCTCATTCAGGCCGTTGAGAATGCACTTTTGGATTTTCACCATAATTCCACTGGAGCATTTTGGAAAAGCTTTTTTTTGACTCTGGCGTCTCATTTCATGGCCGTGATGGAGGTTTGTTTGATTCTCCGTCTCATGGGAGTGAAGTTTGGTTTCTTGAGCGCCCTGGCCATCGAAGCGATGACCAAACTTGTAAATCTGGTGGGCAGCATCAATCCCGGAAACTTCGGGACCTTCGAGGGTGGAAACATACTGATCGCCAAGATGTTCGGTCTGAGCACCCCCATTGGATTGACGTTGGGACTAGCCAGGCGCATGCGAGCGTTCTTCTGGACCGCCGTCGGCGGAACCTGTCTTTTCATTTTGACTAAGTCGAGCAGCTCCGGAAATGCCGAAGGGCGAGGGACCGCGCCGAACGCGCCGGAAGAAAATGTGCAGGAAGAAACCGATCATCCTTTGGGCGTCGCGTTGGGGCGTGACTTCACCGTCGCGATTCTTCTCAGCGACCGAACCGCGGGCAGCGCACAATTAAGGGCCGGACTCGCTCGCGTCGGTTCATTACCCATTCTGCTTCGAAATATTTTGGCGGCGCGCAAGCTAGGAGCCTCACGGGTCCTAGTTGTGGTTGATCCGATTCTCAGGCGGCGGGTCCAGTCCGAGCTGTCTTCCATTGGGCGTCTTCCGGGATCCGTCGAATGGATCGAAGTGCGTGCGGATCTTACGCTCTCGCAACGGCTGCGGATGATTGCGGCGCATGCGTGCGATGAACGCGTGATCCTCGTCGACGGAAGAACATCGTATCATTTCTCGTTGATCCAAAAGGCCAGGGAGTCGAACGCCGAAGGTATCGATGTGGTTCTTGACAGCGACGGTGAAGATGTCGGCATTTATGCGTTGACCGCTGCAACCTGCAATGGTCTCGCGAAGCATTCCGAGGCACTGACTGCCACACTGCAGCAATTACTAATTCCCGCAGACGGACGCCCGCTGGTCATTCGCATTTCGGTCGCGGAAGACTTGTGGCAACGCGTGGACACCGAAGAAGATCTTCGCTCCGCCGAAGGAAAACTGGATCGCTGGCTTGTCAAACCCACAGACGGAATCTATGCGCGGCTTAACCGGCGCATCTCCATACCGATCAGCCGACAGCTAATCAAGTTCCCCATCACCGCCAATATGGTCACACTCTTCACTCTTGGAGTCGGGATTGCTTCCGCTGCGTGCTTCGCTCTTGGCGCCTACTGGAACACGTTAGCCGGCGCCTTTTTGTGTCTAACCGCGAGCATTCTGGACGGGTCAGACGGCGAAGTCGCTCGCTTAAAGTCGCAAGAATCAGCTTTCGGTTGCTGGCTGGAAACCGTATGCGACTACCTGTTCTACCTGTTTCTTTTTGTCGGCATGACCGTGGGATTGTGGAGGAGTTCAGGATCCCGGATGTACCTGGTGTGGGGCGCCCTGCTGCTGTTTGGTGCGATCGCGAGCTTCCTCGCCATAGGATGGGAACGACATCGCCTCGCCGCCAATCGTCCCGAGCAGCTATTAAAAATCTGGCAGGCCCACGCAGAGAGCCGGCCATCGAATCCATTTTTGTACGTCGCCCGGCATATTGAGTTTATCGTGCGCCGCTGTTTTTTTCCATATGCGCTTCTCCTGTTTGCGCTCTTTAACATTACGAATGTGGCGTTCGTTCTCAGTGCGATTGGGGCCAATCTGGTCTGGCCGATCGCGCTGTACTCTTCACATGCGTTTGCGGCAGGTCGGAGTTCAGCTCCAAGAATTCCGAAGGCTTCCGCCGAGGCAAGGGCCAGCATGCGTCAATATGCGCCTATCCAGCCTTAAACGCCGATTAGTTGATACGCCCGGAATGAATCTCGGTGGACTTAAACCACGCTGTCTGTCGGACAAAAGATCAAAGTGTTTGAATCACTGAAGTGGACTTAACAACGAAACAGACTGAAAGGGTCTGCAGGAATGACATCCTTGTAATCTACAGTTGTCGTTGCAACAACTCCAGCTCGGTGCGACAGCTGTCACTGAACTGCCTCAACGGATCTTGGCCACTTATGGCCTGAGACTCAATCTGGTCAGCCGTCAGGTTGGGCTGCGGGTAGGTATTCACGATAGTCTTTATTACGTTTTCTGCTGTTTGCAGAACGGGCTCCGAAGAACTGAGCCTAATGCGGCTCAGCAGCGCGTAAACTGGCACCAGTTTTTGAAGATCACTGACGTTGTACTGCATGGCGTCGACCAGCAAGCGCGCGCTTTCGCCAATGAAATCGGAATATAACACCTCGCGTCGCGCAATCTGCTTTCCCAGCAAGTCGCGCCGGTCCTGATGCCTCGCTGTGATCCATGTCCCGACGGCCGAGCCCAATGCACCGACGAGCGAACCAGCGATAGCCGCCAGGGCCGTGATTATCCCCGAATTTATAGGTGCTCCGAACGTATCCACTCCTTGATTGCTTCGCCGATGCCTTACATGAGCTGCAAACAACAAAGCACCGCTATTTCCAATAAATCGAATGCTTCCAATCCCGTTTAAATACCCTTTTGACAGATGCTTGGCTAGCGCCAGAGAGCCCGAGTGCGCATCGCCATGGATAAATGAATGGCAAGGCTTTGACAGTTTTGTCTGCGGATGTTGACACCTGGGCGTCGTCAACTTTGTCAGGCTAGCCGCGACAAACCCTCGACGATTATGTCAATCAAGAGACGCAACGGCGCCGGCAGCGATTCCCCACTGTTTGTTCTCGTTATCCGTAAGACGCTCAATCAACGCAGTTTCTTGATTGGCGCTCTGTCGCAATCACCTGGAGACCGCATTGCATGGTTCAGGGTGTGCAAGCGATCTTGGTCTTCAACTGCGATTGCTGGTCATCAACCGCTCGTTCACCTGAAGTTCTTCGTGGGGATGCTTGATGAGGATCGTCGAGACGATGCAAAAGGCAGATTGGCCGGCGATCATCAGCCGAGCTACCGGCGTTGTTCTTCTCCTCGCGGGCGTGCTCCTCTCCGCAGGGTTGTGCGCCGCAACTCCGCAAGCCAACTCGGTTACCAGCATTTTCGATTCAAAGTCCACGCCGGCGGATTCGATCCGTCATCTCTCGCTCTTCGTCCTCGGCGTCACCGGACTGATTTTTCTTGTGGTTTTCAGTTTACTGAGTTACGCGGTCGTGAAATTCCGCAGCCGAGCGGCGGACACAGAGCGCGAGCCTGCGCAAGTGTATGGAAGCACGCAGATTGAACTCGCCTGGACCATCATTCCGATTCTGATCGTTGTTGTGCTTTTTCTGGCGACGGCGAGAGTGATTCATGCAATCCAGGACGCGCCCAAGCCTGCTGAGGCGGTGGAAATAACCGCAATCGGGCACCAGTTTTGGTGGGAATTTCGCTATCCCGGCCTGGGCGTCGTCACAGCGAACGAACTCCATGTTCCCGTGAGCGACCAGTCTCATCCGACACAAACCTTTTTGAAGTTGCTTTCCGCCGACACCGATCACAGTTTCTGGATACCTCAGCTTGCAGGAAAGACCGATTTGATTCCGAATCGCGTGAACGAAACGTGGCTCGATCCTCACGAGACCGGATTGTTTCTTGGCCAATGCGCGCAGTACTGCGGCACGCAGCACGCGAAGATGCTATTGCGCGTTTACGTGGAAAGTCCCGAGGACTTCAAGGTGTGGGTACACGGACAACAACAGCAGGCGAATGAGGATGCGAAAGAAGTGACGGGAAGACGGGTCTTCGAGAGAACTGCGTGCGTGAATTGCCATGTAATCAACGGCACAAACGGCGCCGGGCGTTTTGGCCCGGACCTGACCCACCTGATGAGTCGCCGCACGATCGCGTCAGGCGCAGCGGAGAACAACTCGCAAAATCTTCGGCTGTGGATTCAAAACCCGGATTCCATCAAGCCGGGATCGCTCATGCCGGCAATGAAATTGAGCGACGCAGAACTGGATGCGCTCGTGCGATATCTCGAAACTTTGCAGTAGAGAAAGAGAGCGAAATCAGCAAATGTCGTCGGATGCCATAGCCATTCAAACCGCAGAAGTCGCGGGCCGATCATGGGTTGAAGCGTTGCATAAGTGGGTGACCACGGTCGATCACAAGCGACTGGGGGTTCTGTACATTCTCTACGCGCTGTTCTTTCTCGTCATCGGCGGTATCGAGGCAACCATCATACGCATCCAGCTGATGCACCCGCACAACGATTTTGTTTCCCCGCAGGTATTCAATCGCATGTTCACCATGCATGGCACGACCATGATTTTCTTCGTGGCCATGCCGATCCTGTTCGGCTTTGCCAACTACCTCGTGCCATTGATGATTGGCGCGCGAGACATGGCGTTTCCCCGCCTGAATGCCTTCAGCTTCTGGCTGACAGCCTTTGGCGGATTGCTGCTCTACTTTAGTTTGCTGGGTGGGAACGGACTCTACGGTGCCGGTAACGCGCCGGACGTGGGCTGGTGGGCGTACGCCCCGTTGACTTCGCGTGCGTTTTCGCCGGGCCACAGCTCAGATTACTGGACGATCGCTCTGCTGGCCTCAGGGTTCGGCAGCATCGCCACGGCCATCAACATCATCGCCACGATTGTTTCCATGCGGTGCCCAGGCATGACGCTGAGCCGTATGCCGCTATTCGCATGGATGAACTTGGTAATGTCTGGAATGGTTTTGCTCGCGATTTCGCCTCTATCCGCAGCTCAAATCATGCTGCTTGTGGATCGCTATCTTGGCGGTCATTTTTTCGACACGCAAGCGGGAGGTTCCGCCACGCTGTGGATGCACTTCTTTTGGATATTCGGACATCCCGAGGTCTACGTCCTGATCATTCCATGCTTTGCATTCGCCTCCGAAATTATTCCGGTCTTTTCACGCAAGCCGATTTTCGGATACCCGGTAATGGTGGGCGCCACCGTTTGCATCGCTTTTGTGAGCATGAGTGTTTGGGCCCACCACATGTTCACCATCGGAATGAGTTCCTACGCCAACAGCTTTTTCACGATAACGACAATGGCGGTGGGCGTGCCGACCGGAATCAAAATTTTCAACTGGCTGGGCACCATGTGGGGAGGCAAGATTCAGTTCAAGACGCCAATGCTCTTCTGCATTGGATTCCTCTTCCAGTTTTTGATTGCCGGCCTCACCGGCATCATGATGGCTTCGTCGCCCTTCGATTGGCAGCTCAGCGGCTCCTACTTCGTCGTCGCGCACTTTCATTATGTGATCGTAGGCGGAATTTTGTTTGCTCTCTTCGGCGCATTTTATTACTGGTTTCCAAAAATTACCGGCAGGATGCTGAGTGAAGGCCTGGGCAAGCTCCACTTCTGGCTGTTTGTAATTGGATTTCATCTCACTTTTGATCTCATGCACATTCCCGGCTTGCTCGGGATGCCGCGGCGCATTTACACCTATGAGCCTGGGCGCGGCTGGGACACGCTGAACTTTCTCGTGACCATCGGTGCGCTTATCCAGGGAATCGCCACCCTGGTGTTTGTCTTGAACCTGGTCATTTCTTACTTCAAGGGAACAAAAGCCGGAAACGATCCCTGGGATGCCTGGACTCTGGAGTGGTCTGTAAGTTCGCCGCCCCCCGAATATAACTTCGCTTCGATCCCCAGAGTTTCGAGCCGCAGACCGTTGTGGGACTTGAAGCACCCAGAAGATCCGGACAGCCGCTATGAGTGAAGGAATCGACCAATGAGCACGATTGCAACTCCGCTTCCGGAAAGACCTCTGGCTTGGAAGCTTCCCTATCGCGGGAAGGTCAGCATGGCTTGCCTCATCATCGCCGAATCCGCCATCTTCACCATTTTCGTGGTGGCCTATCTGTTTTACATCGGAAAGAGTCTCTCGGGTCCGACTCCGCGCGAAGTTCTGGAAACGCCGATCTTCTACACGATTTGTCTGCTATCAAGCAGCCTGACGGTTCACTTTGCGGGGAAGTTTCTGGAACACGGGAGCCGCTTTGCTTTTCTTGGGCTGTGGTTACTCACAATCGTTTTGGGCGGGCTTTTTCTTTACGGCACTGGGCAGGAATGGCACCGCTTGATCTACGAACACGGGCTGACCATTTCGACCAATCTTTTTGGAACCACATATTACTCGCTGGTTGGGCTGCACGCCTTTCACGTTACGGCTGGACTGACCATGCTGACGATCGTGCTGCTATTCGGGCTGGCAGGTCGCGTTGGACCGGAGCAGTCCGCTCGCGTCGACGTGCTGTCGCTGTACTGGCATTTTGTGGATGCCGTGTGGGTCGTCGTTTTCACTGTTGTGTATGTTCTCGGTCGCTGAGGAAGACGAATGGCAACCCTGACACCCATAAAAGAACTGGAGCAGAGCCGCAGGACTCTGGCTGAGATCGAAGTGCCCGCATCCACGGCGTGGCCCATTGTCTTGGCTTTCGGGTTCACGTTGATGTTTGCGGGCCTGCTCACGAGTGCCTCGGTCAGTATCCTTGGCGTTGTGCTCGTCGTGGCAGGTTGCATCGGGTGGTTCCGCGAAGTGTTTCCTCAGGAGCACGAAGAAACCGTTCCGGTTGTGTTTGAAGAATACCGTGTCGCAACAAAGCGCCGCGTTGTGGAGCGCGTGCCCATCGCACCCGAACTCCTCCGCGCGTGGCTTCCCCTGAAAACGTATCCGATATCGGCCGGCGTCAAGGGTGGCGTCGCGGGAGCAGTAGCGATGGCCGTGCTGGCCTGCGCTTACGGAGTGCTCAAAGCCGGAAGCATCTGGTATCCCATCAATCTTCTTGCCGCTACTGTTTATTCGCAATCGTTGGTGCTCAGCCCCGGCCAACTGAATTCATTTCATGCGGACAGCTTTGCGATTGCCTTCGTCCTGCACGGCATTGGATCCATTTTCGTGGGACTTCTGTATGGCGCAATGCTTCCCATGTTCGCTCGGCGGCCGATCGTGCTCGGAGGGCTAATTGCGCCGGCGCTGTGGTCGGGGTTGCTCTACTCGATGATGCAGCTTCTCAATCCTTTGCTTGCCAGCCATATCAACTGGTTTTGGTTTATCGCATCCCAGATCGCTTTCGGAGTTGTAGCTGGTTTCGTCGTGGTGCGGCAGCATCGTGTCTCAACTCGCGAGAATCTGCCGTTCTTCCTGCGCGCGGGAATTGAAGCTCCGGGAACAGTTCCGCTGCGGAACAGCGAGGAAAAGCGACCGTGAAAGCGCTCCTACATCTTTGCATTTTTGCGGCCCTCGCTGCGATTTTCCTTGCAGGGTGCAGCGCACCGCACGGACAGCCGCGGAGCGGTTCCGAAGTTCTGGCGCCAAATGAAGTCATGGAGTTTGGCCCGCTCTTCGCGGAAAACTGCGCCGCCTGTCACGGTGCGGAAGGAAGAGGAGGAGCTGCGATCGCGCTCGTGAGTCCTGTTTATCTGGCTATTGCGGATGACGCTTCCATCCGCAGAGTTATCGAAAAAGGAGTTCCCGGAACCGCGATGCCGGCTTTCGCCCAAAGCGCTGGGGGAATGTTGACGGACGCGCAGATCGACGTAATCAGCAAGGAAATTCGGTCGCGCTGGAGCAAACCAGGAATTCTTGAGGGAGCCAATCCGCCCTCCTACGCAACGATATTCACCGGCGACGTCACGCACGGCGAAGCCGCATACACGACTTACTGCGCATCCTGCCACGGTCCCGACGGCCGCGGCGGAGCCAAGGGCAGTTCCATCACGGATGATTCCTTCCTCGCGCTAGTGAGCGATCAAGGGTTGCGGACAATTGTCATTGCGGGCCGTCCCGAATTGGGCGCGCCAGATTGGCGCGGGAATGTTCCAGGTAAGCCGATGACTGACCGCGAGGTCAGCGACGTTGTCGCGTGGCTCGTCTCGCGGCGGTCGCAGAGCCCGGGGCAGCCGTATTCCATTTCAAATCGCGCAGCGATAGGAGTCCCCGATGCTGAATGAAAATACTATTTCCCGTCGCGGCCTATTCATGAAGTTGGGGATTCTGTTCAACGGGTTGGTGGCGACCGCGCTGGCTGCGCCCATCGTGGGCTTTCTTCTTTCCTCGATTACGCGCGGCCGAGGAAACGGGTACCTCTCGTGGGTCCCACTGGGACCAATAAAAGATTTTCCCGAAGGGGAGACCCGGCTCGCCACGTTTCGCAATCCCTACGTGACCCCGACTGACGGCAAGACCGTGGAAACGGCGTGTTGGGTGCGCCGCGATCAAGGAGAACAGTTCCAGGTTTTTGCGATCAATTGCGCGCACCTGGGCTGCCCGGTGCGTTGGTTTCCGCAATCCGGCTTGTTCATGTGCCCTTGTCACGGCGGAGCTTACTACCGTGACGGTTCGCGTGCTTCGGGTCCCCCCGAGCGCGGACTATTCGAATATCCCTACAAAGTGCAGGACGGCGTGATTGCGATTCAAGCTGGCGAATTGCCCACACCCGGATCCCCAACCGCCTCGCTGTTGGGGAATAAACCGCCATGCGCAGCACGGAATGACTTGGCTGCACCGAATGATTTGATTTCCATTGACGGAAGGAAACTATACGCGTCGAGCGAAACAAACGCGTTGCGCGGAGAGAAGAAACCATGGGCCTGATCGAACAAATCGGGCAATGGTTCGACCAGCGCTTGCAGCTAGCCGCTCCGATTCGTGAAGCGGCGGAGCATCCCGTGCCGCGTAACACCGCGAGTTGGTTTTACGTATTTGGCAGTGCGGCGCTCACTGTTTTTATTCTGCAACTCGTAACCGGAATTCTGCTTGCGCTGATCTACGTTCCGTCGGCGAGTGAGGCGTGGAACAGTCTGCAAGCCCTGAATCACGACATAACTTTAGGCTGGTTCATCCGCGCGATACATGGATGGGGCTCGAACTTCATGGTGGCGATCGTTCTCATTCACATGGTGCAGGTCTTTCTTTTCGGTGCCTACAAATTCCCCAGAGAGCTCACTTGGATCGTCGGCGTCTTTCTCTTGCTGATGACGTTAGGCATGGCCTTCACTGGGCAAGTGTTGCGTTTTGATCAAGATGCTTATTGGGGACTTGGAATCGGGGCTTCGATTGCAAGCCGCGTCCCAATTGCCGGGCCCATGATCGTGAAATTGATGCTGGGAGGACCGATTATTGCCGGTGCGACACTGTCCCGATTTTTCGCCCTGCATGTCTTCGTCATTCCCGGAATGCTGATCGGTTTTGTCTGTCTTCATCTCTTGATGGTGCTGAAGTTGGGAATCAACGAATGGCCGATGCCGGGACGTCTCGTCAAAAAAACAACCTACGTCACTGAGTATCACGAATTAACAAAAAGGAATGGCGCGCCGTTCGTTCCCTACGCGGTCTGGAAAGACCTGTTCTTCGCCGCGTTTATCCTTTTAGCAGTCGCCGCCTGCGCCCTTTACTTTGGTCCGTTCGGTCCCACGGGTCGTCCGGACCCCACGGTCATCCAGACGGCGCCGAAACCGGATTACTTTTTCTTGTGGCTCTACGGCCTGCTGTCCTACCTGCCGCCGTCGATGGAGACACCGGCGCTCCTGATCGGTCCGGTGGTAGCCATCGCCGGCCTGGTTCTCCTGCCATTTCTATCTGGCGAAGGAGAAAAGAGCTGGCGCCGACGCCCCATCGCCGTCCTAACGGTCCTGCTGATTGCCGTGACGCTGGGAACACTCACCCACCTTGCAGGATTCACACCGTGGAGCCCGCACATGAACGCTTGGAGCGGTGATCCTGTGCCGCAACAATTCCTGCATGGCAGTACCGCACTTGAGCGACAAGGCGCGCTGATCTTTCAGGTGAAGCAGTGCCGCAACTGTCATTCGCTTGGTGAGAGTGGCGGCCAGAGAGGTCCGGCTCTGGACAGTGTCGCGGTGCGACTGACGCAGGACCAGCTTATCCGCCAGGTGATCCAGGGAGGCGGCAACATGCCGGCGTACGGAAAGAATTTGAGTCCGGCGGAGACCACGGCCTTGGTCGCATTTCTCGCGACGCTCCACCCACGAGGACAAGCTCCGGCGCGCGACGCCGCGCGCGACGTTGCCCTCCATGACGAACAAGTCAAACGCCGGGAAACACAACCTTAAAGAACGTTGATGCCACCCCATGTTCATTCCGAAATGATCTCCTGGGAATTTCCGGTTCCGCTCACCCTCGCATTGCTATCAGCAGCATGGTTGTATTTGCGAGGATGGATTTATATTCGCTCTAGCTCCGCAGAGGTCATTCCCGCTTGGCGGGCTGTCAGCTATTTTCTCGGACTCTTGTTAGTCTCGACAGCGCTGGGATCGCCGCTCGCGGCATACGACCACTACCTGCTGACAGTCCACATGATCAAGCACCTTTTGCTTATGACTGTCGGTCCGGCGTTGATCCTCCTAGGTGAACCTACACGAGTTTTCTGGATCGGAGTGTCACCGTTCGCGCGTCGTTCTCTTCGTCGCATGTTGCGGCGATCACCCCTGCGCCGATTTGGGCGGATGATGACAAAACCCGCGTTGTGTTGGACTGTTTCTGCGTTAACCCTAGTTGTCTGGCATATCCCCGCACTGTTTACACTGGGCGTCCGGTCCGCGACCTGGCACACGGTCGAACAAGTGCTGTTTTTTGGCGCCGGACTGTTGTTCTGGTGGCCGATTATCCAGCCTTGGCCGAGCAGCTCAACTGGGCCGCGCTGGTCGATGCTCTTGTACCTCTTTCTGGCGACTCTGCCGTGCGACATCCTTTCCGGATTTCTAGTCTTCTCTGACCGTGTCGCGTACCCGATTTATTTCTCCACTCCGAGGTTGTTTGGCTTTTCCGTTCTTGAAGATCAGCAGTGCGCGGCCGCACTGATGTGGACTTTCGTCACACTCGTCTATCTCGTGCCGGCGGCGATTATCTCTTCAAGACTCCTGGCCCCACGGATCTCGCATGAACACAATTTGCAACAGTCACAATTTTCTGGCGGTCCGGTTCCGCAAAGACCTCCACGAAGCCTGGAGGTTGTCTAGAAATGGCAACGGAGCCAATTCTGGCGGCGCTTGACATCGCTGCAGTGCGGCGACGTCACGGTTTTGTTCGTACCGGCGTTCTGTCTGGCTATTGGTCGCTAACAAAGCCGGAAGTGAATTTTCTCATCGCGATCACCGCCGCCGCCGGCTTTTGGATGGGTGCACCTGCTTCGTTTGCTCACTTCCCCTGGACGTCCCTCCTTCACACTCTTGTCGGCACCGTACTCGTCGCCAGCGGTGCCGCGGCTCTCAACCAGCTGATCGAGTTGCGCTTCGACGCGCAAATGCGGCGAACTGCGCGCCGGCCGCTCGTATCGCGAAGAATTGAGCCAGCTCACGCTTTGTGGTTCGGAATCTCACTCGCAGTTATTGGCGCCATCTACTTGGCTGTCACCACCAATATTCTCGCGTCCTTGCTGTCGTTCCTTACTCTACTCGGCTATCTGTTCTTGTACACGCCACTGAAACGGAAAACTCCTCTGTGCACGTTGATCGGTGCGCTTCCCGGTGCCGCGCCCCCGCTGATCGGCTGGGCCGCCGCTTGCGGACACCTCGACGGCAATGCTTGGCTGCTTTTTGCAATTGTATTTCTCTGGCAGTTTCCGCACTTCATGGCCATCGCTTGGTTGTATCGCGACGACTATGCTCGCGCCGGCTACGTCGTGCTACCTGCAAGCAAGTCCAAGGATCGCTTTGTCGCCTGGCAAACCTCAGTTCCCTCTTTGACACTTCTCGCGGTGGCTCTCGGCCCAGCAATTCGAGGTGAGTCTGGAATCTTTTATTTTGCGGGCGCTCTCGTTCTTGGAGGTATTTTTCTCTACTATAGCGCACGCTTTACTTTTCAACTGTCCACCATCTCCGCACGGCAGCTGCTTTTTGCTTCCATCGTCTATCTTCCGTTGTTGCTTGCTTTCCTGGCGCTGGACAAGAAATGAATCAGGCGCGGAGGGCCCTCTTCATGACGCGACGACTACGGATTGTTAGAGAACGCAACAGCCGCACGCGCTCATTCGCACGCATCGAAGAGGCCGTTGCGGCGATACGCGCGGGGAAAATGGTAATCGTTGTCGACGATGAAAATCGCGAAAACGAAGGTGACCTGACTGTCGCCGCTGAGAAGATTACGCCGCAGGTTATCAATTTCATGGCGCAGTGTGGCCGCGGGCTAATTTGCTTGGCGATGACACCCGAGCATCTCGATGCACTCGAAATTCCGCTGATGGTTCCGCACAACAGTTCGCGCTTTGAAACCGCTTTTTGTGTCAGCATCGAGGCGAGGGAAGGCACAACGACCGGAATTTCGGCTGGCGATCGCGCCGCCACTGTGCTCGCCGCAATTAATCCGGCTACAAGGCCTTCGGATCTGACTCGTCCTGGTCACATCTTTCCGTTGCGCGCAAAGAGTGCCGGAGTGCTGGCACGTGCCGGGCAAACTGAAGCGGCTGTCGACTTGGCCAGACTAGCCGGCCTCCATCCTTCCGGAGTCATCTGCGAAATTATGAACAAAGACGGCACCATGGCTCGGGTGCCACAGCTTCGTCGTTTTGCGCGGCGACATGACATTCCACTCGTCGCCATCGCCGACTTGATTGCCTACCGGATGCGTACAGAGTCAGTGGTGAAGCGCGTGGCCTCCACGAAGCTGCCAACCGAATACGGAGAATTCCGTCTTCACGCGTTCGAGAATCAGATCGACAAGCAAACACACGTTGCTCTTGTTCGCGGCGACGTAGGAAATGGGCAGGACGTCCTTGTGAGGGTGCACTCACAGTGCCTTACCGGTGATGTTTTGCGTTCCGCTCGTTGTGACTGTGGCGCTCAACTCGATAAAGCCCTGCGTAGGATCGCGACGGAAGGCCGTGGAGTGCTGCTTTACCTGAACCAGGAAGGACGAGGGATTGGCTTGGCCAACAAGATTCGCGCCTACGGCCTGCAGGATGAAGGACTCGACACGGTAGAGGCCAATGAACACCTTGGATTCAAACCCGATCAACGAGACTACGGGATTGGCGTGCAGATCCTGCGAGAACTGGGCGTCCGCTCCATGCGGCTCTTGAGTAACAACCCACGCAAGCTGGTTGCTATCGAGGGCTACGGGCTATCCGTTACGAAATGGTTGCCTCTCGAGATACCTGCTTCACCTTCGACACTGCGCTATTTGACGACAAAACGAAACAAGCTCGGGCACGTTTTGAGCGGACTCTAACGCAGCACTTTCAGAAAACTTCGTTCACATTGCACACACAGGTCTGTCTTCCCACTATTATCGATTCGTTTCGACACCTTTGTGTCAGTGATTCAAGATCATTCAACAGATGGAAATCCGCCCGCGCTTTTTTTATTGAGTTTGAGATTCTCCGCGTCCGTCAAAGCCTAGGCAATTCCGTGAATCTTTTGACAGCGGTTCTACACCGCGAATTGTTTCGCAAAAAGTAACGCGCCTCTTTTCAGCGACCTAGACCAAAAACATTTTTGGCCGACAGAATGCTTTTAGTCGTCGTGCATTCACAAACAGTCAAGGAAACGGAACAACAGGAAACTTCATGGCGACTCCAACAAAAGAAATCAAGAGAACACTTCCGCAGCCCAATTCTGACTTCTACCAACTCACAGAGACTTTGCCCGCCGATGAGTTGGCGGTCCTGAAACAGGTGCGCACATTTATGGAAACCAAGGTCCAGCCCATCATCACGAAGTATTGGGTCGAGGACTCTTTCCCATTTGAGTTGTTGCCCGCGATTAAGGAACTCAATATCGGCGGTGTTGCCATGAAAGGGTACGGCTGCCGAGGCGGAAGTGCACAACTATTTGGCTTGATCGCCATGGAGATGGCGCGCGTCGATTCTTCAATCGCCACATTCTTCGGCGTGCATAACGGCTTGGCAATGGGGTCCATCTATCTGGGCGGTTCAGAGGAACAAAAGCAAAAATGGCTCCCGGCGATGGCCCGCTGGGAAAAAATCGGCTGCTTCGGATTGACTGAGCCTCTTGTTGGCTCGGGAACCTCTGGCGGCATGACAACTACCGCCAAGCGCGAAGGAGATACTTGGATCCTCAACGGCCAGAAGAAATGGATCGGCAATTCTCCGTGGTGCGACATCTCGATCATCTGGGCGCGCGACCTCGCCGACAACCAGGTCAAGGCGTTTATCGTCGAGAACAAGGCCACGCCCGGCTTCAAGGTCGAAAAAATCCAGAACAAGATCGCCCTCAAGGTCGTGCAGAACGGCCTGATCACGATGGAGAACTGCCGGATTCCGGAGGAAAACCGGCTGCAAAACGATCAATCGTTCCGCGACACGGCCCGCGTCTTGAAAATGACGCGATTCATGGTCGGATGGGAAGCGACGGGATGCGCCATGGGCGCTTACGAAAATGCGCTCAAGTACTGCCAGGAGCGGTTGCAGTTCGGCAAGCCGATCGGCTCATTCCAGATGGTGCAAGACCTCTTGGCCAAGATGCTCGCAAACATCACCGCTTCGCAGTGCCTCTTGGTGCGCATGACTCAGTTGCAGGCCGAAGGCAAGATGACCGACGCGCACGCATCGCTTGCCAAAGCCTTCACGACAGCCAAGTGCCGCGAGACGGTCGCATGGGCGCGCGAGCTGCTCGGTGGTAACGGCATCTCCGCTGACTACAACGTCGGGCGGTTCTTTGTGGATTCGGAAGCTCTCTACTCCTACGAGGGCACGTTCCAAATGCAGAACCTGATTCTTGGCAAGGCCATTACCGGCCTGAGTGCTTTCATTTAGTGGAAACGGACGATTCTGCGACCGATATCCACAAAGCTGCGTGCAAAAACGCGAGAACTACAAAAGGAGAAAATAAATTTATGTCTGCTAATGCATCCAAATCGAAAGTCGCCCAGCCAACACCACAAGGCACAGCGGGCCGCTTGTTCTTTCTAAGTGCGAGCAGTGGTCAAGTCTTCTCCGCAAATCCCGACGGCTCCGACGTGAAGGTCATTGTCAGTGAAGGAAGGCGGATCCCCGACGGCATTGTTGTGGACATAGAAGCAGGTCACCTCTACTGGACCAACATGGGCAATCCCAACGCGAATGACGGTTCCATCGAGCGCGCGGACATTGACGGGAGCAACACCAGTCACATCGTTCGTAACGGCGGAACCTTCACTCCCAAACAGCTGCAACTCGATAAAAAAAACCGAAAGCTTTACTGGTCGGATCGCGAGGGTATGCGGATCATGCGTGCGAATTTGGATGGCTCCAAAATCGAAACGCTTGTCGACACGAGCGAGGGCGACGCACGTCCCGGCAAGGACACGAAGAAATGGTGCGTTGGCATCGCGCTCGACGTCGAACGCGGAAAAGTTTACTGGACCCAGAAAGGGCCTGAAAAGGCGGGGCAGGGTCGCATCTTCCGCACCAATCTGGAGCTACCCCAGGGTC
>Ga0210409_10001311_pt1 | contig 33087 bp, 21 predicted proteins | sample IncBWH17MmetaG_FD_161649 | JGI IMG/M metagenome (GOLD analysis project Ga0210409, IMG submission 161649) | Forest soil microbial communities from Barre Woods Harvard Forest LTER site, Petersham, Massachusetts, United States - Inc-BW-H-17-M | ecosystem: Environmental > Terrestrial > Soil >...
CGGCAGAGAAATCGTCATATGGATAGCCGAACAGTGATTTGGCGGCGGCCACGAATTCAGGATTATCCTCGCGCAGGCGCATCACCGAGCTTTCGTCCGGCGGAGCCGCTTGCGCGTCCATGTCGGAATCGTCCGGAAAAGTCGCGTGCGAATGATTATCGTAGATTGGGATTTTGTCGATTTGCGGCAGCAACCGCTCGTAAACTTTCGCGACCTCTGCAGGGGCTGCAGCAGGCTTTGCCTGGGCACTCGCGGTGCAAGCTGCCACCAGACCCAGACAAATCAAAAGCAATGCGTGAATCAAATGTTTCATTGTCGATGTACCTTCTGGTTGACCGTGCGAAGTACTGGCAGCTTTGGTCATGGGTGGTAGGATTTCGCCGTAGGCACCTTCGAATTATGCTATCGAGCCACGGCTGCGCGCCAGCGAACCGACACGCGAGTGACGCGGTCCAGAGCTTCTTCAAGAGAATGGCGAGCGCTAACTAGCGAAAAGCGTAGATAGCTTTTCCCGCCGCTGCCGAATGCCGCGCCAGCAATCCCGGCGACGCCCGCTTCTTCAAGCAATAATCTGGCAACTTCTTCAGCAGCGAGGCCGGTGTCTTCCACGTTCACCCATGCATAGAAAGACCCCTCAGGCATCTGACAGCGAAATCCGGGGATGCGGTTCAGTCCGGCTACAAAGAGGTCACGTCGCTTACGATACTCCGCAACCATAGAGCCCACCGCGTTGGTCGAATCACGCAGGGCTTCGATAGCTGCGACCTGTGAGAACTCCGCGACGCACGTAAAAGTATTAAGCACCAGCAAATCCATGGCGTCCACCACGTGTTTCGGCGCCACCGCATATCCCAGGCGCCAGCCGGTCATCGCAAAACTTTTTGAGAATCCGTCAATGATGACCGTTCGCTCCGCCATACCCGGCAACGAATGGATAGAAAGAAATTCCCCGTTAAATACGATGCGGGCGTAAACCTCATCAGCCAGGACCCACAAGTCATGTTTTCGCGCGAGATCTGCAAGTTGCTGAAGCGTTTCGCGGCTAAATACCGTGCCCGTTGGATTGTTGGGAGAATTAAAAATCAAAACGCTTGTGCGCGGCGTGATTTTCGCGGCGATTTCTTCAAGGTCGGGCTGGAAATTATTTTTTTCTTCCAGCCCAAACGGAATCGCCGTGCCTCCAAGGCCGCGTGCAAACGACGGATAAATGGGAAACCCAGGGTCCGGATAGAGAACTTCATCCCCGGGCTCAATGAGTGCCATCATCGCCAGCGATAAAGCCATTTTGCAGCCCGGAGCGACCAAAACTTCTTCGCTGCCTACTTCCAGTCGGCGGGTGCGCCTCAAATAATTTGCTATGGCCGCACGCAAAGCAGGAATGCCCCGCGTGGAAACGTAGCGGTCCCGGCCCGAAGCTGCGGCATCGCGCAGCGCATCAACCACCGGAGCCGCTGGATGGAAATCCGGTTCGCCGAGCTCCAGATGAATGATGGAGCGGCCTTCGCGCTCAAGTTCTTTAGCGCGTGAAAAAACAGCCAACGCACCTTCTCCGGTTAATTGAGAAACGCGTGTTGCCACAGGACGCATGATTTAAGAGATTTCCCCAAAGAATATTATCACTTCGCGGCAGGTGCAGTGACAGGAATGCGCAATCCGTCGATGAAGCGAGGAAACATTTCGAAAGCGGCGGCCGTCAAGAATAATTCGACCAGCGCAGCATCATCGAACACAGCCCGGAGTTCGCTGTAAAAAATATCGTCCACATTACGGCCGCCGCTATGCAGGCGGTTTGCAAGCCGAAACCCCAGCTTTTCCTTTTCGCTGTAGGGTCCATTTTCAAAATCGCCGACAGCATCGATCTGCGCCGCCGATGCCCCTTTCTTCTGCGCGGAAATACTGTGCGCCCGAATCGCATACTCGGATTCACAAAGAATGGAAACGCGCACCGCCACGAGCTCCTTATACCACCCCGGCAACGCGCCATCGCTCAGCAACGGCTTCAAAAATCCGGCCACGCCTTTCGCAATATCCGGCGAATAAGCCAGGGCTTTGAACATGTTAGGCACAACGCCACGTTGCGCCAGCAGCGCATCATATAGAGCTGCCGCTTCCGGCGTGACGTCATCGCGCTCCAATAATTTGATGCGCACAGCTTCGCTGCTCATGTTGACCTCAATAATTCATATGCCGACAACAATATCGCTAGGTCCGTGACTAAAATCTCACGCGCGAATGCGTTGCGTGACCGGCTACTCAACGGTTGGTCGAGAACCTACGCGCTAGCCAGGCCGCTTAAAACGCGTACCGTAGAGAAAATTGAATCAAACGTGGCGTACCCACAGTTGAGAATATTTTGCCGAAAGCCGGGTTAGAAATATCCGTAAACGTCGGGTTATCAAAATTCGCATGATTCCAGATGTTAAAGAAGTCCGTCGTGAAGCGCAGTTCCTGGCGTTCCGTAATCCGGAAATTCTTGATTAGCGAAAAATCCCAGCTCTGCTGGAAGGGCCCGCGATAAATATTGCGCCCCAGGTTTCCAAACGCCGTGGTGCAGGCATTAGGATCCAGCGCGCATCCGGCAGGATCGGCCGGCGGCGCAAACGTAAAGTCCGCGCGATTGAGATACCCATTGTTCACGCGCGATATGATGCTTCCGGAAGTATTACCCGCCGCGATTGTGCCGCCTGAAACAAGCTGCGCGCCGGAAGTCGGCGATTCCAATCCGCCGCCAATGTAGGCAGTACCGGCCGAGCCATCCAGCACGGAAAATGGCCTACCGGACTGAAAAATAGTGATGCCGCTCACTGCCCACCCACCCAAGGCAGCATGCGCGAATCCGGAGGCGTCCTTGAAAAAAGGAAGCTCGTAGCGGTAACTAACCACGAAACGGTGTGGCCGATCAAAATCAGACAGCCCTCGTGAAGCCGCTAACGTGCTTTCGTTGTTAAACGCGGTGTTCAGAGCGGTGTTACCGGTGGACGTAGCGTCTGTCGATTTTGAAAATGTATATGCAGCCTGGAAATATCCCGCGCCCCAGCGTCGCGAAAGTGTCGTCTGCAAAGAATGGTAATGAGAATAGGCATCGTCAGCAAAAATCTGCATGCCGTTGTAGAAGTTAATTCCAGGATTAGCCGAACGCGCTGGTCCATTCGCAACCGTGCTCTCGGTGATCGTATATTGTGTGCCGTCTTGCGCGGTAATGGTCAGTGGATTAGCTGCGGTGGCAAGTCGCGCTCCAAATGTACGCGTTTCACGTAGGTGCACCGCGTGTGTGCCCACGTATCCAATTTCAAAAATCCAATTGCGCCCCAGGGAACGCTGAATGGTGAGGTTCCATTGTTGCGTATTGGGCGCCACGAATTTTCTCGGCACAATTAGCCCGAACAAAAATTGCGAAGGAATTACTCCAGGCCCGGTCCCACTGCACGCATAGTTCGGCGCTCCAGTCGTGTCTCCGCCAGTGAATCCCTGAAACGCTCCGAGGCAAGGCACAAACGCAGCGGACAGTGTGCCGGCAGCGGGCAACGCATTCGGATTCCCGCCAGGAGGAAAACATGTAGAGTCCGCCGAAAAGAAAGCCGACAAACATCCAGGCGGTCCGCCACCAAACGCGATCGGCAAAAACGGTCCTTGAAACGAAAGCTGATCCGCGGTGCCTACGTCTTCGCGCACGTAATAAATTCCGTAGCCGCCACGAACGGTAGTGTTGTGGCGCCCGAAAACGTCGTAAGCAAAACCGACGCGCGGTCCCCACCCGGTGGTGTAGTTGTTGGTATACGTGCTGTCACTTCCCGTGGGAAGCAAACCGGGGATGTTCAGGCTCTTCACGCAGCTGCCATAAATGAATGGGTACTTGCCGGCAGCTGCCAGGTCCTGGTCCAGATTTCCGATGTGACAAGCATCATCTTTAAACGCTCCAAAATCCTCCACGCGCAATCCCAGATTTAAAGTGAGATCTGGCCTGATCTTCCAGTCATCCTGCGCGAACACCGCGAAATCGTTGGTACGGTACTGGTGATTGTAAACACCCCCGCCGCCGAAACTCCCGCCGGGCGCGCCCTGCAGTAAGTTTTGAAAATCGGTCAAGCCGCCGATACTCGCCGAAGTAGCGGTGGACGGAGCGCCTGGAGAATTGGAAAAGAAAAGCTGGCCGTTAAAAACTTGCGGGAAAAGTTTGTCCAGATTCACGCGCGTAAATTCTCCGCCGAAGCGAAAAATGTGCGCGCCTTTTACCCAGCTCACGGTATCCACGAAGTTGTAGTTATTTTGCGTCTGATATTGATTAGCTGGCGGAGTCGGTCCTAATTGAAATCCCGCTGAACCAAACTGCGTGAATTTGTAGATGGAATTTGTAATGTTATTGGTCGGCCGGTCGATGCCCAGGTCTGCCGCGGTGACCGGAGCAATATTCAAAAGGCTGTAGGAAATGTGCACAAATCCGAAGCGAAACTCGTTGACCAAGGTAGGCGAAAACAAATGCGTTTCACTCGCGCTGAAAAACCGCCCGGTCACCGGAAGATCGTAAGGAAAATTCAGATCCGCGGCACTGATGCTGCTTGCCAAAGTTCCGCCGAGCGAAGCCTGCAGACCGCCAGCTCCAAACGGCAAGAAAGACTCGGCGTTAGAGAAAAAGAAGCGCGCGGAAACCTTATCCTGGCCGCCGCGGAATTCACGGTCGTAGTTGGTAGTGAACTGGTCGTCCGTATATTTCCCAGGTCGGCTTACTAGGAATGGCCCGCTATTCAACCCCACAGCGCACGTATCCGGATTTACCGTTACGCCCGGAGTCCCGGCGATAGAAGGCAGCAAAAACCCGTTGGCGTCGCCGCCGAACTGGTTGCTCTTGAAATTCAGCAACTTCAACATCACCGGGTCGATGGTAATAGGCACGGCCGGACAGCCGCCGGGATTAGCCGCGGTTGGAGCAGTCGCCGGCGTGCTGAATATAGCAGCGAGATTGGTGGCTGACCGGTCGGCGGGTAGAATTGGAAATCCTGGATTGTTGATCTGCGTCCCGGGAGAAAGCGCGCTTCTCTGTCGGGTCCCCTGATAATTTACGAAGAAGTAGCCCAGTTTTTCTTTTACCACTGGTCCGCTCAGGCTGACCCCAAAAATATTCTGCTTCACTGACGGGCGTGGTTCTCCGGCCGCATTCAGGAAAAATTCATTCGCGTTCAAGACGTCATTTCTAAAATATTCGTACGCATCGCCATGCAATCCCTTGGACCCGGAACGCAAAATAGCGTTCACGTTGCCCCCTCCGTTCCGGCCTTGGCTGGCGTCGTAGAGCGAGGTCTGAACTTTAAATTCCTGAATAACATCCGGATTCGGCAGTGGAACGTTGGTGGACTGCGAAACGTTGTAATCCGTTGAGCTAATCCCTTCGATCAGGTAATTGTTATTGTCTTCGCGTTGCCCGTTCACCACGATGCGTACGTTTCCCCGGCCCAACTGCGCCGAGGCATTCAGTTCACTGTTCGTACCCGAAGACAGCGAAAGAAGCTGCTGATAATTTTGCGTTGCGAGAGGAAGCTCGCGAATAGTGGCCGTGCCGATGGATTCGCCAGTGGTGGCGTTAGTCGTCTCCACATTGGTAACCTGCGCGGAAATTTCCACTCGCTCGCTGACTTCCCCAGGCTTCAACGCAATGCTGACCCGCGTCGTTTCCGTCACGCGCACTTCAATATTGTCCGCCCTCGATTGCGAGAATCCGGATTTGTTCACCAGCAGGTAGTAAGTCCCCGGAGGGAGCAGCGTCACCGTAAAAGAGCCATCAGGGCCGGCGGTGATTTTTCGAGCCAGCGTTTCAGTGCGGCTGTCGGTGATTTGCACTTCCGCATCGGCGATGCTTGCTCCGGTGGTATCAACCACTACACCGCTGATCGCTCCGGTAGCGCCACCTTGGCCGTAGACCTGACCGCCCAAAAAACCGGTTAGCAGAAACACTACGGCCGCAAACTTATACACGCTTCGCATCGGAAACCCCCTGAGTATTAGGACTGCGCCGGGCGTCGAATGTGAGCAAGCCACTACCGCCAGGCATGCAATTGGCGAGAAAACACCCCTATCGCCCGCTCCGCCCGAACAATTCCTATGCATGAAACTAACGTTACAGTTTCAAGCTGTCAAGAATTCTACGATTAAATCTTCACTTCCACCGTAGCTCACATTTTCCACGTGCAGAGCCTGGCAAAAGCCAGATTCGAACGCCAGCTCACTTACGCGCCAATGTAACGCGCGTAGAGCGAACGCGCCACCGCAGCATCGGTCGTACCCTTCACGATTGCGCGACCATCGCAAAACACCGTCATCTCGTAGGGTGCGACATGAAACCGCAACAGGAAATCGTTTTGCCGGATGTCTGTTACTGTGCGCGACAGCCGTTGTTGTAAGGCGCCCAGGTCGAGCGCGCGGTTATGTTCGTGTATCTGCACGGAGTCGCGTCCGCACATCGTGATATGCGGCTGAGCCTGGCCCTCCAGGTAGGAGAAATCATGTCTGCAGCAGCACCGGCAATCTGGATTGCGGTCGACACGAACGGATTGAAAATGACCGGTCCACACATCTGAGGTAATAAGCCGGCCGTTAAGAGTTTCGTGATTGCCGCTAAGGAGCTTCATAGCTTCGGCAACCTGCAGCGACGCGACAAGGTTCACGATCGGCCCCACAACACCTACGGTGTCGCAAGTGTCTTCCATTCCCGTGAGGGCATCACCGCCATCTAAAAGGCAAGCGAGGCAAGCGCTCTTCCCAGGTTGAACGGTCATTGTCAGGCCATAACTGGCCACCGCGGCGCCGTAGATCCACGGCTTGGCAAACTTAACGGCAAAATCGTTTATCAAAAAACGAGTTTCGAAGTTGTCGGTACCATCTAGAATCACATCAAAATTATTCAGCAACTCCTCAACGTTGCGAGGGTTAATGTCTGCGACAAGGCTTTCGATGGAAACGCTGGAGTTAATACCGCGAAATTTGCGCTCCGCGGCAACTGCTTTAGGCAGGGCCTCCCGGGCGTCCGACTCATCGAACAAAATTTGGCGCTGGAGATTGGAGGGCTCCACGAAATCGCGATCTACGATGCGCACGCGGCCCACGCCGGCACGGACCAAAAGGTTCGCAGCCGCTGCCCCGATCGCTCCGCACCCGGCCACTACCGCGCTCGCGCCCAGCAGACGCTCTTGTCCGCCTAGACCAATCCCTTCGAAAAGTATTTGTCGCGAGTATTTTTCTTGAAGAAAATCGTCCACGAATCAGCGGCCCCAGCGGGTTCGCGATTCGGAGGCCCGCTACCGCGATGATAACGCCAAACATGACCGACTGGGCAACGCCCCTGTGCTACGCTTCGTTTGAGACAAATAGAAGATGAAATCAGGGTGGGCCAATGGGCTGCGAGGTGTTGTCGCGCTCGCACTTCTCAGCGGAGTTGCGACAACGCGCGCGCAAACTCCACAGAGCCCTACCTCCGCTGCGGAACCTGCCGAACAGCCTATCGTGGTTGCCACCCGCGTCGTAGCGGATGACGGACGCGTTCTGCGGGAACCAGTCAAGGGCATAAACGTTGAGATCGGTAGACCCCTGGACCGCACCAAAGTGGCTCAAAGCTTGCGCTTGCTTTATAAAACCGGCGATTATTCCGATCTTCGCGCGGTACTCACCACCGTTCCAGGTGGAGTCCGGCTGGATTTTGTCGCTCGCGAAAATCTTTTTTTTAACCAGGTGTTGATCGATGGCCTGGTTTCTCCGCCCAGCGAGGCTTCAGCGGTGGCCGCTACGCAACTCAATCTCGGCCAAACCTTCCGGGCCGCATTAGTTGATGAAGCGGCGGAGCGTCTTCGCGACACGCTGCGGCAGGAGGGGCTATACACTGCCGAGATTAAAACGGAAACAGTTCCTCACCCTGAAACCCACCAGATGGATGTTATCTTTCACATAAAATCGGGCCCCCGCGCGCGCGTCGGAACTATTCAGCTCAAGAACGATACCCAGTATCCCGATGCGGAAATTCTCAAACGCCTCAAAATGAAACCAGGACGCCCAATTACCTCCGCGCGGTTACAGAGTGGCACCGATCGAATCCGCAAATACCTTGTCAAAAAGGGAAATCTGATTGCCCGCGCGGTGGTGCGCCGGGGCACCTACGCTGCGGCGACAAACACCATTTCGCTGGATCTGGAAGTATCACAAGGCCCCGGTGTGAAACTTCAGGTAGTGGGTGCGAAATTTTCGAAAGGTGATTTGAAACGGCTCGTGCCTGTATATCAGGAAGGCGCCGTGGACACCGATCTTCTCGAAGAAGGCAAGCGCAACCTGCGCGAACGTTTGGAGCGCCAGGGATATTTCGATTCCACCGTCGATTACACCACTGAGACTCAGACGGCAGCCCCGAATCCCAATGGGTGGAAGGGCACCGAAGAAGTGATCACCTATCACATCGTCAAAGGAGACAAACATAAGCTGGTTACCATTGACATCATTGGCAATCACTATTTCAGTGACGAATTATTGCGCAGCCGCTTACAGGTCTATAAGGCGGCCTTCGCGTCTCCGGGACGCTTTAGCAGGCGCCTCGTGGAATCGGACGCGCAGTCCATGCGCGCTTTGTACCAGGCCAACGGTTTTCTGGAAGCCAAAGTCGCTGCCGCGCCGTTGGACAACTATAAAGGTAAGACTGGCGACCTGGCGATTCAGTTCGACATTCAGGAAGGGAAGCAAACCCGCGTAGCGTCCCTCAAGCTCGAAGGCGTGCATGCGTTTAAAGAGCAGGAGCTACTTGGAGATGTGGCCTCTACACCGGGACAACCCTACTCGGATTTTAACGTGGCTACCGATCGCGACGTTATTCTCGCGCTTTATTTTAACGACGGATTTCCGGAAGCGACTTTCACTTCCAAGGCCGATCGTGTCGCTCCGCAAGCAAGCACCGAAAAAGCAGGGGTTCAGGGTAGCGGAGTCCCCAGCACGACGCCTGCTGAAAACGAAGAGGCCTCCGACAAGCAGAATTCCAAAACAATCATCCCGCAAGCTCCGCCAGTCAATCTCACCTATCACATTGAAGAAGGCCCGCAGACCATGGTGCGCAGCATTCTCTATTCCGGTTATGAGCACACCCGGCTAAACGTGCTTCATCGCGAAGTCGAAGTGAAAGAGAACGCTCCGCTGCGCGAAGGTCAAGTCGTCGAATCGCAACGCCGCCTTTATAACCTGGGAGTGTTTAACCGCGTGACCATCGAGCCGCAAAATCCCACAGGAACCGATCGCGACAAGGATTTAGTCGTGCTCGTGGAAGAAGCCCGGCGCTACACCATGGCCTACGGCGGCGGCTTCGAAGTTCAGCGTCTAGCCAGCACCTCCAATCCCGTCGGGGGACAGGTGCAAGCCGCGCCACGAGGTATTTTTGAAATATCAAAATTAAATCTGACCGGCCGCGCCGACTCCCTTTCCCTCAAATTGCGCGGCAGCACCATTGAGGACCGCGCGCTGCTCACCTATTCCGATCCCAACACTTTTGGGCATAAAGATTTGAGCGTTCAAGCCACGGCTTACACCGAAAAGACTCAGGACATCAACACCTTTACTGAAACGCGCTACGAAGGCTCTTTGCAACTGACCGACCAGGTTACCCCCCGGACAACTCTTCTTTTCCGTTACGTATTTCGCAAAGTGCTGGTCTCCAACATCGCTGACACCATCAATCCCGTGGCCATCCCACTGTTTGAACAACCCACCCTCGTTTCGCTGTTTGGTATGACTTGGTTTCACGACAAGCGAGATAATCCCGCGGATGCCACCCGCGGCAGTTATAACAGCGCGGATTTCAGCGTGGCTGGCAGTCACATCGGATCCAGCGCAAGTTTTTTGAGATTTTATTTTCAAAATTCTACTTACTATCCCATCAAGCGCCGATTTACCTTTGCCCGCTCCATACGCATAGGCGGTTTGATCCCTTATGGCCAAACTGTTTCGCTGACGTTCCCCCTGCCAACCACGCCGCCCTTGCCGATAGTTATCCCACTACCCGAGCGCCTTTTTGCCGGCGGCGGCACCTCCCTTCGTGGATTTGCGCTCAACCAAGCCGGGCCACGTGATTCGGTTACCGGGTTCCCCGTTGGCGGCCAGGCCTTGCTGGTGCTGAATCAGGAATTTCGTTTCCCAATGCGCCTGCCATACTTCGGAACATCCTTGGGCGGAGCTCTTTTTTACGACGGCGGAAATGTTTACAGCAGATTAACCCGCATCAGCTTCCGAACCTCAACGCCGACACCCACCTTTAACACTACCAATCCGGCTGCAGCTTTCTGCGTGACCAACTGCAGCAACGAGCTCAACTATTTCTCTCACACCGTAGGCTTCGGGTTTCGTTATGCTACGCCTGTAGGCCCAATTCGTATTGACTTGGGCTACCAGATCAATCGGCCAACTTTTGTGATCCCCTGCACCACCCTCACCGGCGCCGTTCCGACTTGTCACAAAGCCGGCCGGCTCCCCGGTTTCCAAATCTTTTTCAACCTGGGACCAAGTTTCTAATGCCAGCCAGAATATTTTCGCGGTCCGCGGCGTCAATTGCTTGCACCCTCGCTTTATTTTTTTCAGGCTTGATTTTTGCTTATCCGTCTTCCGCCCAGGAGCTGATCGACCGCATCGCCGCCCGCGTGGAAAACGACATAATTCTCCTAAGCGATGTGCGGCACCTGGGCCGCTACCAGATGCTGGTGGATGGAAAATCGGAAACCGAACCGCAATTGCTCGACCGCCTGATCGATCAATGGGTGGTGCAAAACGAAGCCGACGCCTCGCGTTTTCCCCGTCCCACCGACGCCGAAATTGACCAGGGCGTTGCCGCGCTGAAAAAATCGTTCCCCTCCCTTCAGGAATACGAAGAGCGGCGAAAGCAAAGTGGTTTGAGCGAGCAACAAGTGCGCGACAAGATCGCCACGCAGATTCATCTCACAAATTATCTCGACTCCAGATTTCGGCCGTCTGTGCAGGTGGACGCCAAAGCCATCGAAGATTTCTACAAGTCGGCCGTGTTGCCGCGAGCCAAGGCCCGCGGGCAAGAACCGCCTTCGCTGGAAGCGTCCCGCGACGTCATTCAGGAAGCATTGATAGAACAAAGCATCGACGCCCAGGCCGAACAATGGCTTAAGGAAAGTCGCTCGCGCATTCACGTCGAGCGGTTATTGGACGAAGAAAAAGAATGAACCGCGTCACCCGCTCTCGGAAATTTCGCTGGCTACGCCATGTGGCGTGGGTCTCAGCGGTAACTATTTTCTTGGCTGCCACCACAATGGTTATCTTTTTTGGAAGCGGAGCCGGCAACCACTTAATTCACCGCATCCTCGTGCGCCGCTTGCAAGCGCTTACTGGTGGGCGCGTGGAATTGCGAACCATCTCCATCCATTGGCTTTCATTGCGCGCCACATTAAAAGGCCTCGAAATTCACGGTTTGGAACCCGCCGGCACCCAACCGCTCTTTGCCGCCGAGGAAGTGGACGCTGGCTTGCGCATCGATTCTTGGTGGGGACGCAAAGTCTCTTTGAATAGCTTGGTGGTTCACCAGCCTCACGTTCACATACGAATAGGAAAAAATGGTGTCACTAATGTCCCCAACCCTCCGCGCCCGCGATCCGCTAAGCCGCTGGCACAAACGGTTCTTGACCTGCACATCCAACACCTGAAACTCGACAACGGCTGGCTTCTCTATAACGATGTGCAAACACCTCTCGCCATCGAAGGAGACAACCTACATCTCGCCCTGGACGCCAGCGGTCCGCTTGATCATTCCGTTTACGACGGCAATCTTGAGTGGCAAAACGTAACGTTCACAGCGCAGCGTTTTCTTCCGATTCCCATCGGTGTTTCCGCGAAGTTCACAATTTCGCGCGATGGTCTTACTTTGCAACAAGGCGATGTAAGGGCCGGCCGATCTCATGTCGATGCGCAAGCCGAGCTCGTCAACTTTACCGACCCGCGCTGGAATATGCGCTACCGCGGATGGGTTGAGCTCTTTGATCTTCGTGAAATTTTGCGGAATCCCCTGGTTCCCACCGGCCGTGCCGACGTTCACGGTGAAGGAACCTTCGCCGACGGTCAATTCCACGGTACCGGCATCTACGCCGGCCGCGATATCGCCCTCCCTTACGACGATTTCCACGCCAAAGGCCTCACCAGTCACGGCACCTTCACCATCAACAATGATGGCTTGGTGGTCCCCGACTTTTTTGCTGGCGCGCTCGGAGGCACCGTGAAAGGCCGCGTTACACTGCGATTCGCGGGATTACAGTTTCACGCTGAAACTCACGTCCAGGATATCCGTTTAGCCAATTTGCTGCCCTCCATCGAACATCGCGGGTTTCCCATCGATGAATTGCACTGGGATGCTGAGTTGACCGCGGACACCAAGGAAGATTGGACCGGCGCGTTCGAGCACTTCGGAATTGTCGCCAAGATGCATTGGGCGCCTCCGGAAAACGTTGCTGCAGGTCACGAAGCGGTCGAAGGAGATTGGCAATTCGTCTACAAGTACGACACCAGTCTATTCACTGTTGTGTCTGGCGCATTTCAGACTCCCACAACGAATGGCAGCGTTTCCGGACTGTTGGCCCCTCGCGATTCCGGAATGGATCTGAAGTTTGACACCACCTCGCTCGAAAGATACCGGGACTTCATCAACGCTCTGCGCGACCTGTCGCCGCATTCCGCGGACGCCAAGCAACCCCTTTCAGGCAAAGTCAGCTGGGAAGGTAAAATTACTGGCCCCTCCGGCAAACCCACATTCTCTGGTCACCTGCGCGGCGAGAATGTGCAATATAGTTCTATCATTCTGGATTCCCTCGATGGCGACTTGCAGTATTCGCCGAGGGAATTGTTATTGTCCCGCGGACATGCGCGTCGCGGCACCACCAGCAGTTCGCTCGAGATCAACCTGGAACTGACCGATTGGAGTTTTCTCCCTGAAAATTCCTGGTCCGCGGACGCCAACCTGGAAAAAACTTCCCTCGAAGGTTTGCAGCAGCTTGTCGGCTGGTCGTATCCCGTGCGCGGAGAATTAACCGGCGAGTTCCACGGCCGTGGCACAAGAAGTGACCCGGCCATTACAGGTCTCTTCGACTTGGCGGACGGAAATGTTTACGGTTCTTCTTTCAACCGGCTGCGCGGACAGCTCACTGCTAGCACTGAGGAAGTTCGTATTGCCGACGCTGAGCTGCGGTTTTTTCCGCCAGGAAAAGAAAAGGGAAGCGGAGCAGGTATCGTCACTGGGACTGCCGCTTACCGTTTCGCCGACAAATCAATTTCTGCCGATTTAGTGGGCGCGGCTCTCCCACTCGAAAGCTTCGACAAATTGCAATCCTCCATTGCGCTGGGCGGTCAAGTAACTTTTAGATTCAAGACCGAGGGCCCTATTCAGACACCGGTGGCAAGCGGCACTTTCCACGTCACCGATCTCCGCGTGGGACAGGAAGTGATCGGAAGTTTCGACACCGATCTGCTCTCCGATGGAAAAATAGCGCGATTAACCGTCAGTTCCGCGATGAGCACCGGAGAAATCTCGGGAGGTTACACCCTCGGACTCGCGAACCCCTTCCCCGTCGAGGGAACAGTCTCCATCAAGAATATCGATCTCGACCCATTCCTGTTGGCTGCTCTGCATTTAAAGCAATTCAGCGGTCATGGTAAAGCGGACGGCGATATCTCGTTGAAAGGCGCTTTGCAGGACCCGCACGGAATCGTTATGGAAGCAAATTTCTCGCGACTCATTCTCAACTACGAAAATGTACAGCTGGAAAATAGCGGCCCGGTACGCTTCCGCTCGTCGCGTGAAGCGCTCGACATTGAACCTGTGGTCATGCACGGTGCCGACACCAACCTGAAGATCGAAGGGTCTGTCCAATTTACTGGCCGGCGAAACGTGGCGCTGCGCCTCGATGGCGCCGTCGATTTGCGCCTGATTAAAGGCTCCCTGCCAAATATGGACGTGCAGGGCGGTGCGCAAATCAATGCCGCCGTGGAAGGCACTATCGAGCATCCCCGCATCACCGGACGAGTTCACATCGACAATGCCTCCGTGCGTGCCGCGGATTTTCCCACCGGCCTGAGCGCTGTCAAAGGCGACTTGATTTTTGATACCACTCGCCTTTTTTTCAGCGACGTAACCGCCGAAGTCGGTGGCGGAACTCTACAACTATCCGGCAGCGTTAATTACGGAGAGGCTGGCGTGCGCTACGACCTCACCACCAGCTCCGACCGTGTGCGTATCCGCTATCCCGAAGGCATGAGCTGGTTGCTGGGTGGAAATTTGCGGCTCTCCGGCACCACCAACTCCGGCGTTGTCTCCGGAAAAGTGACCGTGCAACGCGTGTTGTTGACCCAGGGACTCGAAAGCGCCGGTGTATTGGTCTCTTCCAAGGAAGGTATTTCTGGTCCCTCCACAGATTCTCCCTTCTTGCGCAATTTGCAATTCGACATTGAAGCCGTATCTTCACCCGACGCCCGTATGGAATGGCCCGGTGCGGAATTGGAAGCGGACGCGAATTTGCGTGTGCGCGGAACCTGGGAGCATCCCATTTTATTGGGACACATACATCTGCTGTCCGGTGATTTGTACTTTGCGGGAAACCGCTATCGCGTGGCCCGTGGCGATATTAATTTCGCCAATCCTTTCAGGTTGGACCCCGTCGTGAACGTAGAAGCTTCCACTACCGTTCAACAATATGAAATCACCCTCAACTTTAACGGGCCGTCCAGTAAACTCGCCCTGGCCTATCGCTCCGATCCTCCGTTGCCCTCCAATGACATCGTCGCGTTACTGGCGGTGGGACAACCCAGCGCCGAAGGCACCGCGCGCGGGAGTGGCACGGCGCAAAATGCCAGCTCCGGCGCCACCGCGCTCTTATCAGAGGCTGTGAACGCCCAACTCGGTGGCCGTCTCCAACGTTTATTCGGAATTACCAGGTTGCGCGTCGATCCGGGACTAACCCCCGTGGCCTCCAGTTCCGACCAGAACGCCGGCGCCCGCGTCACCGTGGAACAGCAAATCGCCCGCAATCTCAACATCATGTATGTTTCGAATGTTGGTTCAACTCAAGAGCAGGTCATTCAGGTGGAGTACACCATAAACCGCAATATTTCCGTGGTGGCTTTGCGCGATTATAACGGAACCTTCGGTATCGACATTAAAATCAGAAAGCGCTTTAAGTAGCTTTTTCCTTGATTCAGTAGCTGCCCAAAAGCGGTGCCGCCGAAAATTCAGGGACGCTGAGAGATTTCCTTCATCTCATCTTGCAGCGTAATCTCTGGTTTGCTCTTCTTGCGGTTGCCCGCACTCGCCGTATCCTCATCGGCGTCTTGTGATTTCAGCGTAAGCAGCGATTCCCGGGTTGCACTGCTTGCTGCCGACACTTGCACCGCCTGGATTTCTTTGCTGATCTTTGGTGACTCCGCGGCAAACTTCTGTCCCAGCGGGGATGAGTAAAAGTCCAGCAAGCCTTTTATTTCGTCGTCAGTAAAATGCTTGTCGTAGATCGCCGCGATTTGCTGCAGAGCCCGTTGCTGGTCGAAATTCTTCTGAAAGCTGCCCGAAGCCACGGTAATCAACTCCTGCCGCTTCGAATCATCAGCAACATTCTTTACGCTGGCGCTCAACTTTTCACGATATTGAGTTGCGGATTCGCTGGCCACGGATTGCAACTGGTCTTTGGCTCCCACATATTGCAACAGCGAGCGCAAATCGGCCTCTTTTTCCGGGTCCACGGATTTTGATCCCGCAGGAACGTTTGTTCCCGATGCCGACGCCTGGACTGGGTTTTGAGACCCACCCTGTGTCGCGATAATGAATGCTGCGATATAGATTACGATGAGCGCTAAAGCGGCTTTCATGCTGCCTTTCATACTGCCTCCGTGGCTTCTCTCGTCTTGCTCGCCACAGATCAATTGTAGGTAGCGCGTCCGTCATTTCCCCATCGTCGAAGGCCAGTTGCGACGCAGCGTTTACTGTCCCGAAGTTCAGGCCGCAAAACTATCCACCCGTCCCAGTGCTCCAGAGCGCGCAAATCTGTCAATAGAACTGCTTTGGTATACCAAGCGCGGAGTCTGATAGCATGCCCGTCCATGAATGAAGTACCGCTAACCAGCGAAACGCCGGCCAATATTCCCCAGCCCGAAATTCTTGATCGCGAAGCCGGTCTGCATCGCGGCCTGACCTCGTGGCAAGTAGCCTTGATCGGCTTGGGATCCACCATTGGCACCGGGCTTTTTCTAGGCAGCGCACTTTCCGTGAAGCTGGCCGGACCCGCGGTGATCGTCAGTTTTCTTTTAGGGGCAATGGTTGCCGTCACCGTGATGTGGGCCCTCGCCGAAATGGGCGCCGCACATCCGGCTGCCGGTTCCTTTGGTTTGTATGCCGAGATGTACGTGCACCCGTGGGCCGGTTTCGCAATTCGTTACACCTACTGGCTGTGCCTCGTATTCGTTGTCGGCAGCGAGGTCGTCGCGGCTTCCATTTATTGCAAGTATTGGTGGCCGCAGGTGCCGTCCTGGATATGGATCGCCGCGTTTTCGCTTGCGCTGCTGTACGTCAATACCATCAGCATCAAAAGTTTTGGCGCCTTTGAATACTGGTTCGCGATGATCAAGGTCGTTACCATCTTCGCGTTCCTGATATTGGGAGCCGCGCTCCTATTTGGCGTCGGATTTCCGCGTATTGGCGGCGCGAACTACATCGCTCATGGCGGATTCTTTCCGAATGGATGGAGTGGCGTGGGCTTGGGTGTGACCATGGCCATCTTTAGTTTTCTGGGACTCGAGATCGTCGGTGCCACTGCCGGAGAGGCCGCTAACCCTTCGGTAGCCGTGCCCCGTGCCTTGCGTCGGACACTTTCCTTTCTGGTGCTCTTCTACATTGGCGGACTTGCAATTGTGGTCGGCATTGTTCCCTGGAAGGAACTCGGACTTGGCGAAAGCCCCTTTGTCCGTGTTTTCCGCTCGGTGGGAATACCAGGCGCTGGCAATGTGATGAATTTCGTGGTGCTGACAGCTGCGCTCTCCAGCGCCATGTGCAATCTATATTTCACTGCCCGCTTGCTCTTTTCACTGGCGCGTGGAGGTTACGCTCCCGCGACACTCGGAAAATTAAGCAAGCGCGGAATGCCCGTCGCAGCCGTGATGGCTTCGGGCGTAGGTCTGCTGATTGCGTTTTTTCTTTCCCATTTTTTTGAGGCTACTGCTTTTGTCTTCATGATCGGCGTGGCTTTTTTTGGCGGTCCATTTGTCTGGATCATGATCCTGGTCACCCATCTGTTTTTTCGCCGAGCCAACCAGCGCACCGGAAAATCAATCCTGCGTTTTGCGCCACCTGGCCCGTGGAGCTCGCTCTTTGGTCTCGTGGCGCTGCTAGCTGTGTTGATTTCCACCTGGTGGGTCCCCGGGTTTCGCATCACCCTGAAGGCTGGTCCAGCCTGGCTCCTGATAATGACCATCTGCTATTTCATCTGGACTAGTGCGCAACGCCAAAAACCACATATCTAACTCTTTGCACGGTCCATCTAGGGTTTCTTCTGCCCCGCCGCGGAAGCAACACCAGAACCTTCTTTGAGCACATGAATCGTATCGACTGTTAGATTATCGAATCGCTCCACCAATCCGCTGGGCCAGCGCACTTCCACGCCATCAATCTTTGGGGCAAGGCCCAATCCGAAGTGTACCCGCAGATCGTTTTGCGAAATGTAACTGGAGCCGCTGCGCACCTCGTCCACCAATGTTCTGCCCCCCGCCTTAACGCTGATTTTCGCGCCGATCCCATCACGATTAGACCGCGTCCCCTCCGTTTTAAAAGTCACCCAGTGATTCTTGTAACGCGCTGCATTCACCAGCAGGCTCGGCCTGGCATACACGTTGTTGATGAGCACTGACATTCGCCCGTCATTCCAGAAATCCCCTACCGCCAACCCCCGCGCTGAGGAAACCGTGCTGAATCCCGGCCCAGCGCGGGCAGTGATGTCCGTAAATGTTCCGTTTCCATTATTGTGATAAAGCAGCCGCGGCTCCATGTATCCGCTGCTCAAATGGAATTTATCCACTTCCGGATACACGTGCCCGTTGGCCAGCACCAGATCAGGCCATCCATCATTATCAAAATCAAAAAACATCGTGCCCCATCCTAAATATTGTGTGTGCAGGCCCAACCCGACAGCGTAAGTAACATCCGAAAACACCCCTCCGCCATCATTGCGGTACAAAATCGGCGTATCGTCAGAAAAGTTTGTTTTGAAAATATCCAGCCGCCCGTCGCCGTTGTAATCCGCAATCGTCGTTCCCATGCCCGCCTGCTCCCGCCCATCTTCGTTAAACGCCACTCCCGCCATCACCGCCACGTCCGTAAACGTTCCGTCGTGATTATTGTGATAAAGAATGCTCGGCGCGCTGTCGCAAGCCACATAAATATCCGGCCAACCGTCATCGTCGTAATCGAACGTCGAAACGCTGAACGCATAATGCCCGCCGGTTTGATCTATATGCGCTTTGGCGCTGACATCCACAAACGTTCCGTCGCCGTGATTTTCGTACAAAATATTCTTCGCTCCGGGCAATCCGCGCGGCCCGCACATTACCGGCACGCCTTTCCACACGCAGGAACTCCCTTCGCCCGGTGTGGGCGTAGTGGCAATATTAAAGTCCACATAATTCGCCACCATCAAGTCCAGTCGCCCATCGCGGTTGTAGTCCACGAACGCGCAACCGGTACCCCACGCTTTTCCCGAGCCGGCGACGCCAGCCTTCTCGGCCACCTCCGTAAAAACCCCGTGTTCGTTGTGGTACAGCCGGTTCTTCCCGTAATAGGTGACATACAAATCTTCCCACCCATCATTGTCGTAATCCCCCACGCACACCCCTTGGCCCCATCCCGTGGCAATAAGCCCGGCCTTGGCCGTAACGTCGGTGAAAGTCCCATCATGATTGTTGTGATACAAATGGTTGGTGGGAGCCTCCTTTGCAGGAAATCCCTCCAATGTCGTCCCGTTCACGATAAAAATATCGGGCCATCCGTCGTTGTCGTAATCGAAAATGGCCACTCCTGTTCCCGTCGTCTCGATAATGTATTTCTTGGTGTCCACTCCTCCGAACACGTTTACCGCCGTCAGCCCCGCTTTTTCCGCAATGTCGCCGAAATTTGCCAGCCCCGCATTTACGCCGCTCTTTGCTGCCTCAATTTGCTGCGAGGGCTTCGCAGATGACTGTGAATGCGCCACAACGCTAAATAACGCCACCACGGCCAGCAGAAAAAAAACACCCGTACCGATCCGCCCGCGAAGACTCACGAAAACGCCCATTTAGATAACTTTTCCAGGCGAACGAGCACTCTAAAACCTATTTTTGGTGTCATGAAATCGACTTTACGATGGATGTCTACGAACAGGCACATTCCTATCCTGACCTGGCGTAGCTAGCCTGAGGGGCGCCTGGCACAACGTACCGGTTACCCTTAAAAACTTCGTCCACACCGGAAATCCAAATTTCCTCCACCTCGCATCATAATGGACATCCCCATGGTTTTCCGCAGATATCCGTCATTAGTTCTCAGGACCAGCCTGATCGTCCTCTCATGCGGCTTTTCACATACTGCGCAAGCCCAATCTCAACAGTCGCCGGCCATTCCGCCATCTGAACGCGGTCAGCCTGCTCCTTCGGAAATTCAGGGATCCTCTAGGGCGAGTGTGCCGAACGCGTCGGATCCTGCCCAGCGCTTGCCAGGAATCATCAACGGCGCAGTAGTCGATCAGACCGGGGCCGCCGTCGCCGGAGCGGAAGTCAAACTTCTCCGCGAAGCGTCTGCGGGCCGAACCGTCTCAACATCGGAAGACGGTCAATTTTCTCTTCTCAACATAGTGCCCGGCCCCTTCCAGCTCACCATTTCTTCTCCAGGTTTTGCGCCCCAGAATTTTTCCGGAATCCTGCACCCAGGCGAAACCTTCGCGGTCCCAAGAATCGCATTGATTGTTGCCGCCGCCTCTACCGAAATGCGTGTAACGCCCGCAACCGTGGATATTGCTCAAGATGAGATTAAAGTCGAGGAACAGCAGCGCGTCTTCGGCGTGATTCCCAATTTCTACGTCACCTACGTTGCTAACGCAGCCCCGCTGACCACTAGGCAAAAGTTTCAGCTGGCCTGGAAGACCTCCATCGATCCAGTCAGTTTCGGAGTGACCGCCATCGTTGCGGGGGTTGAGCAATCGCAGAACGATTTCGGCGGCTATGGGCAAGGCGCCAAGGGTTACGCGGAGCGTTACGGTGCCGCTTATGGGAACTTTGTCATTGGCACTTATATCGGCAGCGCCATACTACCTTCCATTCTGAAACAAGATCCGCGCTATTTCTACAAGGGCACCGGCAGCAAACGCTCGCGAGCTTTAAACGCGCTCGCCCAGGCCGTGATTTGCAAAGGGGATAATGGCCACTGGCAGGCAAACTATTCCGGTCTCATCGGAGGTCTCGCGGCCAGCGGAATCTCCAATATCTATTACGCACCCAAGGATCGCGACGGAGTGGGATTCACCTTTGAAAACACGTTGATCGGTATAGGCACAACCGCGGTCACTAATCTTCTTCAAGAATTCCTCATCCGCAAATTAACTCAAAGCCGCCCAGGCCGCGTAGCCCCTAAGTCCGATGACCCCGCCGCCATCAAAATACCTGGCGCGCCAAGCCACGCCGGCGACTGAGCGCAGTAACCTCCCAAGCAATCCGTCCAGCCTGATTTTTGAGCTTTGCCAACTCCTGTTCCATCGCTTTTCGCCGGCTCTGTAGCTGGAACCGCCGCGGCTCTCTCCACTGCATTTCGTGTATCTGTCAGCAGGTGAATCAGCACATTGCGCGGAATACTCTTCACCAGCGGATTCACGATAAACGCCAGCAGCGCCGGCACCGTGCGAGTCAGAGACACTGATTCATTTTGCACATAAACGCCACCGTCTTTCTCTTCGATTCGCCAATAACTAAAGAGCCGCCACATATACCCATGGTCGTTCCCCACCGGCTTTTCGTGTTCATTGGGAGAGTCCACATTTTCCACTTCCGCGATGCGCGTGGACCGCGTCACCGTCTGAAAGCGGCCCGATCCAAATCGGGTATCGCGCACGTCAAAGTTCGCATTCAAGATAACTGTGACGATGGAGTGATTGAAAAATTGAAAATAAACCTTTGATTCGTCCCCGTTGCGCTCAATCAACTTCGATTTACGAATCTGCGGTTTGTAAGTATCCTCATGACAATCGTAATCCCGCATCACTGCTTCCACTTCCTCGAAAGTTGCCCTGGGAATAAAAATCACACCCGCCCAGTGATGAATTAGTCCGCTCGGAGCTTTAATCGGGCGATCGCCTTCCCGGGCGCTCATCGCCTCGATATAAACTTGCCCATTCTTTAGTTGCTCGTAAGCTTCCGTTCGCCGCGCGTCAGGTAAGCGATCCACCACAAGAAACTGATCGCGCCCCGTATCTTCGTCCATGCGTGCTTCCATGGCGTGAACGTAGCGGTCGAACGCAGCCGCCGTATCGGGTTTCAACTCTGTCGCGCGAGCAGCCACCCCGCCCAAATCGACCAGAATGCATAGCGCTACGAGTATCCCTCTCATCAGCAGCGGCCTTGGCCCTTCAATTCCCAAATACTTTACGGAATAACTGAATCGTTTCCGCGAACGCCAGGTCCGTCGCTTCCGGATCGTATCGCGGTCCTTCATCGCGCGTGAACGCGTGCTCTGCCGGGTAAAGTAGCGTTCTGTAACGCACGCCGGACTCTCGCAGCGCCCGATCGATCGTTTCGCGTCCCGCCTCAGGCACGTGCGGGTCTTTCGTCCCAAAAATCATCAGCAGCTCTCCGCGAATTTCTTTTGCGCGTGCCAGCGATCCCGTATCCGCATCTTTGCCGAGCTTGCCATCATGAATACCTGTGCCGTAGTAACACACCGTCGCAAGTACATCCGATTGAAATGCGGCGCGAAACGCTAAGTGCCCACCGATGCAGAAACCTGTCGCACCGATTTTTCCGCGCGCGACTTTAGGATGTTGGGATAGCCAGTCCAGGCCCGCGCGGCAATCGCCGTCGAAATCCGCCACCCCCGTTTTCGCAGCGTCTTGTTGACCACGAGTCCGTCCACCGTCATCGAACGGAATCACCGTCCCCGCCGGTTCGATGCGCCGATAAATTTCCGGAGCAGCCACAACAAATCCATATCCCGCCAACCGCACGCACGTGCGCACCAACGGCGGGCTCAGCTGAAAAATGTCCGAGTAGCACCAGATCCCCGGATATTTACCCTCCGCGTTCGGCGCAGCCACAAAAGTGCGCATGGACGGACCCGCTACCAAAATATCCGCGTATTCAGTCTTGACGATCATTTGCTGTTCAGCGCGGCATTCTGGCCCACCGCCTGCACCCAGTCAACTCGTCGCCGCCCGCTAACCGCTACATTGGAATCCATTGCCAAGAGTGCTTAATCCTCGTTCGATTGATTCATTCAACCTATAAATAGATACAAACTGATTACGCACTTCGCGGTCGGCGGCACCAGGGATATAATTCTTCTCCATTCCAAACTCAAAGAGGAATCACATCATGACTTCGAGCAAGTCTCTCCGCACCATTGCCCTGCCTATCCTGCCTACTCTGTTATTCGCTCTCCTTTTATTCGCTGGCTCAGCAGCCGCCCAGGCTCCGTCGCCTTCCAACTCAAACACCTTGCCCAGCGAGACGCCCGCGCAACTCGAGCCCGTCACAGATTCCTTTGACTACACTCGGCGCGAGGTGATGCTTCCCATGCGCGATGGCACCAAGCTGCACACCGTAATCCTCATCCCCAAAGGCGCAAAAAAAGCCCCAATCCTCTTAACCCGCACGCCCTATAACGCCACCGATCTAACTTCCCACAGCTTCAGTTCGCACCTCGGCCCTAGTCTGAACGGCTACGACAACGCCCTCGAAGTGATCCTGGAAGGCGGCTACATCCGCGTAGTCCAAGATATCCGCGGCAAATACGGCTCCGAAGGCGATTACGTTATGAATCGCCCATTACACGGCCCCCTGAATCCCACTACCGTGGACCACTCCACCGACACTTACGACACCATCGATTGGCTGATCAAAAATATTCCCGAGACCAACGGAAAGGTCGGCATCCTCGGCATTTCGTACGATGGCTTCCTGCCTTTAATGGCGCTCATCAATCCGCACCCCGCGCTCAAGGTTTCCGTTCCCATGAATCCCATGGTTGACGGCTGGATGGGCGACGACTGGTTCCACAACGGCGCCTTCCGCGAAGAAAATATGCCCTACATTTACGAACAGGAAGGCACCCGCAAGAATGAACAACATTGGTGGGTTAGCAATTACGACGATTTCGACATGTACTTGCAAGCTGGCTCCGCTGGCGAACTCGGACGCCGCCGCGGCCTCCAGCAAGTCGGCTTCTGGAACAAACTCTTAGCCCATCCTTCCTACGACAGTTGGTGGCAGCAGCAGGCCATGGACAAAATTCTCGCCGCACAGCCTCTCAAAGTCCCCACTATGCTGGTGCACAGCCTCTGGGATCAGGAAGACATTTACGGCGCTCCCGCCGTCTACAAAGCGATCAAGCCCAAGGACACCGGCAACAATATGGTTTTTCTGGTCATGGGCCCGTGGCATCACGGTGGAGAAATCGGCGACGGCAGCTCGCTCGGCGTTCTGAAATTCGGTAGCGATACCGGTTTGTACTTTCGTAGAGAAATTCTCGCGCCATTCCTGGCCCAATATTTGAAAGACGGCGCGCCTAAATCCGACACCGCTCCCGTCACCGCGTTCGAAACCGGCACGAACACCTGGCGCCGTCTATCCTCCTGGCCGTCCGGATGCCCCAGTGGCTGCACCGTCAAGCGCACTCCGCTTTATCTCAACGCCGGACTCAAGCTCAGTCTCACTCCGCCTGCCGCATCCGATGGCCCGGGCTTCGACGAATACATTTCTGATCCCGCCAAGCCTATTCCATTTAGCGGACGCCCCAGTCACCCGATGGGCTTCGCGGCCAATGTTCCGTGGGCAAACTGGCTGGTCGATGATCAGCGCGAAGTTTCCAGCCGCCCGGATGTTCTCGTCTTCGTCTCCGACACTTTAACTTCGCCGATGAAAATCAGCGGTCAACCCATCGCCAATTTAGTCGCGTCCACGAGCGGCACGGACTCCGACTGGGTTGTCAAACTGATCGATTTATATCCCGACGAAGTAGGAGCCCAGGAGGAAATGGGTGGCTACCAATTGATGATTTCCGCCGACATCTTCCGCGGCCGCTACCGCGAAAGCCTCGAAAATCCAAAACCGATCGCCTCCGACACGCCGCTGCAATATCATTTCGCGCTGCCAAACGCGAACCACGTTTTTCTTCCCGGTCATCGCATCATGGTACAAATCCAGTCCACTTGGTTCCCGCTCTACGACCGCAACCCCCAAACCTTCGTCCCTAACATCTTCCTGGCTAAACCCGCTGACTATCACAAAGCCACCCAGCGCATCTACCACGCCCCCGGTCAAGCCACCTTCATCGACCTGCCTCTGGTCGCCGCACCATGACCGCCAAACCCGTTTCCTGATATAAATCGTCTAAGAACACACGTAGCAAAAGGAGGTCGAATTATGACCAGACCCAAGTTTCTAGTTATGGCGCTTTTCTCCCTTTTGATGGCCCTCAGCGTAAACGCGCAGCAAATCCAACTTCAGGAAGCTCCCCCCGCCGTGCCTTCAATTGCTGATAAGCCCATATGGGCCCTTGAGTTCGTCAAGGTGAAACCCGGGACCTTCGGTCCCACCATGGTTTATCTGGACGACAACTGGATGCGAGTGCGCGCGGAAGCCAAGCGCCAGGGCGCTGTCTTGACTTATAACCGCATCGCCGGCGAAAGGCAGATGCTCTTTCCCGCAAAAGAGTCGAGCAACGACGACTGGGACATACTCTTGATGACCGAATACAAGAACCAGGCCGCCTACGATGGACGCGAAAAACTATTTGCCTCCATAATCAAGCGCCTCCCGGACAACACCGCGGGGATTATCCAACGATATAAAAAAGAAGATCTCTTTCAATCTGTGAAGACCCGTGTAATGCAGGATTTTTCGGAAAACGGCTACCCACAGCTGCGTCTGCTCACTAGGAAGTGACCTGGGCGATTCGCGTCGTTGTCTAAAGCGCCGGTGCCGCACCCTTCGGTTTTTTTAAGGGTGCGGATTTTGACTTGTGACTTGGCCGTTAATCTATTCGTAACGCAGCGCGATCATGGGATCAACCCGAGTGGCGCGCCGCGCTGGCAGATAGCAAGCTAACAAGCCGGTCGCCAATAAAGCACGCGGAGCTAGAATCAGCGCCCACGGATCAAACGCCGACACGCCCCACAGTTGCGATTGCAAAACGCGTACCGTGAGAAACGAAGTTACAACACCCAAAAGAAGCGTTCCGCGTCTCGATACGGAAAAGGATGCAGCACGCCGTTATAGAAGATGCTGAAGATAATCGTGGAAAAACCAATGCCCAGCGCCAGTGCAATAATCGCCACTACGCTGAAGCCCGGATTCTTCCGCATTTGTCGAATCCCAAACCGGCAGTCAGCAATCACCGACTGTACCCAATGGCCCGCTCGTTCGTCACGCACTTGCTCTTTTACTTGCTCCACCCCGCCAAGCTCAATTCGCGCCGCGCGTCGCGCCTCCTCCGGCCCCATCCCCGCAAGCATGTTTTCCGCGGTCATCAATTCGAGATGCGACCGCACTTCATTGTCGAGGTCTGCTTCCACACGCCGCGATAGAAAAAGATTCCGCAAAAAACTGCGCATCTTCACAAAGAGCGGCATGTCAACACCTCGCTAGGACGTTTCCAGAGCCTGGGTTATCGCCAGGGAAATGCGGTCCCATCTTTTGGTTTCAACCTCAAGTTGCTTCCGGCCGGCTTTCGTCAAGCGATAGAATTTTGCCCGCCGATTATTCTCGGAATCTCCCCAAAAAGCAGAAATCCAGCCTTCTTCTTCCATGCGGTGGAGAGCCGGAAAGAGCGACCCCGGCTTAACTACAAATGTTCCCCGTGTAATCTGCTGAATCCTTCGCGAGATTCCCAATCCATGCATCTCGCCCGCCACCAGTGAATTCAAGATCAGCAAGTCCAGCGTTCCTTGCAATAGCATCGTCGGTTCAGAGCCCAAGTAATCTCTCTCCTATAGCGTGTCTACTGGAATGGTATTTGTACACATATAGACTGTCAATAGGAGAGCTTCACGTTCCTGCGGAGGCTTAGTTTATTGAGTTGAATGAAGGTTGCGTAGGAAGCGTTGCGGTCAAAGTTCTACCTCAGCGCAAAGGTCGAACTGAAATTATCTCGATTGGGTTTTGCCGCCGCGCAAAGCAACCGCTGCGATTACTGGTTTTGCGGAGCCTCGCCAAGCTGTTTCAATTTCTCTTCCGCGCTGTCTTTAATCCCCTTGCGACGATCTTCGGGATCGATCGTATCGGAAGCCAAAAGCGCCAAGGCCTTCTTGGCATTCTCGCGCGCCAAATCCCTTTGCCCATCAGCAAAATATGCATCCGACAGACTGTCATACACGTTCGGCGAATTGGGATACGCCTCTGCATTGAGCTTCAGAATTTCAATAGCACCCTTGTTGTCTTGGGCCTGTAGATGCTCGTATCCCATGAAGTTGACAATATCCTCGGGAAACAATTGTGCCTTGGGATCATGCTTCCGGGCTTCTTCCAGATTCTTTGCCACTTTGGCCGCGCCGCCAGGCTCGTCAATTTGATTGAGCACATGTACTTCCTTTGGTACCGCAACCGTTTCCCTCGCGCCCGGGGCGCGTCCCGGCGTCTTGATCAGCGTCGTCACATACCAGTCCACAATTTCCCCAGGCATCTCCGGATGCACTTTAAACATGTCGGCTCCGTGTCCTCCCGTCGCGACGTGAACAAATTTCTTATCGGAATCGGCGTCGAGACTGTAGAGCCACTCAATAGCCACAATCGAAGTGGGATATTCATCATCATCGGCCACCGCGAAAAACACCGGCAACTTGGTGGACTCCCGCAAAAATTGTCGCCCCTTCAGATCCGTATTCCCCGACAGCAGCACTAAAGACTTCACCTCCGTATGACGCCGCGCCGTCTGAATGGAATTATTTACTCCGCAACTCGCGCCGCCAACGCCAATCACATCGCGGGTCACTCCAGGTTGCGACACCAGGTACTGAAATGCGGTATCAATATCCCCTGGCCATTTTTCCGCCTGAATCTGCGCTTCCTGTTGCGGGGGCAACTTATCAAACGGATTGCCACCGCTTTCGCCAAAGCCACGGTAGTCCAGTGTCAGTACATTGATTCCCGCCGCCGCAAGCTGCTGCGCCAATAAGTCCCAAATTTTGCGCTGTCGGTTGCATTGATGCAAAAGCAGCACGCCTGGCCCAGGCTTCCCCGCAGCAAAATAACTTGCCTTAAGCTTGACGCCGTCCGCAGTGGTCAGATCGACTACCCGCTCAGCCGACCACGTGACTACTCCACAGCTAAGTGCGCACAACAGACCACCTAGAATGCGAATTGAAAAACGCGCCACGATGCCACCCTCCTCAAACACCAACCTCACTCAATAAACATCTGTCCGCTTGTTTCCGCCGCTGCTCTAGCAGCAGCCGCTCGCCGGCAGCCCCTCGCCCGCCACCGGAGGACCAAATGCTTCCTTCGGAATGGGCGTGCCATGCAAAGTCAGCCAGCAACGCCGCGCCACATTGAACAGCACCAGCACCACGCCCGTCACAAAAATAGTCATCAGGATGGAATCGATATAGCCCTGCACCTGAGTCGCCGGCTTATACGTCAGCGGCCAGAAAATATTCTTGATCGACAACACGCCCGCAGTCAGCGTGGTCGTGCCAACAAAAAGCATGGGCACCACAGTAATCCACACATACCGCGCCTTCCCCATATTCACAAGAAACGTAGTCCCCACCGCCAACGCGATCGTCGCCAGCAATTGGTTCCCGGTTCCAAACAGCGGCCACAACGTGGAAATATTGCCGGTGTAAATTAGGTATCCCCACGCCAGCACCACAAAAAAAGTCGTTATCAAATTTCCAGGTAGCCACGCACTATTACCGAACGGTTTGTGTACCTTCCCCAGCAGTTCCTGCAAAACATAGCGCGCCACCCGCGTGCCGGTATCGATCGTCGTCAAAATAAATAGCGCTTCGAACATGATCGCGTAGTGATACCAGTAGCCCATCAATCGCGTCATGCCCGGAATACCTCTAAAAATTTGCGCCATGCCCACTGCTAGCGACACCGCTCCGCCGGTGCGTCCCGCCAACTTTTCACCGACTTCGCTCGAAAACAAGTCCAGGTTCACGGTATGCATGCCCAGCCGCCCAAAAACATCCGCCGGCACATTGATCCCAAAATAATCGCCGGGATACAAAGAGCACGCCGCGATAAGCGCCAGCACCGCCACCAGACTCTCCGCCACCATCGCGCCATAACCGATAAAGCGCGCATCCGTTTCTTTGTCCAACATTTTCGGCGTAGTTCCCGAACTCACCAGTGAATGAAATCCCGAAATCGCTCCACACGCAATCGTCACAAAAAGAAAAGGAAACAACCGTCCTTTAATAATTGGTCCGCCGCCGTGAACAAAAGGCGTGAACGCCGGGAAGCGAATGTCCGGATGCACCACGAATACCCCGATCACCAACAAAAAAATAGTGCCCAGTTTCACGTACGTCGACAAATAATCCCGCGGCTCCAGCAGCAGCCACACCGGCAGAACCGACGCCACGAAGCCGTAAATCGCCATCAAGTAAGTGATCTGATGCGCACTGAAAGTCAGCGACGACGCCCATTGTGATTGCGCAAACCAATGTCCGCCTACCACGCTAGCCAACAAAAGCACTACCCCCGCCGCACTGGGCACTCCTACCTTAATCTGCCCAGGGCTGCTCTTGAACATGTACAGCCCCATAAAAATTGCGATCGGAATCGTCATCCCAATCGTAAACACGCCCCACGGACTGTTGGACAGCGCATTAACCACCACAATTCCAAGTCCCGCCAACGTAACCAGCAGAATCAACAACACCGCGAACATCGTCACCAGGCCAGTAAATGTACTCACTTCCGTGCGCGCCACATCCGCCAGCGATCGTCCCTTATGTCGAATCGACGCCACCAACACGATAAAATCTTGCACGCATCCCGCTACCACCGCTCCAATCAAAATCCAGATAAAGCCCGGCGCGAATCCAAACTGCGCAGCCAACGTCGGACCCACCAACGGCCCCGCTCCCGCAATCGCTGCAAAATGATGACCGAAGAGAACCCACTTCGGCGAAGGCACATAATTATGTCCGTCCTCGTACACATGCGATGGAGTTACACGCGCATCGTCCAAAGCCAGAGCCTTGGCAGCAATGAACGCGCTGTAGTAACGATAGCCAATTGCATAAACGCAAAGTGCAGCTAGAAGAACGGGGAAGGTATTCACCGGCGTCGCCTCGTGCAATTCCTTACAACAGGCAGCCAAAATGGGCCGACAACTGTGACCTTTTATCACAACTCTTACGCAGCGGCTTCGCGATTTTCGTCTCGACAGCTAACTTTGTTCCTGTATACCGCGCTTGCGAGTTTCGCATCCACTTCAGCAACCTCATGTCGGCCGCCTCAAGCAACGGCTCCAGTCGCTACCATTTTTGGTAGTCTCGCTAAATCTCCAAAATACCCAAACGAACTCTTGACATTCATGTTTCTGCACGTATAAAACGAGGCACTTGGGGCCCGTTTCAATGTGATTATCTGACCCGCTCGACGTCGCTGGGTCACAGGGGGGTAATTTCGATGACCGGGAAACAGCACAAGCTATGGGTGTGTTCAGCGTTGGTTTTGTTGTCATCCACACTATGTTCGGGACCCGCGCTCGCCCAGGCGCAGAATACCAGCCAGAATTCTGCAACTCCACTCGTCCGCGTTCTCCAAGCCAAGGGCATCCTCACCGCTGAAGAAGTAGCGCAACTAAGTCAAGCATCGTCTGCCAGCGATGCCGATTCGCGCTTAGCCAAGCTGCTCCTCAGTAAAGGCATCATCTCGCAGGCCGATTACAATCAAATGCTGCGCGACCCGTCCGTAGTCACCGCATCCTCGCCGAGTTCCGCTTCCGTTACCCTGGTTCCCGCCGTCTATCACGTTCCGGGAAGCGCTGCTGCGGCTCCTGCGATGACTTCCGCCGTCGCTCCTGCTGTGGCCTCCAACGCCCCGGTTGTCGCCGTCGACTCGGACCAGCAACAAGTGCCTTCCAGTCAGACTGCTTCGGTGTCACCAACAACCATCTCAGCTGCAAATCCCATTCGCCCGCTTCCGGTAGGCGGCATTAAAAAGGGTGAGCTCAAACCAGCCATCACCGTTGCCGGTGTGGGTATAACTCCCTACGGCTTCCTGAAAGCAACGTTTGTCCACGACAGTTCCTCGCCCGGCGGCGATGACTTCCCTCTCCCTGGTTTTCTGGGCGATACCGGCCCGAACGCCGCGCCTGAATTTCACGTGAAGGCGCGCGCCACCCGCTTTGGCACTAATTTCGAGTGGGGAGATAGCAATCCCAATCTCACCATAACTGGAAAACTCGAGATGGACTTTGAAGGCAATTTCAATCGCTCTGACAACAGAAATCTGTCCTCCATCCGCTCGTCCAATGTGGGCATTCGTCTGGCCTTTGGTCGTGTCGATTACAAATTCAGCAATGCCGACACCATCTCTGCACTGTTCGGCCAGGATTGGACTCCGTTTACCTCTTCAACGCTCCCCAATATTTTGGAGACTACCGGCGTCGGTATCGGCTTCGGTGTTCTGTGGGAGCGCGCGCCGCAAATGCGCTTTGGATGGACACACAATTTCGGCGCCTTTCAGTTAATGCCGGAGATTGCCGTGGTTCTTCCAGCTATTGGTGACGTGCCGTCCGCACCCAATCTCTCCAACCAGTTGGGCTACGGCGAACGGCAAGGTCCAGACAGCGGCTCGCCGCAACTCGAAGGCCGCCTCGTTGGACAATGGCAGTTGGATCACGCTCCGGGCGTTGCGCCTGCTGAAATCATCGTCAGCTTTGAAGAAGCCAGCCGCACCGCCATCGTCCTCGGATCCGCGGTTCCCGCCGCATACCACGCTGCGTTCCCGACAGGTGCCAGAGTGGGCAGCCCCACCAATGGCGTAACTTTCGAATGGCAGTTGCCCACTCATTGGGTCACGCTCATCGGCAAAGTTTACAGTGGCAGTGACCTGCGATATTATTTCGGCGGACAACTCTTCTCAAATTACAACAGCGTTTTTGGCCTAAAAAACACCGCCGACGCACTTTCCATCGACGGAGGCTCCACTGTAGTATTTGGCACTAACGCCAGCGGCAACGCCGTCGTAGCCCCGGAGCTTCCCGTTCGCGCCCGTGGTGGCTTCGCTCAAGTCGGCCTGCCGCTATCCCGTTGGTTTGGGATGGATCCTGAAGGCCGTAACGCCGGTTGGTCCCTCTACGGCATGTATGGCACCGACCAAGCCAATACCAACGATCTCGATAAAGCCGCCCCCGGGGGCTCCCGCGCCCGCAGCGACATGACCGTAGGTACCCTCAACTACAAACTTAACAAGTGGGTGTCCTTCTCCTTCGAACAGTCTCTCTATCGCACCCGCGCTAATACCGCGGTGCCAGGCCGGCCTTTATTCATGGGTCTGCCCGCGCATGAGTGGCGTGATCTTCGCAGCGAAGGCGGAGCCATCTTCAGCTTCTAACCGCACGCAATTTAGAGAGCGGGCGTTACGTAACGCTCGCTCTCCATCAGTTTTACAACCTACGGCGATTTTCTTATGCAAACTGTTTTCCTGTCGGCCCAGTCGCATCTTAGCGCTACTTTTCTAAATGGTTTCCTTCAACCCCATCTTGCAAATCTCCTGGTACACCGTTCGTCCCTTCGGTCACCATCTTTTTCATCTACATCACGGCGTATTAAACTGTGCCGCGACCTATGTCCTCTGAGAGTCAAGCGAAGCCAGGCTCGTTTCTTCTAAGCCATTCCGTAGCCACCTATTTTTTATTGACGTTCACCATCTCTTGGCTCGGCGCACTCGCCGTAGCCGCTCCTCATCTCCTGCGCCACGAACCTCTGCCGATACTCACTGGCATTCTGATGTTTCCAGTCATGCTGCTCGGCCCCAGTCTTAGTGGCATTTTCCTAACTTGGATCGCTGGGGATAAACCCGGGTTGCGTGATCTGTTTTCCAAATTGTTGCGTTCAAGAATTCCTCCCCGTTGGTATACCCCGCTGCTCATTCCCCCGGTTCTCGTTCTAACTCTTCTCCTCACTCTAAAAACGTTTTTTTCCTCGGTTTACACCCCCAATCTCTTTCTGATGGGAGTCTGGTTCGGCGTCCCCGCCGGACTCTTGGAAGAAATCGGCTGGACTGGCTTCGCCTTTCCCAAAATGTCCTCGCAATACAATCCGCTCGGCGCGAGTATATTGCTCGGACTGCTCTGGGGCTTGTGGCACTTGCCGGTCATAAACTACCTCGGAACCGCTACGCCCCACGGTGCATACTGGTTCCCGTTCTTCCTGGCCTTCACTTTCGCCATGACCGCCATGCGTGTTTTAATTTCCTGGCTCTACGTCAACACAAAAAGTGTCCTGATCGCTCAGCTCATGCACATAAGCTCAACCGGCTCCTTGGTCATCTTCAGCCCTCCCGCTGCCTCCGCCAGCCAGGAAGTCCTGTGGTACGCACTCTACGGTGTCGCGTTATGGCTCATCGTTCTGATCGTAGTAAAGAAATTCACCACCCGCCTGGCACACTAGCCGCATTACAAAACCGTCTTGACGGTGACTTATGGAGCAGGTTTGCGCGGCGCTTGTTTTCCGTAATGTTTTGGCACGCAGTCATCCGGGAACTGCCTGATCGTGTCGTGCCCAGGACCAATTCGAAGTATGGTCCCGCTTTGACGATAATTGCCCCATCCTCGGAGAACCCCGCCGGTTGGTACACACCAATGCATTCTTTGCCCGCATGTTTGCGAAATGCTTC
>Ga0210409_10001312_pt1 | contig 33087 bp, 24 predicted proteins | sample IncBWH17MmetaG_FD_161649 | JGI IMG/M metagenome (GOLD analysis project Ga0210409, IMG submission 161649) | Forest soil microbial communities from Barre Woods Harvard Forest LTER site, Petersham, Massachusetts, United States - Inc-BW-H-17-M | ecosystem: Environmental > Terrestrial > Soil >...
GTTCTCAAGAAAAGTCTTCATTCCGCTGACCACGTTGTGCCGCGATTACTGCGGCTATTGTACCTTTCGCAAGGATCCGGGACAGCCTGGCGCGCATTTTATGATGCCCGACGAAGTCCTGGCCTTAGCCAAAGAGGCGCGCGACGCTGGGTGCAAAGAAGCGCTGTTCAGTCTCGGCGATCAGCCGGAACGCATTTTCCCAGAAGCCCGTAAGTTTCTGCAGCAGCAAGGTTTTACGCGGACGCTGGACTATGCCGCCGCAATGTCTGAAATGGTGCTGGACCGCACCGGCTTGCTGCCGCATGCCAATCCCGGCGTGATGGATCGACCGGCATTGCAGCGTTTCAGAGAATCGAACGCCAGCGTGGGTTTGATGGTGGAGAGTGTAAGCACGCGACTGATGCGCGACGGTCTGGCGCACTTCAAGGCTCCGGATAAGGTTCCAGCGCTGCGCCTGCGCACTATTGAGGAGGCCGGAAAACTCTCGATAGCGTTTACTACCGGAATCCTGATTGGAATTGGCGAAACGTTCGAGGAGCGAATCGATTCCTTGTTTGCCATTCGTGCGCTGCACGAAAAATACGGGCACATTCAGGAAGTGATTATCCAAAACTTTCGCGCCAAGCCGGATATTCCCATGGCTCAGCATCCGGAGCCATCGATGGATGACATGCTGCGCACGATCGCCATCGCGCGACTGATTTTGGGCCCGCGCATGAACCTGCAAGCGCCGCCGAACCTCAGCTACGCGGATTTTCCGCGTCTGCTCGAAGCGGGAATTAATGACTGGGGCGGTATTTCGCCAGTCACGAAAGATTTCATCAATCCGGAAGCGGCTTGGCCGCAAATCGCAAGGTTGCGCGCCGAAACGGAAGCTCGCGGGTTCACACTGCGAGAACGGCTCGCGCTCTATCCTGAATTTGTGGCAAGCGGCAATTTTCTTTCCGCCCAGGTGCGCGAACGCGCGCAGCATCTGGCCGATGCCGACGGCTTTGCGGCGTAGCGGCCACCGGTCTCATGCCCTCGCGAAAACATGAAAATATAGCCGCGCTGGCCGGTGGCGTCGGAGCTTCCAAACTCTTACTTGGCCTCTACGATGTAATCGACCCTCGCGATTTGACCGTGATCGTGAACACCGGTGACGACATCACGTTGCATGGCCTGAAGATTTCACCGGACCTCGATATCGTCACCTATACGCTCGCCGGAATTGTGGATGCGGGAAAAGGCTGGGGCTACCGTGGCGAGACGTTTCACGCGTTGAAACGCTTGGCAGCTTTCGGTCGCATTAACTGGTTCAATCTTGGCGATCGCGATCTGGCCACGCACATTCATCGTTCGGCGATGCTGGCCGAAGGCAAGTCGCTGAGCGATGTGGCGGAAGCGATTCGGCTTGCCCTAGGCGTGAAGGCGCGGATTTTGCCCATGAGTGACGACCCGGTGCCGACGATGATTGATACGGCGGAGGGCGAACTTCATTTTCAGGAGTATCTGGTGAAGCGCCGCGCCGAGCCGGTCGTGCGTGGAATCCGCTTCGACGGCTCCGACAAGGCTCGCCCATCCAGAGGGGTGCTGGAAGCGATTCGCGACGCGGATCGGATTTTTATCTGCCCGAGTAACCCGCTGATCAGCATCGGTCCGATCCTCGCCGTGCCCGGCATACGTGAGGCTTTGCGCGCACGTAAGGCCAGCGTGGTCGCCGTTTGTCCGATTGTTGGCGGCAAATCGCTGAAGGGCCCGTCAGATAAAATGCTCGCCGAACTTGGGCATGAAGCCTCGGCATACGGCGTCGCTAAGCTCTATGCCGATTTTACCGGGACGTTCGTGATCGATCCGGCGGACAAAAAACAAACGGAGTCAATTCGCAAATCGGGAATGAAGGTCGAAGTTCTTCCGACGGTGATGAAAACCCGCGCGCAAAAGCGCAAGCTTGCTCGATCGCTGCTCGCGCTCGAGATGTAAGTCTCAGCGTGCCATTTGAGAGTGTCGCTGCTCGAAGGCAAAATCAAAGCTCATTTGCGCCAAACGCAGCAGCTCATGCTCCGTCATGCCGAGCTGATAGGCGTGTTTATACTCTTCGGCAAGTGTGACGTGGAACATTGCCGGATCGTCGGTGGAGAGCACGACCGGAATGCCGTGCCGGAACAGTGCAGGTAGCGGGTGATCGTCGATGCCCACCTCGCTACGGCCTAATTGCCGCGCTAGCGCTCCGGTGCGGATATTGCTTGTCGGGCAAATCTCAAGAGGAATGCGGCGGTCGGCGAGCAAGTCCATCAGTGCGGGATCATTTATCGCGGCGATGCCATGGCCAATTCGTTCGGCACCGAGAAGCTCGATGGCCTCGCGAATTGTTTCCGGGCCGCCGACTTCGCCCGCATGAATGAGCCGGTGCAGACCACCAGCCGCGGCTTGCTCATACACCGAGCGCAGTTCTACGGTGGGCACGCTTAGCTCATCACCGCCAATCCCGAACGCCACGATGGATTTCGAGGCGCACTGCGTGGCTGCCTCGACGACACGCATCGCGGCTTCCGGCCCGAATTGGCGAACGGCGTCGAAAATCCAATTGATGCGAAGCCCGCGTTTCTCGAAAGGCTCGGCGGCGGCAAGAATGGCCTCAAAGTTTTTCTCCGGACTCTGCTTGCGTAAGAGCATCACGCCAATGGAAAGGGTGACTTCCGCGTAGATCACGCGCTGCGACAAAAGATGCTCCGCGATCTCGCGCGTTATCAGCGCATAATCCTCGGGTTCGCGCAAGAATGACGTCACCCACTTGAAGGCCTCCAGGAATTCCAGGAAATTCGTATAGGCATAGCGCCGCCGCACTTCCTCTTCGGTGACCGTGATGCCGTTTCGCGCAGTCAGCGCGCAAACGGTGCTCGGTTGAATGGAGCCTTCCAGGTGAAGGTGTAACTCCGCTTTGGGAAGTGAGGTAACGCTTTCAGGAAACATAGCGAAAGGAGACGACACTAGTGCGGCAAAGCGGGCTTTCCGGCATTCGTCCATGCCGTAAGCCAGTACGAGCCGACATCCGTAGCGGCATCAGAGAGCTGACGAATCAGAGTGCCTGCCGATAGGTTGTAGAAGCGATCGAAGTACTCATCGTTGTACGACTTAATCTCCAAATGCGCGTTGCGATCCGCAAGCTCGACAATCTCGAGCCAACTGTGCGCGCTAAGGCAAGCCTCGAAAGCGTGATCGGTCGGATCGTTGATGAAGGCGGCGTCGTTCGGACGCATGGGAAAGAACGAAGAGAAGCGATCGATGAGAGTCGTCCCAAATCGCTCGTTGATTCCGGTTTGGTTGGTCAGATGGCCGTCAAAATTTTCCGTGGTGTTGAAAGGATCGTGCGCTTCGGCAACATAGAAAGCGAGAATCGCGGCGTTCAGCCGCGCTTCGTCCCAGTGGCCAAGCTTCATCGCCTCAGTGAGCTTCTGGCTATAGACGCCGATTTCCCAGGGGAGCAGGCCGGTGGATTCGATCTTCGATTTTCCGAATTTGTTTACGGCGGCCTTGTAGCTGCGCGGCAAAGCGTCGAAAGGGAAGCGCCCGTACTTATCGAGCCGGATGAAATGATTGTGCCGCAGGGTTGGGCTTTTGGCTTCAGCGTCGAGCGGATCGGTGACATGTTGCACGACGAACGAGCGGTTGTTCTCGAAGTATGCGCGTAACTCGGCGGGCAACGTATCGATGGCCTGATTGACGACTACTTTTTGTCCGTTGCCGCCCCAAGCGCAAGCGGGGCGTGGAAGTACCGCGAAACTCACAGTGATAGCGAGGCTAGCGCTGAGCCACTTCCGCAATGGATTCACGAACATCCGTCCCATTCAAAACGCTCTAAACCGGATTGGCGGCGCGTAGCGTGCTGCGTCTCCGTCCATAGTTGTAGTAAATCACGAGTCCGATGGCCAGCCATACGAAGAATCGGATCCAGTTCATAATAGGCAAGCCAGCCATCAAGAGCAGGCAGGTTACGATCGTAACGATCGGCGCAATCGGACCTCCCGGCGCACGGAACGCGCGGGGGCGATCCGGTTCGCGATACCGCAGGATCAAAACTCCCGCTGCAACCAGCGCGAATGCGAAGAGCGTGCCGATGTTGGATAGATCGGCGAAAGTTCCAATATCGAGCAGGCCCGCGGGGATGCCCACGAGAAATCCCGCCATCCACGTCGAAAAGTCCGGAGTGCAGAAGCGCGGGTGCACACGGCTAAAAATCCGCGGCAACAGTCCGTCGCGCGACATCGCGTACCACACGCGCGCCTGCCCGATTTGAAACACGAGCAGGGACGAGATCATCCCCATGAGGGCGCCGATCAGAACAATCAGGCGAACTCCGCCAAAGTGAAGCTTTTTCAGCGTATTGACGACAGGCGCGGCGTCGTCCATCAGGGTCTGCCAGGGGACAAGCCCAGTCAGGACGACGACCACTCCGACGTAGAGAATTGTGCAGACCGCGAGGGTGGCGATGATGCCGATAGGGACATCACGCCTCGGGTTCTTGCATTCCTCCGCTGCGGTGGAGACGGAATCAAAGCCAATGTACGTGAAAAAAACGATCGAGCCCCCGGTGAGAATTCCGGGCCACCCGTTGGGAGCGAAGGGATGCCAATTAGCAGGGTGAATGACACGCGATGCGAAGGTAATGAAAACTAGGATGGCCACGATTTTCAGCAGCACCATCACATTGTTGGTTTCGGCTGACTCGCGTATGCCTCGCACGAGGATCATCGTCAACAACATCACAATGATGAACGCCGGCCAATTGAAGCCGAGATGCCAGCCCGGGGCATAAAGCATATTTCCTTCCAAATCGGCGAGGCCGCCTGGAAGATACGCTGGGGAGATCCAACGCGGGTCGGGATGAAGGCCAAACCAATCCAGCAGGTTAACAATATGCTGGGAGAAACCCACGCTGACGGCCATGTTGCTAACCGCGTATTCGAGAATGAGATCCCAACCGATGATCCAGGCGATGAGTTCGCCCATGGTGGCGTACGTGTAGGTATACGCACTGCCCGCGATGGGAATCATGGAGGCGAGCTCGGCGTAACAGACAGAGGCGAAACCGCAGACAATGCCCACCAGAACGAAAGAAAGAGCTATGGCAGGACCAGCGCCGGGACGCCCGAAGGACGCCGAGTGGTAAATAAGATATTGCAGCAGCGGCGCGTTCAGAAACGACTTGACTTGAAGTTGCTGGCCGGCGATCGCGGTGCCGATGATGGTGAAAATGCCGGAGCCGATCACCGCTCCAATTCCAAGAGCGGTGAGGCTGAGCCAGCCCAGCGATTTTTTTAACCGAACTTCGGCGTTCTCCGAATCCGACAGCAACTGGTCGATACCCTTACACCGGAACAGAGGTGACGCCACTCGTACTCTCCGATTCGCATCCGTGTGAGTTCAGACCGGACTGCCGGATACGCTCTGCCAGATAGGATTACGCGCCTCAATGTACATTGAGAGGCGCGGAGGCGCAACATTCGATGCCTTGGGGCTACATCTGCTCGAGTTGGGCGTAGCGTTCGACGAACTTCTTTGTGCCGCGCCCGGGGAAACTGACGGAGACGCGCCGGTCCTCGTCGTCGCCTTCGACGCCCACGATGGTGCCGACACCATAGCTCGGGTGGCGAACCTTTTGCCCCAGAAGCGGATTCGCATCCGCGCCGCGCCTTGCAGGAGGCCGACTGTACGCGCTTGAGCCCGTCGAAGACCGTCGGGGCGCCGATGGTGGAACCGACTGTCCTCGTACGCGTCGCAGGAATTCTTCTGGCGAGTACGAATATTCCGGATCAGGTTCATAGCGCCGCGTCTGACCAATCTCAGCCATGGAGCCGCGCACGGTTTCCACCAGCTCGCCTGGAATTTCGGCAAGGAACCGCGACGGCAACGAAGCGCGGAGCTGCTGCTCGTTGCCAAAAATACGGCGGTACACCGCACGCGTGAGCGTCAGTGATTTTCGCGCTCGCGTCATTCCCACGTACACCAGACGGCGCTCTTCCTCGATTCCTTTCTCCTCGTTCAGTGCGCGGCTGTGCGGGGAGATGCCTTCTTCCATGCCGGTCAGGAATACGTGGTCGAACTCGAGGCCTTTGGTGCTGTGTAGCGTAATCAACGTTACGCCGGGCTTGCCTTCAAAAGCATCGGCGTCGCTGACCAGAGCGGCGGCGTCCAAAAAGTCGGTAAACGATTCTCCGTTTTCGATTCCTTCCGCGACGGCCCGAACGAGTTCCTCGAGATTTTCGATCCGGGAAACGTCGTCAGGCGTGTTGCGGTCGCGAAGCATACCCATGTAGCCGGTTTCGTCTAGAACCGCGCGCAAGAAATCAGGAGGCTCGGCGGTCGCCAGGGCCTGTTGGAGCTTGGCAATGAGTTCCTGGAACGCGCGAAGCGGCGCTACCGCGCGCCCAGCCGCGGCTCCAGAAACGAATTTCTCGATCGCTGCCCACAAACTCGTACCATCCGAACGCGCTGTGGCTTGTACCGCGTCCACGGTGGTTTTGCCGATGCCGCGCGGCGGCACATTCAATACGCGCAGCAGCGAAATATCATCTTCCGGATGCATCGCGAGGCGCACGTACGCTAGCGCGTCCTTCACTTCCGCGCGATTGTAGAAGCTGAAACCGCCGACCAGTTTGTAGCGGAGCCCGCGGCGGCGAAAGACTTCTTCAAACGCTCTGGACTGGAAATTCGTGCGGTATTCCACCGCGCAAGTCTGCGAAGAGTCCTCATTCAAGATTCGCTCAAGTTCGCCCGCGACAAATTCCGCCTCAGCGTGAGCGTCCCTTCCCTCGAAATATTTCAGGTTGGCGCCGGAGCCGTTCTGCGCACTCAACGATTTGCCGAGCCGTTCAGGATTGTTCGCCACGACCGCTCCGGCGGCGTCCAGGATTTGCTGTGTCGAGCGGTAATTGCGCTCGAGCTTGATAACGCGAGCGGAAGGGAAGTCGCGCGAAAAGCTCATCAGGATGGATACATCCGCGCCGCGCCAGCGATAGATCGATTGATCCTCATCACCGACTACGCAGACGTTTTGCTTGGGGCTGGTGAGAAGCCGCAGCAGCTCGTATTGCACGCGGTTGGTGTCTTGGTATTCGTCCACGTGAATATATTGGAAGCGCGACTGCCACTTTTCGCGAACCGGAGTTGAGTCGCAGAGCAACTTCACAGTGCGAAGCAACAGATCATCGAAATCGAGCGCGTTACTTTGTCGCAGAAGTTGTTCATAGGCCGCGTAGATGTCGGCGACGCGCCGGCCATCCTTGTCGATCGCTTCGCTGCGCATCTTCTCCGCACTCTGGCCGTGATTCTTCGCGTAACTGATGCGGCTCAGAACATTTCGCGGGGTCAGCGCGTCATCATCGATCGCGAGGTTCGCCATGGCCAGCTTTACCGCGGCGACTTGGTCATCGTCATCGTAGATAGCGAAATCGCGCGGCAGGCCGGCATGGGCGGCTTCGCGTCGCAGAAGGCGCGCGCACAACGAATGAAACGTGGAGAGCCACGGTTGCGCCGGTGGCACGCCGGCACGTAGCAGCAAATCAGAAACGCGATTGCGCATCTCCTCCGCGGCTTTGTTCGTGAATGTGACCGCAAGGATCGCTTCGGCCGGCACGCCGCTGGCAATCAGGTGCGCCATTCGGAAAGTGATGGCGCGCGTTTTTCCCGTTCCCGCGCCGGCGAGGATCAAGACCGGGCCTTCCGTTGTCTCCGCAGCCGCGCGTTGTTCTGGATTTAATTCTTCGAGAAGAGTGAGCATGAGTCCCGGGGCAAAAGGTTTTCTTGCATAGTCATGTTAGCCGAGCGAAGCGATGCGCGCAAACGAAGCTGTGCAAATCGAATCAGAGAGAGCCCTATTGCGAACGATGTACGCTTGAATGCAGCGGTTTAGCGGTTTCGGTGCGTGCTGAGATCGATATCAAAATAAGTAAGCGCGCGATTTCCGCGCATCAGAACCAGGTCGGGCACGTAGAGGTGAGCGGTATCCAGCAGGTCAAATTGTTTTTGCAGGTCGAAATACAGCAGCCCTTGCACCGTGCTGTGCGGCGCGATGACCCCAGTCGGCACGCTGGCTTCCTGCGCCTCCCGCTGTAGCTCATCCGCGTTCTTGTCCTTTCCACTTTTGGGGATGTTGACGGGGATAGGCAGCTTTTTGTGAGTCGCGGTCGGGTCTTTTCCCCCGGGTTTCAGCACCGCTTGCACCAATTCGTCCGGCTTAAGCGACGGAAGCTCTTGGGTATTCTCGGCGTCGAGGTGCACGGTCAAGCGAATGCTGGACAGGTTGATTTTCATGCTGTCATCCGAATCGTTGCGGAACGAGACTTGCACCGCAAGAATCCCCGCTGCGTAAGGCGACTTCTTGGGAAATTTATCTTTGTACTTCACCGGATCGGTCCAGGGATCGGCGGAGATCGTCAGGCCCTCGTGCGATTCCAGGGAAGCAGTCTGGAGGGGAGCCTGCTGTGCCCCTACGGAATTAGCGGTCAATGCAGCGAGGACGGAAGCGGCAACAAAGGGAATTCTGAGAGACGGCTTCCGCATGAGGTTATAATAGACTTTTCTCATCTCGACGCCTTCGATTCCTGGGGGACGTACAGGGTTGCCCTGTGCCTTGCTCGAATGGCGAGGCGGCAACGTTTAAGGGACCGGAGCCACGCTTAGTGTATTTCATCTATAGCTTTTTGATGGGGGCCGCAGCCCTGTTGCTTTCGCCATATTGGGTGGTCAAAGGGCTGCGTCAGAAAAAATACCTGTCGAACTTGCGCGAGCGGCTTGGATTGTCTTTTGCGCCTCTCAGCAAATTGCCTGCGGATCGTTCGGGTGCGATTTGGATTCACGCTGTGTCCGTCGGCGAGCTTCTCTCCAGCATCGGCCTCGCCAAGCGCCTGAAAGACGCGCATCCAAACCGTCCGCTTGTTGTTTCAACCACCACCATCACGGGTCAGTCGCTCGCTCGCGAACGAATGCAATTTGCCGACGCCGTCTTCTATTTCCCCTTCGACTGGGGCTTTTGTGTACGCCGCGCGCTGCGTGCGGTCCGGCCCGCTCTCGTCGTGGTCTTGGAAACGGAAATCTGGCCCAATTTTTTGCGTGAGACACGGCGGGAACATATTCCGGTGCTTTTTGTGAGCGGGCGGATTTCGGACCGCTCCTTCGCGCGATATCAGCGCTACCTTGCTAAATTTGGGTTCTTCCTTCGTCCCTTCCTGCGAAGCGCGTTGGCCAATGCGAGCGCATTCCTGATGCAAAGCGAAAAAGACGCAGAGCGCATTCGCGCCCTGGGCGCGCCAGCCGACCGCGTCTCCGTCAGCGGCAACCTCAAGTACGATATGGAACTTCCGACCGCAACTCCTCTTTCGAGTTGGCTCGAGGTGGAAGCTCGCAAGCAAGGTCGCTCACCAATCGTAGTCGCCGGCAGCGTAGTGGCCACGGAAGAACCCCTAGCCTTAATTGCTTTCGGCGTACTGCAAGGCGAGCACCCCAACGCGCTGTTGGTCCTCGCACCTCGAAAACCGGAACGCTTCGAGGCCGCCGCGGAATTCATTCACGAATCGCGCCGCAAATTTATTCGCCGCTCGCAGCTCGCATTGCCCGCTCACACGCCAGAAGCGAAGCCAGGCAGCAATGGCTCGATACCGCGGGATGTAACCGTAATTTTGCTCGACACCATCGGCGAACTGGCCTCCGTCTATCGGCTGGCCGACGGCGCATTTGTAGGCGGCTCCCTGGTGCCCTCAGGCGGGCACAATATTCTCGAGCCCGCGGCTTTCGGTAAAATTCCCGTGTTCGGACCGTCTATGGAGAATTTCGCGGAAATTGCCGCCCGCTTCGTCGCCGCGGACGCCGCCATCCAGGTCGAAAGCCCCGAAGACGCCGGCGTGGCCTGGATCGAGCTGCTGCGCAATCCCGAGCGTCGCCAAAAAATGGGAGAGAACGCAAAGCACTTGGTCGATAGCAGCCGCGGTGCGACCGACCGCGCCCTCGCGGAAATCTCCAAGTATCTAGGCAGCCCAGCCCGATGAACCTGCCGCGTGGCCTCCGAATTATCCTCTGGCCATTTTCTAAGTTGTACGGGTTGTACGTTCGGTGGCGCCATGCGCTTTATGCACGGGGATTACTCAAGCCGAGGCGCCTGAGAGGAACCGTGATCAGCGTGGGCAATCTGACTGTCGGAGGAACAGGCAAGACTCCGATGATTTTGTGGCTGGCCGAAAAATTTTTGGCAGAGGGGAAAAGGATCGCTATCCTCAGCCGAGGTTATCGAGGCTCCCGCGGCAGTAGCGACGAAATCGAGCTGCTCAAACGGCGACTCGGCGGTAAAGTTCTGTTCGGTATCGGCCCTGACCGATTAGCATCCGGTAGTCGCCTCGAATCGAACAACGCAATCGATATATTCCTGCTGGACGACGGCTTTCAGCACCTGCAGCTCGCCCGGGACTTGGATATTGTGATGCTTGACGGTTCACGCAAACTCAAGGGCGAATGGCTGCTGCCCGCCGGTCCGCTCCGCGAGCCCATTGAAGCTTGCCGGCGGGCCGATATTCTTGTGGTGTCAAGAAAGTTTGAGAGGCCGGTCATTGAGGCCAGAGATGCTCACGCGTTCTCGATCTTTTATGCACAAACTAGGCTGCTTGGCTTCCGTGCGTTCGGGTCTCGTTCGGAAACAAAATGTCTCAGCGAAATAGGTTCTGGTCCTTTCCTTGCGTTCTGCGGTATAGGCAATCCCGAGGCTTTTTTTGACGACCTCAGCCGCTGGCATGTGCCTGTGGCGGAGAAGAAATCCTTTCTCGATCATCACAAATATTCACCACGGGAGTTGGAGCGCCTTCAGTCGCGTGCGGAGGCTTCCCATGCAACTGCGTTGGTAACCACGGAGAAGGACGCCGAGAATCTTCCCCATGCAAATCCTCGTTTGCCAATCTGGATTGCGGTGATTGATCTCGTTTTCACGGCTGAAAACGAACTGCTTGCCGCTATTGACCGTAAACTTGCGGCCCGCGGAGCGGCAGCGTGAAAATCTTGATTCGCGCCACAAATTGGATAGGCGATGCCATCATGGCGCTACCGGCGTTGCGGGCTGTTCGGGCGCGCTTCCCAGACGCGAAGATAGCAATTCTTGCGCGGCCCTACGTCGTCGATATTTATCGTGGCCAGAAAATCTGCGACGAGCTCCTCGCCTACGATCCCAAGGGAGTCCACGCAGGAATAGGCGGGCGCTTGCGTCTAGCCCACGAATTACGAGCGCAGAACTTTGACGTCGCCCTGCTGCTCCAGAATGCCTTCGATGCGGCGTGGCTCGCCTGGCGCGCTAGGATCCCCCAACGCATCGGTTACGCACGCGATAGACGCAGCCTACTGCTAACCAAGAGAATCGCCGTCCCGAAGCGCGGCGAAATCCCGCCTCACGAACAATTTTATTATCTAGAGCTTTTGCGTCGCGCCAGTTGGATCGACTCATTGCCTCAAGAATCGTGCGTGAAGCTGGATGTTTCGCAAGAGCAGGCTCGCCGCGCAGAAGAAAACCTGCTTTCCGTCGGCGCTCGCCAAGATCGCCGTCGAATCGCCATCGGCGCAGGCGCCTCCTACGGTTCCGCGAAGTGCTGGCCGCCAGACAGTTTCGCCGATTTCGTAAATCGTTTCCGCCTGCACACTGACGCCGACATCATCCTTTTCGGAACAGCAGCCGAGCAACAGGTCGCCGACGCGATCGCCGCCGGAATAAGGGGCCCGTCGATTAGCCTGGTCGGTAAGACGACCACCGCCGATCTACCTGCGCTCCTCTCGCGTTGCCAACTCTTTGTCGGCAACGATTCCGGCGCGATGCACGTTGCCGCCGCTGTCGGTCTTCCCGTTGTGGCCATTTTTGGTCCTACGGATCCTCACGGTACCGCCCCGATCACGTCGCGTTGCACCATCGTCCAAGAAAAACCCTTTTGCAGCCCGTGTTTCCTCCGACGCTGCCCGATTGACCACCGCTGCATGACTTCCGTCCACTGCGAAACAGTCGCCTCAGCGGCTAACAATTGGCTTCGCTCTGCGGAGGTGGCCTCTGGCTGAAGCCGCAACGCTTCGTCCGGCCGTCTTCCTCGATCGCGACGGAACCATCGCTGAAGAGGTCGGCTACTTGAATCACGTCAGCCGTTTTCATATGTTTCCATTTGCCGCGCAGGCGATCCGGCAACTCAATCAGGCCAAGCTACCCGTAATCGTGATCACCAATCAGTCCGGAGTTGGTCGCGGATACTTTCCGGAATCTCTGGTCGGCGCCGTTCACGAATTGATGACAACCCAGCTCGCCAAGGAGGGCGCGCATATCGACGCGCTGTATTATTGTCCCCACAAAGGAGACGACGCCTGCGCCTGCCGCAAGCCTAGACCCGGAATGCTCGAACGCGCCGCACGTGAACACCGCCTGGATCTGCGCCGTTCCTTTATTGTCGGTGATCGCTACGGAGATATCGAGTTGGCCCGCAGCATCAAAGCACGCGCGATTCTGGTGCGCACCGGATATGGAGAAGGCGAAATTCAATGGCACTCGGCAAAATGGCCCGCGCCTCCGGACTTTATTGCTGACAATCTTGCCGACGCCGCGGACTGGATCTTGAGGCAGCCCAAATGACTCGCGCTCCTACGCAAACGCCCTCGGTCTCTGTGGACCTGCTCGCCCTCGCGGAATGCGTCGAGAAATTTTCCTCGAAAACAGTCGTCCTACTCGGCGATTTTGTCGCCGACGAATTTCAGTTCGGCGATATTTCACGCGTCTCGCGCGAGGCGCCCGTGCTCATCCTAAGGCATCGCGAAACGCAGGTCTTGCCTGGCGGCGGTGCCAACGCCGCAAACAACCTGGCTGCCTTGGGAGCGCGAGTGCGCCCCATTACCGCCGTTGGCCACGACTTTGCCGGTGACGCACTGCTCGAATATTTTCGGAGCCAGCGCATGGACGTGTCCGGAATCGTTCGAGTGAAAGGCTGGACTACGCCAACCAAAACCCGCTTCGTCGCCGGCTGGGCCCACACCGTCGGCCAGCAAGTTCTCCGCGTGGATCGCGAGCCGCAAGCCCCGCTTCCGGATTCCGCCCGCAAGAAATTGCAGCAACTCTTGTCCGCAAGGGTTCGTTCCGCCGACGCGCTCGCGGTCTCCGACTATGGCTTCGGCGTTGCCAGCCCAGAGTTGGTGCGTCAAGCCGCGATCAAACGCAAGCGCGAACCTCTTGTGACGCTGGACGCCCGATATCAACTAGCAGCGTACGCGAAAGCGGGAATCGTCTCGGCAACGCCCAACGAGGCGGAACTCGAGGCCTTGCATCACACCACCATCGGCGCGAACTCCACCGAGCTGACCCGCTGTGGGCAAGCAACCCTCGCTGCCATGAGACTCCGCGCTCTTCTCGTAACGCGTGGCCGGCACGGTATGGCCCTCTTTGAACCGCGCGGCCGCATGACGCGCATCCCCGTTCACGGCAGCGACCAAGCTGTTGACGTCACCGGCGCCGGGGACACCGTGCTGGCCGCCTACACTCTAGCGCTGGCCTCCGGCGCATCTCCGCTGGAAGCCGCGCATATCGCCAATATCGCCGGTGGACTCGTGGTAATGAAGCGCGGCACCGCCACCGTTTCGCGCGCCGAGCTCCTGGAAGCGATTCGCCGCGAAACTGCCGGCTCCAGTGCGTAACCATGCGCAGCGCCGAATCCAAAATCGTCACGCGTGAACGTCTTGGGGAATTGCTCGCGGAGCATCGCCGTCGCGGCGACAAAATCGTATTGGCAAACGGCTGCTTCGACACGCTTCACGTCGGCCACATTCGCTATCTCGAAGGCGCGCGCCGCGAAGGCGACGTACTTGTTGTCGCGGTGAACTCGGACTCCAGCGTCTGTGCGCTGAAGGGCGCGGGCCGCCCAATCCTGCCCGAGACTGCACGCGCTGCGCTAGTCGGCGCCGCGCGAGCCGTCGATTATGTCCTTCTCTTCAGCGAGCCTAACGTGGAAGCTTTGCTGCAAGATCTGCGTCCGGACATCCATGCCAAAGGAACGGACTATACCGCCGATTCTGTGCCGGAGCGCGCAACCTCCGCCCGCCTGGGCATCCGCGTAGCGATTGTAGGCGACCCCAAGGACCATTCCACGCGCGAATTCCTCGACGCCGTGCGCAAGGCGCCGCATGTCTGAGCCGCGATTTCTAGTCGTTCGGCTCGGATCGCTCGGCGATATCGTTCACACCTTCCCCGCTGTAGCTGGTCTGCGCGAGTCTTTCTCTTCGGCAAACATAGTTTGGCTCACGCATCCTCGATGGGCCTTTCTGGTCGAAAGCAGCGGTCTTGCATCGGAAGTGTGGACCGTCGAAACGCGCGCAATATCTTCGTTGCGTGAACTGATTCGCCGCTTGCGGCAAGTTTCCTGGAGCGCGGCAGTCGATTACCAAGGTTTGTGGAAGTCAGCCATGCTGCCGTTTTTCGGCGGCGTAACGCCACGCATCGGCTTTTCTTCCGCGACAATTCGCGAATTCGGCGTACCGCTGCTTTACACCGATAGCGTGAAGACAAGCAAGGCGCACGTCGCCGAGCAAAATGGAGACCTGTCGTTGCGTGCCGGCGCGCAACATGGCACTGCCCGCGTAACCCTGCAAATTCCGCAGCAGGACCAAGCCGCCGTCTGTGCACGTCTGCGCGAGCAAGGCCTCGCTCGTTATATTGTCTTGAGCCCCGGCGGTGGCTGGCGCTCCAAATGCTGGCCTGCCGAGCGCTTCGCAGCCCTATGCCGCAAACTGCAAGAATCTCTAGGATTGCGCTGCGTCATCAACGCCGGGCCGGATGACGACGATGTGGCCGCAACTTTGCTCCGCGCAAGCGACAATGCTGCCCCCTACGTCTTCCGCGGCAATCTCGGCGAGCTGATGGCACTCTTACGAGGTGCCGCGTGCATCGTCAGCGGCGACACAGGGCCTTTGCACCTCGCAGTCGCATTGGGCACACCCGCAGTGGCACTCTTCGGTCCCACCAATCCCGCGCGCAATGGTCCGTATCCAGCAGGCGGGACACCCTCAAGCGGTCAGAAAAATATCGTGCTACGCGCTCCCAACGTGCGTACAACGCATGCGCGCGGCTCTCAGCCACACCCATCCATGCTCGCCATCGCTGTCGATCAGGTGTTCGAGGCCGTCTCCCGCTGCCTCGGTGACCGGAGATGAGCGCTGCCGCGTTTTTCGCGCGTTGGCGCGTACGCCTTGGGTATCCGCTAGCCCTCGTGGTCCTATGGCTCGCGCGGCCGACGCCAAAAAGCATTTTAGCCGGCGCTCTTATCGGAGCGATTGGACTCTGGGTTCGTGCGCGCGCCGCCGGCCATCTGCACAAGCAACAAGTGCTCACCGTCACCGGGCCCTACGCTTACACGCGTAATCCGCTCTATCTGGGCAGCTTCATTCTGATTATCGCTGCTGCGGTCGCCGCGTATTCCTGGTCCTCCGCGCTGATCTTGTTTTGTTATTTTGCGTTGTTCTACTCCTTCGTCATGCGGCGTGAAGAGCGCGAACTCTACCAACATCACGGCGATGCATTTCAAAACTATGCGCGAACCGTACCCCTATTTTTCCCCAGGTTCACACCGGCAAAGCTCTCGACGGACAATCCCGGTGCCTTCTCCTTCGCGCAGTACCAGAAAAATCGCGAATACCGCGCGGCCATCGGCTTCCTATTGCTACTCGTCGTCTTTGTCGTGATCTGGCGCTTGCGCTCATAGTCCATCCACGCCACCGGGTAAGCACGGAACAAAGCACTTGACCTCGAGTCCTTTGCCATCCATCAGGATATGCACGGCCCCATCGCGGTCCGTCCGCAAAACGCGAACGCCTGCATTCGCGAGCCGCTCCAGCAACTCCGCATGGGGGTGGCCATACGCGTTGTCTTCGCCGACCGAAATGATTCCCAAGCGCGGTTTCACTGCCGCCAAAAAGTCTGGAGTGGTCGAATTCCTCCCGCCATGATGCCCGATCTTCAGCACTTCCGCCTGCAGTTCGTCCTCGCTGTTCTCGGCAAGCATTTCACTCTCCACTTCCTTTTCCGCATCGCCGGACAACAAAATCGCGCGTTCCTGATACCGTAGCCGTAAAACAAGCGAGTCGTCATTCTTCGCCGCAGACGAGGAATCCGCGACCGAGGTCTCCGGCCAGAAAATCTCGCCCTGCGCACCGTCAAACGCAAAATGGTTCGCGCGCGTTTCGTGTTCGATAGAAATATTTTTATCTCTCGCCAACTGCTCAAGTCTTGCCAGCGCAGCCGAACGCACCTCACGCCCAATCCATAATTGCCCCACGCGAAAATTCTCAAGGATCGCCGACAAGCCCCCAAGGTGATCCTGATGGGCATGCGTCAACGCCACCACATCGAGTTTCTGGAAGCCGCGTGACCACAAGTAAGGTGAAACCGCCTCTTCTCCCGGATCGATTCCCCGAATGGCCTGTCCGCCGAATCCCCCGAACGCTCCGCCGCCATCGATCAGCAGCGTTCTTCCCCCGGGCGACACAACGAACAGAGAGTCTCCTTGCCCCACATCCAGGACACTCAGCTCCAGCTTTCCCGCTGACCACGCCGGAGAAAACGGAAACGACGCAATGACTAGCGAGCACGCTAGCAATCCCCCGCTTAGCCCCGACACGGTTTTGCTTTGCCACCGATGAGCAATTCGCAGGCTCGCCGCCAGCAACAGGGCGAACGTAAAGAACGCAATCACGAGCCAGAGGTGCGGCCCCGGAATCCGATAACTCCATCTCGGCAAATGCGCAAACCAATGCACGATCCGCAAAAGCGCCAGTGTGATCGCGGCAAGCGGCGTCGCAAACATCCTGGCTAAAGCGGGAAAGAGCAGAGCGCTGCCGAGCGTCAGGAATCCCAATGGGACGATAACCCCTGTGAGTGGCACCGCGGCCAAATTCACAAACGGCGCCGCCAGCGTGATGCGATGAAAATCCCGCGCCATCAGTGGCAACATCCCAATCTGAAGGGCCAGCGTCAGCACCATCAATTCCCAAGCCCGCAGCGTGAACCCAAGTACGCCGACGAACGCGTTTTCGGCACGCGTCGCTATCGTCCGCGGCAACCGCGCGACCAGCCAGCTTGCAGCACTTCGTAGATCGATTCGGAACTGCGCCGCGCGTGGCTCATGCGCTGCATCTCGGGTCACGTCCCGCCATCCGCGTAATGCGCGAGCATACGGCTGAACATTCCTCTCCAGCCACGGCGCCGCCAGGCCGGCGATGCAGCCAATCGCCAGGAACGTAAGTTGAAAGCTGGAATCGCGCAGCGCCAGCGGATGAGCCACCAAAAGCACCAACGCCGCAATCGCCGCCGAATTCAAGACGTCAAGCCGGCGGTAGAAAAAGCCGCCAAGCACCACAATCGCAGCCATCAAAGCGGAACGCAGAACAGGAGGGCGTTGCTCGATAACCTCCACATACGCGAATAGAACGGTGAGCGTGAATACCATCATCGCCGACCGCGAAAGCCGCAACTTTCGTCCGATCCAGTACAAGAAAAATGCCAGTGCACCAACGTGTAATCCCGCGACAACAAGCACATGGAATACGCCTGTCTTCTGAAAATCCACGCTTTCATCCCGCTCGACAAAACTGCGATCGCCCAGCAGCATCGCGCGTAGCACGGCAGCAACCTCCGGCCGCCCGTCAAACAGCGTGTCGATTTCCCCTCGTAAACGCCGTCGAACACGCGCCAGCACGGAAGCGGCAGAAAGTGGCGCAGCGGACACGCGCTCGATCAACTCTGCGGAGCGAAGCATGGCAACCAAATCAATTCCTTGCGTCGCCAGGTACGCGCGCCGATCGAAAGCGCCTTCATCCCGGAACACCGGCGGCCGTTTTGCTTGCGCGACTACGGTCACATCATCTCCGGCGTGGAGTTCCGCCAAAGGCGAGTCCTCCAGCCGCGGCGCAAAGCTCAGTCGCAGTCCTCCTCGTGCCGCAAGCTGCGCATTCGCATAGTCCACGCCGCCCAATTCGATTTCAAGCCCAAATCCCCAAGGCAATTTCGTCGCTTCATCGCGCAGCGTTCCGTGCCACCGCAGCGGCGTGTGCAAATCAATCTTTCCGTTTTCGATCAGGTTGATTACGTGAGCGTAAGGAAGTGGCTGCTCCGAAATCCAAGCTCCCACCAGGCCGATCAAGATCCAGCTGAAGCCAGACGCAACGGCAGCCTCACCGAAACGTAAGCGGTTCAGCAGAACGATCGCGACAACAACCAGGAAAGCGGCGCCAACGAATCCCGCCGCAAGGCAGAAATGAGAAGTAGCCAGCCGCGCAATTGGCGGACACAGGCCGAGAGCGACACCGCAGGCAAACGCCGCGGTAATCGCGACGGCCGGCAGTTTCACGGAGCACGCTTCAATCGCACCAGCGTCTCGATGTGGTACGTCTGCGGGAAAAGATCAAACAGGTGCATCTCCGAAATTTCATAACGAATGGCGGCACCTTCCCCAGCCCCGCTCTTCTTCGACCCCGTCAGCACTGCAAGATCTCTCGCTAGGGTCGACGGGTCACAAGATAAGTAAACAATCTCGGCAGCGTTCAACGCCGCTAGTTTGCCCGCCGCATCCGCTCCCAACCCTGATCGCGGCGGATCAAGCACCACGAAATCCGGTTTCTCGCTCGTCTTTCGCAGAAACTCTTCCGCGTGCTCGTTATGAGAAATCACTTGCGCGCCAGCGTTCTCCGCATTGACGTGCAGGTCGCGCGTCGCCGCCAGATTTGCATCCACGCTCACCACTCTCTTGAACGCTCGCGTCAGCGGCAACGTAAAGAAACCCACGCCTGCATAAAGATCGAGTGCCGCTTCCCCTTTCGCCCCGGCAACGACCGTCTGCAACAGTTTCTCAACCAGAAATCGATTCACCTGAAAAAAAGACAAATGGCTGACGCGATAACGAAATCCCCCAGCTTCGTGGAATAAATATCCCGGCCCCGTTAACTCGAACCGATCCTTGCTCTCATCAGCCAGCAACAGGCTTTCCAGTTGTGGCAACGCCTCTCGAAACGCGGCCGCCAACTCCGCAGGAGGCTTTGGAAAACGCTCGAATGCGATATTCAGCGCGATCTTTGCATCTGCCGAGTCCGTGAAAGCCTCGATCTCTAAAGCCTTCTCCGGCAGTCGATTCGCGCGAGCCAATTCTTGCAGTTGCGCAAACGTTTTCGCCAGCAGCGGCGACAACACCGGACACTCATCAATCGGCACAATCACCGAACTCTCCGGCAAGAAATATCCGATAGCGCGTGGCTTCGCATCGCGCACCGCCCACTGCGCGCGATTCCGGTATCCATAAGGTTCCGCCGAGTGCTCCTGAATCGGCCCGTTCCACTGAATTCCGCCAAGCCGCGAAAGCGTCTCCCGCAAAATCTCTTGCTTCAGCCGCAACTGCTCCGCCGCCGGAATGTGCTGGTAATGGCAGCCCCCGCAAGTCTGAAAGTGCGGGCACCGCGCGCCCTCACGCTGCGCCGAAGCCGAAGTCACCTCCAGCAGTTGCGCCCAAACCAATTTCTTGCGCTTCGATTTCGCCGCCGCGCGCACCTCTTCTCCCGGCAACACGTAAGGCACAAAAACAGTGTTCCCGTCGGCATGCGCCAATCCGTCGCCGCCGTACACAAGCTTCTCAATCGATATACGTAACTCATCATGCATAATGTGGTCCTATTCTGCGACGATTCGCGCGGAAAGAAAAGCGCCCGCTTCCAGAATTGTCAAGAAAAGTAGTAGAGGCTCAGCCGCGGCAATCCAAACTCTTCCAGTAAACGCTTCTGCGTGTATTTCTTCTCCACCAGCGCCAGTTGCTCCGCTTTCATTTTGCGCCGGTAGGCCGACAACTGTCCATCGACCTCACGTCGAATGCGCAGTATCAGCTCCTCCGTCGCATGCGTCATCAGCAGCGCGGATACCTTGTCGTCGAGCATCGTCAGCCGCCGCTCCAAATCCTCCAAATCAACCTTCGCAGGAGAATCCAGCAGCAGGGAACTGGCCTTCACGGATCCTGCAATCTCGGCCAGCCGGGCGGCCATTTCCGGCCGACCACCTGCAATCTTTTCCGCTGCAGTCGCCACCACGTCCGCGTTCTTCGCGAGATACGCCTTCAACTCCTCGCGCGGGAATACTTCCTTCGCCTCGCGCCCATTCTTCGGCGCGCTGCCCGCCGCTGCTTCGAGCCCCTCCTCCGCAACCTGCAGCACCGCATCCGTGCAATACGCCAAACTCTTCAGCGGCTTTCCCGCTCCCCGCCGCGATCGCCCATAACTCTCAAACGCACGATCGATTCCCTTCAGCGCCGCTTCCAGCGGCACCCCCGCGCGCTGCCAGGTCTCCATGATCGCCCAGTCGAGCGGCGATACCAGCAGATGCGCACCGCGCTTCTTCCAGAAATACTCTTCGATTTCCGTGAAGTAGTTGAAGTAGTTCCAGCCATCCATGTCGTTGAAGCTGCGGCCTCGCGCCGCAGGGGGTCCAGCTCCACACTGCTCAATGCGGCTTTTTTTTCGTCTCCACCGGCTCGCGTACCTCGCGTATCGCGCGCACTTCGCGGGCCCCTCCGCCAATCTTCCGCAGCTCCATACCCTGATTCTTGTTCCAAATAATCAGCAATCCCGTAAGCGTCAGAAACTCATCCGTATGCTGGATATGTTTCGATCCCTTCGCCACCAGCTTTGCTTGTCCCCCCGTCGCCACCACCATCGCATCCTTGCCAAGCTCCGCCTTAATCCTCGTCAGCATCCCGTCCACCATGTCAACCGCACCGTAATAGAGCCCCGCCTGAATATGCGTCACCGTATTTGTGCCGATCACTTTCCCCGGATCCTTGATCTCCACCCGCGGCAATTTCGCCGTCCGCGCAAACAGCGCCTCCGACGAAATCCCCAATCCCGGCGCAATCACGCCGCCCAAGTACTCGCACTGCTCCGAAATCACATCAAACGTAATCGCCGTGCCAAAATCCACCACGATGCACGGCCCGCCATACTTGTGGAACGCCGCCACGCCGTTCACGATGCGGTCCGCCCCAACCTCCAGCGGATTGTCCACCAGCACCGGCATTCCCGTCTTCACGCCCGGCTCGACAAACAGCGCCTTCTGTCCAAAATAAATCCGCGCCATCTCCCCCAGAGTCCAATTCACCGGCGGCACCACCGAACTGATGATCACTCCATTGATCGAGTCACGATCCAGCCCAGCCAACGTAAACAAGTTGCGCGTCAGCACGCCATACTCGTCAACCGTTTGCTGCCGCGCCGTCGTGAGCCGCCAATTCGCAATCAGCTCCTCCCCGCGAAAAACGCCCAGCACCGTATTTGTGTTCCCGACGTCGATGGTGAGCAGCATCTAAGGCGTCTCCGTCACGTCGCCCGCAATCACCGTCGTCACTTGTCCGCTATCCCGCTTGATCTGCAACAATCCCTCCGGCCCAAGTCCCGCCGTTGTTCCCGTAAAATTCTCTTTGCCGTTGCTCACTCGCACGCGCTTCCCACGCGCATAACTTGAAACTCTCGTGAATCGCTCGATCACCGCCGCCGGCCCATCGCTCAAAAACTCATTGTAGTCGCGCTCGAATTCCCGCAGCAACCGCACCAGCAGCTCCAGGCGCGACTCCGCATGCCCGCTCTCCACGCGAAGCGACGTCGCGCTCGCCGCCAACTCCGCCGGAAATTTCTCCTGATTTACGTTCAGCCCGATCCCCACAATCACAAATCGCACTTGCCCAGGCTCCGCGTGCATCTCCGTCAAAATCCCGCCCACTTTCTTCCCGCCGATCAGCAAATCGTTCGGCCATTTCAAGTCGACCGCCAGCCCGGTCTGCGCCTGAATCGCTGTATGCGCCGAGAGTCCCGCCATCATGGTTAGCAGCGGCGCCTGCACCGGCGCCAGCTTCGGCCGCAGAAGCAGCGTCACATAGATCCCCGCGGCCCGCTCGGAATGCCATCCCCGTCCCGCGCGCCCTCGCCCCGCCGTCTGCTCTTCTCCCAAAATAACCGCGCCCTCCGGCTCCCCGGCATGCCCCAGTTCCAGCGCCACGCGATTCGTCGAATCCACTTTAAAAAAATGATAAATGCGCTTCCCGAACAAGCTACCCTTCAACCGCTGCCGCAGCATGTCCGCAGTCAAAATGTCCGGCACCCGCTCCAAAAAATATCCAGTCCGGGGATGCCCCTTCACCCGCACACCAAGCTCGCGCAGCCGCTCCACCCACTTCCAAACCGTCGACCTCGAGACGCCGATCCCCCGCGCCACCCGCGCTCCGCTAATTACAATCGTAGCGTTCTCCGCCAGCAGCGTAACCAAAGCCGCGATGCGTTGGTCTGTGATTCCCGGCAGCGTCTCCGTAATCGTCTTCTTGCTGCGTCTCATGTGTGCTCGCTCTGCGTTTGCGCAAGCGCGAACGTCCGCAAGCTTACGTTCACCGCACGCTCTCCACAAGTAGGCTCAAGTTCGCCGAAGGCGCCGAATGCGTCAGCGCCCCGGAAGAAAGAAAATCCGCCCCCGTCTCCGCGTAAGCCCGCGCATTGTCCAGCGTAATTCCCCCAGAAATCTCAATCACGCAATCCCGCCGCAGCCCTCGCGCCAACTGAACGCAACGCCGCGCCTCCTCCGGAGTCATATTGTCCAGCAGCACCGCCTCCGCCCCCGCCCCCAGTGCTTCGCGCAATTCCGCTTCGTTACGCACCTCAATCTGCACCGCAAGCGGGCCGCGCCCAACCATCTCCGGACCCAGTCCCGCCGCATCGTAAGCGCTCGCCGCGCGCGGAGCCGCCATCTTCAGCGATGTATACGCGTGCGCTCTGTCCAGCGCTGCCTTTACTCCGCCCGCAATCGCAACGTGATTCTCCTTGATTAAAATCGCGTCAAACAATCCGAACCGGTGATTCGTCCCTCCGCCGCACTTCACCGCATATTTCTCAAGCGTCCGCAATCCCGGCATCGTCTTGCGAGTATCCCGTATCCGCGCATGTGTCCCCGCAAGTTGCTCGACAAATCGCCGCGTCAGCGTGGCAATCCCGCAAAGATGCGCCAGAAAATTCAGCGCCGTCCGTTCCCCGGTGAGAATCGCCTGCGCCTCGCCGGCCACCTCGATCAGTTCCGTGCCAGCCTCCACAAACGACCCATCATTGTGCAGACATCCGCAGCGTACCTTTGGATCCAAAGCCCTAAACACATTCTCCGCAATCGGCAATCCCGCGCACACCAGCGTCTGCCGCGCCAGAATCCTCGCCCTCGCTGGCGTTCCCGCCGGCACAATCGCCGCAGTCGTAGCGTCCCCCAAACCGACATCTTCGGCCAACGCCCGGCGCACCAAATCATCAATTTCCTGAGAGTGCCAATTCATGGAAGGGAACCGTTTCCCAGCACTATGCGGCCGTCTGGAACTCCTCAAGTCGCGAACGAAGCTTCCGCAATTCCGTCGTCTGTTCCGCAAGAGTCGCTTCCAGCCCGCGCACAATATCCTCCGGCGCACGGCTGCGAAATGTAGTGTTAGCCAACTGTTTTTCCTTCGACGCGATAGCCTTTTCCAATCCCTCGATCTGCTTGCGCAGCCGCGCCGCCTCCGCCTCTACGTCAATGCCCTCTGTCACGTAAGCGATGCGCACATCAAACAGCGCGGTCGAGCGCACCGCGCCGCCAGACTGCGGCAGCCGCTGTGCTCCGACCTTCAAATCCGAAAGCGAGGCCAACCGCAGAATCCCTTCCCGGCTCGCTTCGATCGCCTGGCGCACCCGCGCATCCGTGCTGGAGAATTCCGCCGCGATTTTCTTTTTAGCATCCAGCTTCATTTCCGCCCGGATGTTGCGCAACGCCACGATCACTTCCTGAATCAGCCCAAACTGTTCCAAAGCCTGCGCGTTCTTCCACGTCGTGCTCGCTTCCGGAAACGCATCCAGCGCGATGGACTTCGCCCCCGTCCGCTGCGGCAACTGGTGCCACAACTCTTCCGTGATGAATGGCATAAACGGATGCAGCAAACGCAACGCCGCATCCAGCGCCGCAAACAAATTCCGCCAAGCCGCCACCGCTCGCCCTTTTTCGGCGCTCTGTAACTCCGGCTTCACCCATTCAATGTACCAATCGCAGAAATCGCCCCAGAAAAACTGATACACCCCTTGCGCCGCTTCGTGAAAGCGGTAACCCTGCAACGCCTCGTTAACCAGGCTGATCGTCGTAGCCAGTCGCGCGAACAACCAACCGTCGACAAGCGCAATCTCTGCGCCCGAAGCATAAGGCGCGCCCGCTCGAATCTCCGGCCCCGCTATCTCTTCCAGCGGCCCGTGCTCGAATTTCTCAAAATTCATGAACAAAAATCGCGACGCATTCCAGATCTTGTTCGCAAAATTCCGCGCGCTAGCCAGCCGATCGTCCGACAGCACAATATCTGTCCCCGGCGCCGCCATCGACGCCAGGCAAAATCGCATCGCATCCGTTCCGTATTGCTGATTCAACGCCACCGGATCAAGCCCCGTGCCCTTCGACTTCGACATTTTCTCGCCGCCCGCCGTGCGCACCAGCGAGTGCAAATACACCGCCCGGAACGGCACTGTGCGCGTGAAGTGCAGCCCCAGCATGATCATTCGCGCCACCCAGAAAAAAAGGATGTCGTATCCTGTGATCAGCACGCTCGTCGGATAGTATCTTCGGTAATCCGGCGTATCTTCCGGCCACCCCAGCGTGGAAAACGGCCACAACCCTGAGCTGAACCACGTATCCAGCACGTCCGGATCCTGCGTCAGCTTCGACGATCCGCACTTCATGCACTTCGATGGATCATCCACCGCCACATTCACTTGCTTGCAATCCTCGCAATACCACGCCGGTATCCGGTGCCCCCACCAAAGCTGACGCGACAGCGTCCAGTCCCGGATGTTCCGCATCCAGTTGAAATATTCCTGCCGCCGATTCTCCGGCACGATTTGAATATCGCCACGCTCCACCGCCGCAATGGCCGGTTCCGCCAGCGGCTTCATTTTGCAGAACCATTGCGTTGAAGCACGCGGCTCCACGATCGTCCTACTCCGCTCGCAAATCCCAATCGCGTGCGTATGCTCCTTCACCTTTTCCAGCAACCCACGCGCCTTCAAATCCTCCACAATTTTCTTCCGCGCCTCGAATCGCTCGAGCCCAGCGTAAGACCCCGCCGCCGCGCTCATGTGCCCGTCGTCGGTCATCACATCGATTTCCGGCAAGTGATGCCGCTGTCCAACCTCGAAATCGTTGGGATCATGCGCTGGCGTAATCTTCACCGCTCCCGTGCCAAATTCCCGGTCCACCATCTCATCGCCGATAATCGGAATCTCCCGCTCCATCAACGGCAGCATCACGCGCTTCCCGATCAAATCCTTATACCGCTCATCCTCCGGATGCACCGCCACCGCCGTGTCCCCCAGCATCGTCTCCGGCCTCGTCGTCGCTACAACAATGTGCTCCTGCGTGCCGACCACCGGGTACCGCACATACCACAGGTGTCCTTGCCGGTCCTCATGCAACACTTCCAGGTCGCTCAGCACCGTCAAGCACACCGGGCACCAGTTCGTCATCCGTTGCGCGCGATAAATCAGCCCCTGCTCGTACAATTGCACGAACACCATGCGCACCACACGCGAAAGCTCCGGCGAAAGCGTGAACTTCTCCCGCGACCAGTCGCAGCTGTCCCCGATCTGTCTCATCTGCTGCGTAATTTTCCCGCCGCTCTCTTCCTTCCATTTCCACACGCGCCGCACAAACTCTTCCCGCCCCAGATTCCGGTAGTCGATCCCTTGCGCCGCCAACTCCCGCACCACCACGCGCTGCGTTGAAATCCCCGCGTGATCCATTCCAGGCAGGTACAAAGTGTTGTAGCCGCGCATGCGATGCCAGCGCGTCAAAATATCGATCTCGGTATGGTCCAGCATGTGCCCGATGTGCAGCGACCCGGTCACATTAGGTGGCGGGATCACAATCGAAAACACCGGCCCCTGCGCATTCGGGTCCGCCCGAAAAAGCTGCTCGCGCACCCAGAACTCCGCCCAGCGCGGCTCAATCTGCTGCGGTTCGTAATTCTTAGCGATTTCGCGACCCATCCGAGACCCTGCTCCTGAACATTGCCCGCAAATTTTACCGTGCGCGCATGAACCCGCACACAATCACACTAATCTTTGACTATACGAGGCACACTCCAGCCCCGTCAATTCACAGCCAAGCCAGGTAGTGGGTGAGTTTGAATTTTCTTGATCGCGACAATAGGGGTGACCATCCGCCCACAACCTCTCAGAGCTGTCCCAGCCGTCTCATACACCTTGACCTTCGACCTATTGTCATATACCCTGACCAGTAGAAGGTTGAGGCATGAAACGTTTCCCCATTCCGCAAGGCACGCTAGACATGTTGATTCTGCAGATTGTGTCACTCGAGCCACTGCACGGCTACGGCATCGCCCAAAGAGTGGACCAGATCTCGCGGTCGGTAGTCCAAGTGAATCAGGGTTCCCTCTATCCCGCGCTACACAGGCTGGAGCTAAAGGGATGGCTTAAAGCCGAATGGAAGGAATCAGAAACGGGCCGGGAAGCCAAATTCTACTCATTGACGGCTTCCGGACGAAAGCAGCTCGCCGCCGAAAAACACGGCTGGGCGCGCTTGGCGAGTGCGGTTCAGCTCATTTTCGATGAGGGCGCCAGATGATAACTCAACTAGCGAACTGGTTCCGTCGCAAGAAACTGGAGACCGGTCTGGAGCGCGAATTGCACTACCACCTCGACCGCCGAATCACCGACCTTGAGAGGTCTGGCCTGCCAACCGCGGAAGCTCGAAGGCAAGCCCTGTTGGAACTAGGGGGCATCGCGCAAATCGAAGAAGAAGTGCGCGACGTCTGGCTGACTCGATGGCTGCGGGATTTCACTTACGATCTCCGCCTCTCCACACGCTCCTTTCTCAGGATACCTTCCTTCAGTATTACCGCCGTGCTCTCGCTCGTGCTCGGCATTGGAGCCACGACTGCCATCTACTCGCTGGTCGATCAGGTCCTGCTGCACGCCCTTCCCGTTCGCCAGCCCGAACGTCTTGTACTGATAGATTGGCACGGCGATCAAGTCGCGAATGGCTTCGGCAGTTGGAATCTGATGTCGTACCCAATCTGCCGCGATCTTGACAAACAGAAGCAGTTTTTCGAGGGCGTATTCTGCCGTGCACTCACCACGGTCAATCTCTCAACTGGCGGCGATTACCGCCCTGCAGCGGCAGAAATTGTCTCCAATAACTACTTCCAGGTGCTCGGGGTTGGGCCGGTCGTGGGGCGCGTTTTGACGAACGACGACGATGGTACGCCAAACGCGAATCCGGTCGCTGTCCTTTCCTACGACTTCTGGGAAACGCAACTCGGACGCGCTCCAGATGTAGTCGGCCGAAAGGTGTTGGTGAATCGTCATCCGCTGACCATCATTGGAGTAGCTGCTTCGACATTCAAGGGCATCGATGTTGGCGAGGTTCCATCCATCTGGATTCCTGCTTCAATGTCGGCGCAAGCCATCCCAGGTTTCAACGATCTTCTAGATCGCCGCACGCGCTGGATGCAGGTGTTGGGCCGCTTGAATCAAGGTGTGAAGGTGCAAGAAGCTGCGGCAGGGCTGCAGCCGTGGTTCAAGGCGATGCTGCAAGAGGATATGCGCCGCGCGGGATTTCCTGTAATCACACCGGAACGCCGGCGCGAATTCCTCAATTCCTCGTTGGTGCTCACCGCCGCGCCTCAGGGTCATTCCTCGCTAAGGCGGCGGCTATTGGAACCGTTGTGGGTGCTATTCGCTGTAACCGCATTGTTGTTGGGCCTGGCCTGCTTGAATGTCTCCGGTCTGTTCCTGGCACGTGGATCGGCCCGTGACCGTGAGATTGGCACAAGGCTGGCCCTCGGCGCTTCGCGCGGGCGACTGGCCAGGCAGCTTCTTGCCGAGAGCGTGCTGATCGCGTTCGTTGGGGGATTGCTCGGGATCGCCGTGGCTCCAGTTGCCGTGCGAACTCTCATCGCGTTCCTTCCCCCGGGCACCGCCCCCACCGCGTTGCACGTTGGCGTCGACTCGCGTCTCTTGCTCTTCGCGTTTCTCGCAAGTGTTGCGGCAGGCCTTTTGAGCGGACTCGCTCCGGCCTGGCAGGCAGGGCGGCGCTCGCTTATGTCGTCGCTCCGCGAGCGAGGCGGTACGGCATTCGGTGGCGTACGATTGCGAAAAATTATTGTGACCGCGCAGATTGCCTTGACCTTGACGCTCGTCGTAGGTGCGGCATTGTTTCTGCGAACTTTGGATGCATTGATGGCTAAGGGGCCGGGCTTCATAACTTCCAGCCTCGTCTCATTCGGCATCGACTCTCAGCGCAGCGGATACTCCCCGGCGGAAGGAAACCGGCTGATTCGCCGTATCGATGAAGCCATACGTCAATCTCCCATCACTGAGGTTTCTGCAATAGCTCAGGTCCCATTGCTGACTGGCGGAAGTTGGAATGATCCGATGACGATCCTTGCAGACAAGAGATTCTCGACCAACCGCGACGACGTCAATCTAAACGCCGTTACGCTGGGATTTTTCCAAACCATGGGCATTAAAATCATTGAGGGGCGAAACTTCGATGAACGGGATGTGCGGGCAGCTGGCGAAAAAGGCTGGCGCTCTGCCATCGTGAACGAAGCCTTCGTAAGGCGTTACTTGGGAGGCCGGAGTCCACTGGGCGTGCGAATCGGTGAGGGTTCCGGACCGGACGTTAAGCCGAACATTGAAATCGTCGGTGTTATGTCTAATTTTAGCTATCGCGGGCTTCGCGAGGATTCGGAGCAAGCGTATTTTCCCTTTTTCGAAGGCGAAGCTGCTGGCGGCACCTTCTATGTGAGGGTTCGCGGAACGCCGCAATCCTTCCTCCCATCGCTTCGTGAGATAGTTCACAGCGCCGACCCCACATTGCCAATGACCGATTTCCGAACGGTGGATGAACAAGTCGATCGATCATTGAATTCCGAACATATGCTGGCCACCCTGTCCAGCAGCTTCAGCGCTCTTGCGCTGTTGCTTTCACTCGTTGGCCTGTACGGGGTGATGTCTTTTGTCGTGACGCAGCGCACCCGCGAGATCGGGATCAGGCTAGCGCTTGGAGCTACGCGCTGGTCGGCAATTTGGCTGGTCCTGAGAGATGCGTTGGCCATGATCCTCTCGGGAATAGGCATCGGTCTGCCTTTCGTCTGGGCCTTGGGTCGCCTGGTAGAGTCGCAGCTATATGAGGTGAAACCCTCCGACCCGCTTGTAATCGCACTTACTATCCTGGTTCTCGGTTCGGCGGGGTTGGGTGCCGCACTCATTCCCGCGCATCGCGCTTCCGGCATAAACCCGACCGACGCATTACGCGTCGAGTAGCCGGTCGGTCTGCCGCCTGCGACCATTGCCAGAATCTCATTGACGCGATAACATTCGTTTGGTAAACTTTTCTCCGTAAAGTAGTGCGTTTCACCTCCTCGAGACTTCCCTCAAGTGCCAAAACTTAACTTTCTGAAGCCATGTCCACGGATCGCTCCAAGGACCGCGCCTCCTTATGGTCCTTCCCGTTTGCCGACGGTCGCCAATGCCGCATCCCTCCGTCGCGACGGCCATCGGGCCCCATATCGTTCGCAGCCGCCGAAAGTGATTCGGAGGACAACTCCATCCTCCCCGTAAGTCTTTCAGAATGAACAGTTACGAGCGATTGTGGAGGAAAAATGACCCTAAGTCTTTTAGAATGAACAGTTACGGAAAAACCCGGGGGGGAGGGGTGGGCGAGGCGGTGGGTACAGACCGGGCACATCCCTGACAGTTTAGACCGGGACCATCCCTGAAACTTTTGCAAGCGAAATTCGACCTGAGACGAAGAAACAATTTCTAGTAAGGGATTAAGGCAGGGAATCAGGACTTCTTGGCGTTGATCTCTTCGCGAATCATCGCCGCAACCACCGGCTTCAGGATCTCGCGAGTCACCGCTTGCAGCATCTCTGGACTCATCTTTGCCAACACATTCGCCACCAGCGCATCCATATCTTGCTGCGACGAATCGGGTATCTTTCCTGCCGGAATCTCCGCCGGTTTCTCGGCCACATCCGCCGTGACGCTCTCCAACGCGTAGATCGTATCGTGGCGAATCGTTTCCACCGTTTCCGGCGAAATCGACCCGTCCGAAATCAATCCCGGCAGCGGATTATGATCGACAATTTCATTGCCGACCAGTGCAGGGTCCGGAGTGTAGCTCACCGGCTCTTCGCTCGGCGCCTCTGAGATGAAATCATAAGTTACCGCAGGCTCGGGCTCGGGCTCTGGAGCCGGCTGCTCTACACGCGGCTCGCTCGCCCCATTTGCAGCGGGCAACGTCGGTACTCCTGGAGCATCCCACGTCGCAGCCAATTGCGTTGCTTTCTGCGCCTCCGCTTCCCAGGGGCTGCTGCTCGTGCTAAACCAGGAATTTCCCTCGCTCGGTTTGGTGCTTTCCTGCGAGATCGTCTCGGGCGCGCTAGCCACAACGGGCGGCGCCACCTTAGCCTCGATCGGAGGCGGAGCTTTCACTTCCCCGCTAATTTTCGGTTCCACCACTTTTGGTGGTGGCGCCGGTGGCATTGCCCAGGGATTCTGCGCCGGCGGAATTTCAGCGATCGTCTTCGGCGTCGGCGCCGCGATACTCTCCGTTACCGTCGCCTCTTCCAACAGATCCTGTGTCTTCTCTCGCGTCGGTGTCCAGCTTTCCCGCCGCTTGCGAGCAGCCGTCTTCTCCGCAGCCGTTTCCGGTGCCGGCTCCGCGCCAAAATCTTCACTTCCACCGTCTCGCCGCCACGAACCGCTCGCTGAGTCGTCTTCTTCTTCCTCCACGTCTTGCTCTTCGGCGGACCAATCTCGGTCTGCAAGCTCCGGGTTCGGCGGCGCCACAAAAGCAGCGACGTCTTCCTCAGGCTCCGCGGCCGGCGCCTCCATCAAACTCCCAAACGCCAGTGGCTTGCCCTCCGACGCAATGTGCAGCGTCTCTGGCTTTGGCGGAATTTCATCGACGAACGACTGAGCAACCGGCTGTTCCTTCCCGCTCGCAAATGCCGTCGGCGCCGTGCCGACCACTGTCGCGGTCGGCCCCACCACCGAGGCAGGCCCGCCCGCCATCGCACCGACCGGAACCTTCTCCGCGGCGGCGGCGGCCACCGTGCTTGCGCGCAGCAATGCGGACTTCACCATGGAAATCAGCGGATCGGGTGGCACAAATGGCTTTTTTAGCACTCCGTCCGCGCCCACCCGCTGCGCTTCTTGCTCATCCAGCGGATCAAACGCGCCCACCAGCAAAATCACCGGGATGTGCGCAAGCGACGAATCGTCCTTCACGTACTTGCAGACTTCGTAGCCGTTTCGCACCGGCATGAATACGTCCGCAAGCACCAAATCCGGCCGTAAATCGGAAATCTTGCGAACCGCGGCCTCACCGTTTCCAACCGCAATCACCTCTATGCCCTGATCCTTCAGGGCTAGGCCTACCATCTTTTGGATGTTGCTGTTGTCGTCCGCAACCAAAATCCTGGCCACTGAACGGTCCTCCGGGAGATACCGCTACCGCCCCACACACGATCGCAAACTGTATTGGAGCATTCGGCCTCTTTTGCGTCAACGCTTAGGGGGAAGCTGTGTGTCGGAAGGTGTATACCTTGTTTCCAAATGCGCAACGCCTCCAAAAAATGAAAAGGCGAGCCGCAAGGCTCGCCTTTTCCCTTCCGAAACTGGAGGTTTTCCTGAAGTTACCAGGGAAGGACTTTTTTCAGCCCCTTCTTTTTCTTGCTGCTCGATTCCTTGGAATCCTTCTTGTCATCTGAGTTTTGAGATGCATCCGTCTTAGTCGCATCAGTTGCCTGTGAGTCGCCGCTAGTCGCTGCGCCAGTCTTCGCCGGTTCTTCGCTGCTGCCTCCCGATGCGCTTGCCGCCGCTGCATTGCCGGCAGGTTCAATCACTGGTGCCGCCGAAGCGCTCGCGTTGCCCGCCGCAGGCGGAGTCGCCGCCTCTGCGGGAGTCGTTCCCTCCGGTTTTGCGTCTGCCGGTGGCGCACTGTCCGCCGCCGTCGGCGCAGGCGCCGGGCCTCCCGGTGTAACCGTTTCTATCACCGCCGTGTTCGCAGCCGCACCGCCGGTTCCACCAATTTGCGATCTGTTCCCGCCCCGCAAAATATCTGTCGCGGAGGTGTCATCTGCTTCCGGTTCCAGGTTTGGCGTTCCATTCTTCGCGGACGCCACCATTTCGGTATGCGGGCCGGTTCGTACCATCGCCAACGGCTTTTTTATCAGTCCGTCGCGTGACCGCGGTGCATTCGCCTCTGCTGTCATCCACGCCAGCGCTTTTGGATCTGGCTGCGGCACCGGCACCTTGAACGCCACCAGCTTGTTCTTCGCGCCCGGCGCCAAACCCGAAAGCGGATAATTCTTCACAATGCTTCCGTAATAAATCGAAGCGACCTCTTTGTGTTCGCTCTTCTCGAAAATGTCTCCCAGCATCCACAGCACTTTGTCCGACTTGCTGTACAGCGGATACCGCTTCGCAATGGTAAGGAGCCGGGCGGCCGCCGCTCGCCTGTCGCCCTTTATGTAGTAAAAGTACCCGATACGGTAATCGCCTTCCGCGATGATTTCCTGAACATCCCGCAATCTTTGCTCCGCCTTCGGCGCCAGAGGGTCTTTCGGATATTTTGACAGGAAGGTCTGATATTCCTCCTCCGCGGCTTTCGCTTCGCTGCGGTCCCGATCCGGCTTGGCCATCTGTTGATAGTGCGCGTTCGCCACCTGCAACTGCGCGTACCCCGCTTCCGTTAGGAACGGGAAGAACACAATGAAGTCCTTGTAGCCCTGAATGGCCTGGGCCATGTTCGCAGTACCGCCCTCTTTGTAATAAGAGTCGGCTATGCCCAGTTTCGCCTTGGCCAAAAATTCGCTGTCCGGATAAGTATTGATCAACGTCTGCAGGCCCAGCCGGCCAACCTCTTGCCGCCCATGCTTAATATCGTCGAGAGCCCGGTTGTACAGAATCTTGTCCGGCTCCGCGGTGTTGTCCGCGCTGGTGGCCGTGTTTATCTTC
>Ga0210409_10001313_pt1 | contig 33073 bp, 30 predicted proteins | sample IncBWH17MmetaG_FD_161649 | JGI IMG/M metagenome (GOLD analysis project Ga0210409, IMG submission 161649) | Forest soil microbial communities from Barre Woods Harvard Forest LTER site, Petersham, Massachusetts, United States - Inc-BW-H-17-M | ecosystem: Environmental > Terrestrial > Soil >...
CATGAGAAAAGAACTTGTCAGAACGGGACCCGCACCATTGAACTTGCCGTTCTCTCCAGGAATAAAGTATGGAGATCTGATCTTCGTTTCAGGTCAGGGACCTATCGATCAGAACGGCAAAGTAGTGCCAGGAGACGTCAAGTCCCAGACCAGGACAACTCTAGAAAACTTTCGAAAAGTGCTGATAGCGGCTCAATCTAGCTTGGAATACGTGCTTCAGACTACGGTATACCTCAGCAACTTAGATGACTATTCTGAAATGAACGAAACCTACTCGACTTTCTTCCCTGATCCAAAGCCTGCAAGGGCGACCGTACGGGCCGACCTTCTCTTCGGAATGAAGGTAGAGATTCAGGGAATCGCGTATGTTCCTCATTAAGAGAGGAAATTCAACGAATTACTGAATCACTAGATCTTCGCGGGTCTTGGTGACATGTTTCCGGTCGAATTCCTATTTTTGCGGCGAAGAACTAGGAGAAAAACTATAGCAACTTCTGCAATCGCCGCGACTACAGCCAGCTGCCGGCCATAATTGGAGCCCTGCCCGCCTCCAGAGGCCGCGGGCGAGGGGCCTGGTATAGAGCCTGGATTTTGAGTCAGAATTATTTTGCCTGCTTCTCTACTATTGTCGAGCACATTGAGTTCGCCTGGGACTGGAGGGACGGTTACGAGTACCGTGTAGATTCCGGGCGAGAATCCTGTGGTGTTCCATGTCAGCCGATACACCATGGTCGTTGCCGCCGCTAGCTTAGGCACGGAGTGGTCCGCGACCAGGGTGGTGTTCGCATAGGCTTGTGTCTCGAACGCCTCGGTCAGTGAGCCATAATTTGCGACAGTCGCGTTGATCCAGACAATGCTACCGACCCTAGCAGTCTCCTGGACCCGTGCTGAGACTACGGTTATGTCGTGGACGATTGGGACGACTATTAGAGACAGAGTTGTTGATCTTTCAAGTCCTCCCCCGGCAGCGACAACGGTGATGTTGAATGGGCTCAGAGGAGTTTCTGCACTTGTTGTAATTGTCACAGTTGAAGAGAACGAGGGTTTCGCTGATCCTGGGGTAAACAGAATCTCTGTACCAGCGGGCGCTCCTTGAGCAGACAGGGTTACGGGTACGGAGACGCCTGAAATGAGAGTCACTGACAATAGGACTGAACTAGTTGAGCCTTGAATTTGCGTGAGATTCTTCTGACTCATTGACAGGTTGAAGTTGAAGGGACAATTCCCGCTGTCATGATGCCGAGCGTTACCTGTTGGTGCACACGTGCCAATTGGTCGATTGGCGTCGAAGTTGCCTGAGCCCAGCTTGGGAAGAACCTGACTGTTCAGCTCTTGTCCCATCATCGTGGCACGATCCAGGGCAAAGAACAGCGAGGTAGCTAGTAGCAGGGATGTTAGCAAGGAGAGCTTGAGCGAGAACAACTCTTCACGCTATCTACAGTGTGAGAATGGAGGTCTGGCCTTCTCAAGCTTTCGGACGCGTCCCAGATTACCTGCAACTCCTCCAAATTTGAGCTAGCCTTCAGCCATGACCCTCTTCGGTAATTGAGCTCCGTTATGCTTGTGATCAATGTTGTCCACAAATCTTATCTAGAATATTAGCTTCCCAGCCGTTCTTGAAAATGAAACTGCAGACAATATCTGTATCATCTGCCACCGCAACTGCATTTATCGTTCTCTCGTTCCTCATGGCAGCTTCGGCACTACCCGTTCCACAATTGACACGAGCGCCACGAGTTCATGATGCCAGCTCCACCAGTACGAACTGGAGCGGCTACGCAGTGACCGGAGCGGCAGGCTCGGTCAGCATTGCCAAGGGTTCGTGGGTCGTCCCAGCAATACAGGGATCATGCACTAGCACTGCTCAGTACTCGTCCTTCTGGGTCGGCATAGACGGATTCAACTCCGGAACAGTAGAACAGACCGGCACTGACTCAGACTGCCAGAATGGCGCACCGACCTACTATGCGTGGTTCGAGTTCTTCCCGCACGCCTCTTTCCTCATCAATGGAATGACCATTACGCCAGGAGACCACATGACCGCCCAAGCTAGTTTCAGCGGGAGATCCTTCACGGTAACGATAACGGACACGACCACCGGGGCCACTTTCAGCACCTCTTCAAGCGTAAAACGCGCTCAGCGATCCTCTGCAGAATGGATCGCAGAGGCGCCATCTTCGAGCGGGGGCATTCTACCACTCGCAGACTTTGGAACGGTGAACTTTTCATCAAGCACGGCCACACTGAATGGATCGACTGGAACCATCGGATCATACGGGTCCTCCGTCCAGCAGATCACAATGGTGACCAGCTCCGGAACAATCAAAGCCCAACCGTCAGCACTATCTGGTAGCGGCGATAGCTTCTCAGTAACCTGGAAGAGCTCGGGTCCTTAACGGGACCCTTCCCCTTTCTTTAGGGCTCATTAGGCGAGGATAGTCCTGAGGACACAGACTCGTGACAAACTACAGAATTATATCCGCGTCCGGTCGCTATATTGACCGGTCACTCATGACTGTTTCGCCAGAAGTCTTATTGAGAGACGTCCCAGAGATTGTTGAATTCAACCAACTAAAAGGCCGAACCACAGCAGAGGCTCTAACTGACCTCGTCAATGAGTTCGGAATAGTATACGTGACCGCGTTAACTCGCCAGGGGTGTTCGGGTTGCGAGACTCAGAAGCCTCTCTTCAAGACGCTCGCGGAAAAAATGACAGGAGAGAACGCCACTAGAGTTCGATTCCGAAGCTTTCACGTGAACTACCAGGACGGAGACAAGCGCGAATCTTGGAGGAGCAAGGGAATATTCGGTCATGCAGCGTACCCAACGTACATGATCCACGTAAAGTCACATGTGGGTCCTCTCGAAATTTACCGATCAGTTTACCCTCCAATGGAGGAGTTGGAGAGACAGATCAAGGAATCTTTCGAACTCGCCGATTTCTACAAGACCGAGGCCGAAAACGGGTCGAGACGATCATCTGAAAGACTCTAATTTAGACTGGGAGACGAGCCTACAGACTGGCAAGAATCGAGGTATTTAGTTTGAAACCTAAGACCAGTTCAAAACCTATTGGAAAGATGAAGAAAGAGCAGCAGATCGTAGACCTTGGAAAGCTTCCCGACAAGACCGGCGTTGCTGTAGACTTTCTTAGAGAACATGTCAAGAGCGTCAATGGCCGCGTATCGACCAAAGGAAACCAGATTCAGGTGGAAGGCTTGAAACATAAGGAGGTCAAGCTGCTCATGCACAAGTTTCTACGCCACAACGGACTTGACGATCATCGAGTCCTAAGTCAGGGTGGAACACTGGAAATCGTCCCTCAACACTTGGTTGTGCATTCTAGGCCTCAAGAAGGTACGCCTCCGCCAGCATCAGCGACTATGCCCTACCTCTTCCCCGGCGCCTCCGCTGCAGTGCCAACTAGCAAGAAGAGCAAAAAGTCCTAGTCGCCCTTCACTGGCTCGCCGGGTTTTAGCGGGCCGACGATCTCGACAACATATCCTTCAGCATCATGAAAGCTCGTCATGCGACTTCCCCATGGCCGGTTGGCAGGCTTGTCTGCGAACTTGACTCCTTTACGCTGCAACGCAAGATAGACTTCGTCTACATCGTCCACTTCCAGGTGGAGTTCAACGGTCTGGCGATCCAGTCGGCTTGCCTTCTTTAGACGGTGAAATGCCAGTTTTGATCCTTTGGTGTCGAACATGATGAAGTTATCATTCTCCTGGTCTACGGGTAGTCCGAGAATTTGCTTGTAGAGATTCTTCTGTTGCTCGAAGTTGACGGCCCAGAGTGTGACGTAGGATAGTTTTCTGAGTCTCATCATCAAGGTCAAGGAGTCTCGTGACTCTTAGCTGTTCCAGACTGAGCCCAGTCGAACGGACAGATCGCCCAGAATAAGCCCTGATCCGGAGTCTGTCACGGCTGGCGTGTTCTCTTGCGGCTTGTCTGCTGGTAACTGGCGGTTTCTGCGCTCCCGGACTGGTTGATTCTGCGCCTGTAATTGGCGGACTCGCTTGGAAAGTATGTTCTCTGGCAGATTTCTCGGCTCAACCCGTGTGGATTGCACTTGAGGGTCAGGACGCGAAACTCGGAGTCGGGAGGGAATTAACGAATGGTAATCCTTTCACCGTCCGGCTCTTCGAAAGCGCGAATCGCGCAGATCATTTCGGTGCATCCGCGACATCCGCAGAATAAGCCCCGATCCGGAATTGGGGCAGGCGATTCGAGATCACGAGATCTGCACGCTGAACCGTACGTTCAGCTACACCTTAGCAAAAACAGACGACCGGCTTATTCTGGGCCCCATTTCGCGGGACTCGCCTGGTTCTGTTTCAACTGGCGGAGACCCTCTCCGAAAAATCTCAAAAGTAGCTGCTCCTCGCGACACAAAATAGCTCTCTGGAGACGAGCTGGGGTCTTGACTACAAAGAAGAGGGGATTCTGAATCCTGTTGCTTCGGATCGGTTCTTAGAAGGCTGGTCTGGTGCGGTGGTTCTCGTAGAGTATCTTGCGCTCGTATACGCCCATGACCCAGTAGAGCCCGATTACGAGGAATAGTCCGAGGATGAATATGATGATGTTGGCGTTGGCTCCTAGAGAGTTGATTACGGCTTGGCGTGCAGTATCTGTGAACAGCGTCATCCACGTGAGGGAGACGAGTAGGGCTGCTGGAAGGGTCAGTCGGAAGACCCGGAGCATCATGAGCTCTTTCTTTGGGCTTGCCATTTCTAGTCGGAACCGCCCGTAAGGGTGCAGGCATTTCATAGCGCTTTTGCAAGAATCTCCCTATGGCCCCAGCACGTTCTGATCCTAAACCAGGTCTCTTTCGGCTGCTGCTAAGTCATGTTCATGGAAATAGGCTGTACTCTATTCGGTAAAAATGGATAGATCGATGTAACAAACGAGACCAGAAAGACCCGAAAAACGTGGTTCTAGGACAGGTTCTCACACTAGTTCTTCGTCTCCCGCCCGTGTTGGAAACTTACATATTCTGGGAGCACGCGAGCCCCCCTCGTGGCCGCCGTAACGTAGCTTGGTAGCGTACAGGCCTGAAAGGCACAGGAAAGCCTTGGCCAGTGGAGCCTGGAGGCCGGGTTCAAACCACCCCAACACGGTGTGAACGTCCCGGCGGCGGCCCCACAAACAAGACTTAACAAACAAACCGAGAAACCACGCCGCCCGTGGGCCGGTAGTTCAGCCTGGTATACTGACAAGGTCAGGCCAAAGAACGTCCGGTTTGCAAGCAACAAACAAGGCCAACACTCCGGAAGGCCGCGGGTTCAAATCCCGCCCGGTCCACCATAGAAATCCTGGATTCGCAAATCCGAGTCAAGAACCAGTAATCAGATTCGAATCGTTATTATCCACAGCCAAACTTTGGAACTCTCAAGCCATTGCGAGGCAGAATCATCGCCCTAGAAGGAATAGACCAGTCAGGCAAGAGAACCCAGACCCGACTTCTCGCCAATGAGCTCAAGAAGAAAGGCGCAAAAGTTAGAACTATCAGTTTCCCCATCTACAAATCACCTTCAGGCAGGCAGATACAACGGTTCTTGGAAGGGAGGCAAAAATATCCCGCGACAGCGCTCCACATGCTCTACTCCCTAAACAGATGGGAGAACCAGGAACAGATAATCAAGCAGACCCAGAATTCAGATTTTGTGATTGCGGACAGGTACTACCCGTCAAATTTCGCTTATGGAGTTTCGAGAGGCCTCAGTTTGGACTGGCTTCAGGGGTTGGATCGAGGTCTGCCTACTGCCAGCCTCGTGATAATACTGGACGTGCCCGTGCATTCGTCATTCACGCGAAAGTCGACAGGTAGAGATGCTCACGAGAGAGACAAGCAGTTGCTGACTCGAGTCAGACGAACATACGGAGCTTTGGCAAAGAAATTTGATTGGAGAATAGTTGACGCGACAAGGACCGTTGAAGAAGTGCACGAGGCCGTCTGGACACTCGTCAAAAAGAAGTTCAGATTGCCATCTTGAGAATCAGATCAAAGGTCATGTAATGTTGATGGTTTCTAGTTCGATCTGACCGTAGCGGTCGCGGGTCAACTCTACGTTGAGCTCTTGAATGATAATCTTGATCAGCTCGTCCGGTTCAACCCTTCTGACACCTTTCAAGTGATGAACCAGAACCTCGACTCGTCCAGGCTGGAAAACTAGCCGTAGGATGTAGTGATCCTCGCGGACTCTATGTTGTCCAGTATCATTTACAGAGTAGTGAAGCTGGATAGCCAGGTCTAATGTACTGAAGGACCCGCGGTTTTCGATCCTGTGCAAGACTCGCTCCTCTTCCTTGGGATCGAGAACGTCGAACCCGTCACCATTGCCGATTCCCGGCCTGAAGATCAGTTGTCCTTTCAAGTAACCATCCCGATCGGCTATCGTAATTTCCCGAGGCTTTGGATTCGTTCGCAGAGAGGCTAAAGCAGAAACGAGAGCCTTCTGCAAGGATTCAGGATTGATGTCGAACGAAAACGATGCCCGCGCATGCAGGACAGTCGGGAAGTTATCAACAGTGCCCAGGGACGGATCTTCCTCAAGAAGAGTTGGCAAGAGAGTCTACACACTCTGATCTCGCGCTTGGCGAAACTATATCCTTTGTTAGAGCACACCACAGCTCATGTTGGAACGTTCATATTCGTCGACAACAGTTTCTGAACCAACCATGCATCGCAAGAACGCCGCTCAGCTCTGGAGAAAATGTCCCTCCTGCCAGAGAGAGCTCTTCTCCGAAGACCACTTCTGTACGACTTGCGGCCAATGCTTAGACTGCTGCCAGGGAACCCACGCCCTGCATCAACCCCAGAAAACTGCCCACTAAATCTGTGATGCGGATCCCTGAGTATGGAAATCTTTTAATGAAGAGGACCGAGGACTCTTCTTCGGGCTAGGATGCGTCTAGGACCACGGGGCCCTTTCAAGAGTTTGGTGAGATGGCTTGCAAAAGGCAAAACGGAAAGAGGAGTACGAGGCCAGAATCAAGCAGGCCCTAGGCGTTCTGAACGAAGTCTCAAACGATAACACTACACCGCGCAATATTCGTCGAGCAGCAAAAGACGCAATGGACGCTCTACAAGCAGTGGCGAACACAATTGGCGTCAGAGCTTCGAACGCAATATCACTCCTGGACGAGATCGGGCAAGACCCCAACATGCCACCCTACACGCGGGTAAAGCTCTGGAACGTCGCAAGCATCCTCGAAGCCGTCAAGGACTAGAATTCTGCGAAAGCTCCCCATCCTGGGACAAGTATTTATCGATAATAGCCCCAGGTTCCTCTCAGAACTCTTGTCTTGAAAGCTCCTCGAATCCTCCCGTACATAGTGGGCCTAATCGTACTCGCGTTTGCCCTCGGCTCGCTGCCACGAGGGACACCTGGAGGAAGCCTCCTCTTCCGATCATATTGGTTGCTCTACTTGGTCTACCTTGGACCATTCGTGATTCTTGGAGCGATGATCGTGCTCATAGTTCTGATTGGATTGAACTATCGTGACATAGGTGCGGCATTCGGCTATGGAATGGCTCGACGGAGAAGAGTACGGAAACGCGGCTCCCGCTACTCTACGTTCGTCGCGATGTTCTTCTGGGCACTAGCAATCGGAGTGCTGATCCAGACCAAAGGCAGTATTTTCAACCCAATCCAAGCAGCGAATTCAACCCTTGCAAAAAACATCGTGGGAGGAAACACGACACCCCCAGACTTGTTTAAGACGGGCGGCTTACTCCCAGTATTATCTAGTCTCGTGCAGAATGCATGGTTTAGTTTCGCGTTCCTGGGCCTTCTCATTGTTGGGGGAGTAATCCTCATCGAAGGACTTAGGGTCTCTCTGAAAGAGACCCATGATCTAACAATCCAAGAATTGCAAGCGAAGCAAGAGCAAGGTCTACAAGCAGTTCACGAGGCAATCAAACTAGTCGACGACCTAGCGTCAGATCCAAGAAGCCGGATCATCGAATGCTACCAGTACCTGGTTGCGACGGTATCCAGACTCGGAGCCCCCGTCTCTTCGAACCTGACCGCCCGTGAGCTAGACAGAGCCATACGAGCAACTTTCGCCATAAATGGTCCAGCCACCACCGACCTAACCCAACTCTTTGAGGAGGCCCGATACAGTCTTCACGAGATCACTGATAACGACGCAGACAACGCTCACAAATATCTCGAATCCGTGGCAGAGGAACTCGAGATTCACCTAAAGACTGAGACTTGAACACCATAAGACTACTCTTCTGGTCGGCAATAGCCTATGCTGTTCTCCTAGTCCTCATCAGAGGAATCTTTCCCTCAGAATCCACACCCACCATTTCCCTAACGGGGATCCCCCTAGTCGTCATAGTTGTGATGATTGCTCGAGACCTTTCGAGAAGGTCCACGAGCCCGACCATTAGGAAGGCCACACCAACGACTGCAAGGTTCCGGGGAAGCCTTGTCCAATTCCTAAGTGGCCAGTTCAGAGTCGCAGCCTCCGCAAGCAGTTCATATTTCGAAAACGTGGTACGCGCCAGGCTGAAAGAACTCTTAACTGCGAAGGTCGCTCTCGAGACTGGCCTAGAAAGGGAAACAGTAAGAAAGCTGCTGTCAGACCCTAGTCGCGGACCAGAACTCCTCAAAGACGAATCTCTTTACCGCACGCTATATGGGCCCGCACCTCAAACCAGGATAGCAAGGATGAACATGATCGGCGACACTATCGACATGATAGGAGCATGGGCGGTCTGAAGATAGAAGATGCGAGTCAAACCTGCCAGAAGATCATCGGCCAAGTAAAGCAGGTAATCGTTGGAAAAGATCCTGTCCTCGAAAAAGTAATGCTGGCTCTCCTAGCTAACTCACACATTCTCTTCGAAGACTATCCGGGGCTGGCCAAAACACTACTGGCGAGGAGCTTCGCCATGAGCATGGGATGCGACTTTTCTAGGATTCAGTTCACCCCCGACCTCCTTCCCGCCGACATTACTGGGACCTACGTCTACAATGTGAAGTCAGGAGATTTCGAACTGCGTAAAGGACCAGTGTTCACGAATATTCTACTTGCAGACGAGATCAACCGAGCCCCGCCCAAGACTCAATCAGCGCTCTTGGAGGCAATGCAGGAGAGACAGACCACGCTGGATGGCAAGACACACCCGCTCCAAGACCCCTTCATCGTCATGGCTACTCAGAATCCGATCGAGTATGAAGGAGTCTATCCGCTTCCAGAAGCCCAGCTAGACCGGTTCCTAGTAAGACTACAGCTCGGATATCCCACTCGGACAGAGGAAGTTGAGATAATGCGGCGTCGAATGATCCGAGGCCAGGAAGAAGTAGTTCTAGACCCTGTTGCGGATTCAGAAACGATTCTCGATCTGCAAAAAACAGTCGAGAGAATCCACGTAGACGATGATGTCTTAGGATATATTGCTGATATTGTTCAAGCAACAAGAACCCAGCGTCAGATTGAGATAGGCGCAAGCCCAAGAGGATCTCTCGCGATCTTCAAACTGAGCAGGGCTAGAGCAGTCTTTCATGGTAGAGACTATGTGATCCCGGACGATGTCAAAGAGGTTGCCGGTCCGGCGCTCGTACACAGACTAATCATGAAAGCGGAATCGTGGGTCAAGGGAACGAACCCGAACCAGGTCCTAGACGATATTCTCAAAACAATTCCTGTGCCCAGAGTAAAAACTTAGGGCAGACTCTTGTTCACTCCGAAGGCCGTCCTCTACTTCATGATGGCTGCGGCCCTGCTGATCCTAGCGTTGCTTCTGAACGATATTGAGATAGGAGTACTCATACTCGGACTAGCTTCCCTCTTCTTCTTTTCAAACGTCTGGGGTCTTCCCGAGAAGATAAACATCAGACTAGATCGATACATTATTCCTGACGAAACCTTCGGCGACGAAGACATTAGGGTAGAATCGCGCATCCATAACCTGACAAGCACGACTCTAGTAAACCTGGAGGTTAACGAGGTCCTCGCAGAGGGCATAGCTCCAGAAAAGGGAGCAAGCCATGCGCTCGCATCGATGGGACCCTTGCAAGAATTGGTGGTCACCTTTGACTTTCCTAGTCCCCCGCGGGCTAACTATGAGATCGGCCCTCTCGTAGTTAGAGTAAGAGATCCGTTCGGATTCTATCTCACTGAGAAGAAGCTTGGACCGGGAACCCTCTCCGTAATGCCCAGACCCGAGCGACTTAGAGGAGTTCACGTCAATCCTCGACGTGTAGGGCCGTGGCCAGGTGTTATCCCATCAAAAGTGTTGGGACTCGGAACAGAGTTTTACAGCATGCGCGACTACATTCCCGGCGACGATCCCAAAAGAATCAACTGGAAAGCCTCAGCCCGCTACAACGAACTGATCGTTAACGAAACTGAAGCAGAGAGAGTAACGGATGTGATGATAGTGCTCGACACGGATGTTACATTCTTCGGACCAGCCGAGATCGAACTTTTTGAACGCGAGGTTTATGCCGCCGCGTCCTTCGCTAGTCTATTGCTGAGGCAGGGCAACCGGGTTGGGCTCGTCCTCCAAGGAGGGGAGAGAGGATCAATACCAGCCGGCTTCGGAAAGAGACATGAGAGAAGAATACTCTACCTGTTGGCAGCCGCAAAACCCGGAAGGGCTAGTGTCTCAACTAGCTATGTGATGAATCTGCTTGCCAGACGAATGCTTCCCTCTCGATCGCAAATCGTGATCATCTCGCCTCTCCTAGACCCAGAAATAAAAGAAGGAGCAAGACAGCTCACCGTAGCAGGGTACAGTACGCTCGTACTGTCACCCTCGCCCGCACCTCCCGAATCATTCAAAGAACAGGCCGAAGAATTAGCCTTCAAACTGGTCATGCTAGAAAGATCCATTAGTCTTCTCGCGCTTGAAAGATCCTCAACTGTCGTTGACTGGCCGAGCAGCGTCCCATTATCCGTAATATTATCCAAGGTGAGAAGAGCACGTCCCATGGCCGCCGCCTAGAGTTCGTTCCTGGCATTGTCACACCAGTTCTGAGGATCAACTATGTTTTTCTCGCTCCTTGGATCATTCTGAGTCTCCCGCCGTCAGCGGTCGGACAGCAATCATTTCTCGTTACGGCGGTGGTTGCAATCGTCGGAATAGGGGGCATGCTGTTGCGAAACCGAACCGCGGTCTGGCTGGCTTCTGTAAGCTTGTTGCTGCTCATAGTATGGGGCAAGATTGCAGGTGACATCAACGGTCTGCCTGGGCCCGACAGCGCCCTTCTTCTCTTCCAATTCATGTCGGTGATCTTCCTCATGGAAGCCTCGACCACCATTTTGACCTTTGATTCTGCCGTCAACCCGCTAGCAGGCAAGAACGATGATCTCTCAGCACGAGCGAGGATGCAACTGGTGAAGTGGGAGCAAGTCCAGCTTTTCAGTCTTGGGAAGCTGACAGTAGCTTCCTTCGGTCTTTCTCTCGGGCTCTTGATCCTTGGCAGTCTTGTGAGTGTATCTTTCAACCAGATAGCTTTCAGCGGGGTTCTAGTATTAGCAGCGGTTGTCGCGATTTTCATCCTACTCACTTATCGACGTGAGCCCGAAGAACGAAAGCGATCTCTGGATTAGTTTCTTCTCGCTCATAGTTCTTAAGCCTCGACTGACTGCTGTCCGCCTGCATTGTCCAATTATGAGATTGGCCGTCGCCTGGAGTATCGGATTAGAGATCTCTTCCGCAGGAATGGGTACTTTGTGGTCCGCGCGGCTCAGTCTAAACCTATAGACTTGGTGTGCTTGCGGAACGGCCGTTCTGTACTGGTCGAGTGCAAGGCAGGACGTTCCTTTCTTGGAAAGGAGAGGAAGAGAGAACTTTTGGACTTGGCGAAACAGGCCGGTGCCGCTGTTGTTCTGGCGAGAAGGAGACGCCGAGCTGTTGAGTTGACTGATCTGGAGAGTGGCCGGTTGTTAAAGCCTGAGAATCTGTTGGAACTATGATTCCCGGTCGGAGTCTCTGAGGCTTCGAAGCTTCTCTAACATAGAGAGCCAGCCGAAGACTAGGTTGCTGTAAACCGACATTTTCTCAGGGTCCTTCTCAAGTTTTAGCAACGCGTTTGTCTCACTAATCTTTCCGACAATCGTCTGTTCCACTGTCTCCAGAAGAACGCTCTGGGAGACCGTGGCCTGGGGGCCGGTCGCTCTAGCATAAACCACCGGTTTGTTGCATTTTGCGCAGAAAATATCGCCTTTTACCCTGAAGAGAGGGTTTCCGCATTCCGGGCAGACGTCAGAGAGCATGGTCGCACCTGATTTTAGAAGGTCAGCCATTCGTTTCACGTCCTCAGACAATTTCTAAACGGCTCTCCGTTACTGTCCTACATTCTAGATGGCTGCGCGGCGTATAAATCACACGACAGCCCGAGAGGCGTGAGACGGGTACGGTTGGAGCGAGGGCGAGAACCCTGTTGGTTCAACCCTACGCGAGTCGGGAAAAGAAATGCGAGCTAATTTCCAAGGGTATCTTGGTAGAACTTATTAGCGTGCCAGGCGAGATTCGGGGCCGTTCTAGGGATCCAAATTTGCCAGAGAAGACGGCAACTCTACGAGTTGCAGATGCTCTCCAGAGGGACGTTGGCCGAGGAATAGCTCGAATCGACCCGAAAGTTGTCCAAGAACTTGGGCTTACCTCTGGCGATGTCGTCCAGATCATTGGAAAGAGAAAGACGAATGCCCTGTCCTGGCCTGCTCATGAGCAGGACTACGGAAAGGGGATTATCCGCATAGACGGCTATCTTAGGAACAATGCGGGAGTCTCCATTGATGACAAGGTTACCATTCGGAAGATCGACGCGAAGATCGCGGAGCGTTTGACGCTTGCTCCGACGGAGCCGCTACGGATTGTCGGCGGAGAAGAGTATCTCAGCCAACTCTTGGAGGGTCGGGTTCTGTCGCGGGGAGACTACGTCCCCATCAATATCATGGGACGGACCGTCAACCTAGTCGTGACCAATACTAGTCCTCCTGCAGAAGCGGTTATAGTTACCGAAGGCACCGAGGTTCTTGTCGGTGAACAGGTCAAAGAACCGATCCGTGCCATTCCCAAGATCAGTTACGAGGACATAGGCGGACTGCGGCCCGTGATTCAGAAGGTCCGAGAGATGATCGAGCTGCCGCTGAGACATCCGGAACTGTTCGAGCGACTTGGAGTCGAGGCGCCAAAGGGTGTCCTCCTTCATGGACCTCCGGGGACGGGGAAGACTCTGCTCGCGAGAGCGGTCGCGAGCGAGACAAATGCGAACTTTCTCAGCATCGGCGGACCTGAGATCATGAGCAAGTACTACGGCGAGAGTGAGGAGAGATTGAGGGACGTGTTCAAGGAAGCGCAGGAGAATGCTCCCTCGATCATATTCATCGACGAGATTGATTCGATCGCGCCCAAGAGAGAGGAGGTCACTGGGGAGGTGGAGAAACGAGTTACTTCACAGCTCTTGTCTCTGATGGATGGTCTCCAGTCGCGAGGGAAGGTGGTGGTGATCGGAGCGACGAACCGTCCAAACGCTATTGATCCGGCACTGCGTCGGCCAGGCCGGTTCGACCGAGAGATCGAGATTGGCGTCCCAGATCGAGATGGCCGGCTGGAAGTACTGGAGATTCACACCCGAGGCATGCCATTGGCGGAGGATGTGGACTTGAAGAAGCTGGCAGATGTGACGCATGGCTTTGTCGGTGCAGATCTGGAATCGTTGGCGAAGGAAGCGGCGATCCGGGCGTTGCGGAGAATTCTACCCGAAATCAACCTCGAAGCGCAGAGTATTCCGGGAGATATCCTGAACAAGATCATTGTGAAGATGGCCGATTTTCAGGACGCGCTGAAAGAGATTGAGCCTTCAGCTATGCGCGAGGTGCTGGTGGAGATTCCAGACGTGACCTGGGATCAGGTTGGTGGCTTGCAGGATGTGAAGGAGGAGCTGCGAGAGGCTGTAGAGTGGCCCCTGAAGTATCCGGACCTGTTTGCCCAGCTGAATGCGACTCCGCCGAAGGGTCTGTTGTTGTATGGTCCGCCGGGGACAGGTAAGACGCTCCTAGCGAAGGCGGTGGCTCACGAGAGCGAGTCTAACTTCATCAGTGTGAAGGGTCCGGAGCTCTTGAACAAGTTCGTGGGAGAGTCGGAGAAGGCGGTCCGAGAGGTCTTCAGGAAGGCTAGGCAGGCCTCACCGTGTATCATATTCTTCGACGAGGTTGACTCCGTCGCGCCGACTCGTGGGAGTAATGTGGGCGATTCCGGCGCGACTGAGCGGGTGATCAGCCAGTTTTTGACCGAGATGGATGGCTTGGAGGAGCTTCGGAACGTCGTGATTATCGCTGCGACGAACAGACCGGATATTATTGACTCGGCCTTATTGAGACCGGGAAGGTTTGACCGGTTACTCTTTGTCCCGCCTCCAGACTTGGAGGCGAGGAAGCAGATCTTCAAGATCCATACTCGTAAGACTCCTTTGGCTGACGATGTGAACTTGGATGATTTGGCTAGGAAGACAGATGGGTATACCGGTGCGGACATTGCATCTCTAGCCAATACGGGCGTGATGCTGGCTTTGCGGGAGCACATTTCGAAGGCCAAGGATCCTGAGGATGCGAAGAAGCGTGCGAAGGGATTGAAAGTGGCTAAGCGGCATTTTGAGGAGGCGTTGCAGAAGATTAAGCCGATGAGGACTGAGGAGTTGAAGATGTACGAGCGCTTCTCGGAACAGTTTTCCGATTCGGCTCGGCCTAAGCTACGGACGACTCCCGTTGCTTGACGGACTATTAGGCTAGATGGCGAAAGCGTCTCTTAGGATTGAGGACTAGAATTTCGCGTTCTTAGCTGAGCGTCTGATTCTGAGGAAAAAAAAAGGAACCGGGCTAGGTTCTAGCCCGTCCGAGGGTGGTGTTTAGGAATGGCCTTCGGGTCTGCTCTGTGAGGATGCCTGTTCGGGCTAGGAGGCTTGTAGGCTGAGCTAAGGTGTTCTGAATGTTTGCCTGTCCCGTCGGGGCTGCTTTGAGCCAGTCCGGGACGACGATCGTGCGGATCAGTGCTTGTACGGTTACGTCTCTTGCTTTTGCCTCTGCGAGTAGTCGGTGGTAGTTTTCTTCTCCGAGTGACTGCATGAACTTGGGCATAGGAGGATATCTTATGCATCCCTTCGAGATAAACGTTGAAATTTGAACAGGAAGGAATGTACAATTACTTACGTGTTCAGCTAATTTGAACGGGCTGCGAAAGGATTTTGTGGGATTTGATTACAGAATTAATAGACATTTTCTAACCCGTGTTTCGACAGTAGATTTCTAGTGTTCATGTAGCGAGGCTATGCTGGAAGGAATGCTATAGGGACTATTATCGCCGTCTCGTGTCCGGTGGGACCTGGATCAAGTCTTTGTGATGGTGGATCGTGGTTTGAGCTCATTTCGGCTAGGCTTAGAATAAGCGAATGCTTAGGGTCGAGCGAGTGCCCGCGCACTTTCACGGGTCCCGTTGCGCTGTTTCGAGGTCCTTGGTTTCAGATAGCTATTTAGGGGTCTTCCGCGATATTGGCGTTCTGCCGCACATCGTACTCGCGCTGTCGGAGGTGAATTGCTTGTCAGAAGAACCAAAGAAGACGGAGAGGGCTCCTGCTCAGGTGCGTAGAACTGATATCCCAGCGGACACTATACTGATCGGTAAGAAGCCGATCATGGCTTATGCTACGGCTGTCATGATGCACTATAACACTGGTGCCAAGAAGCTGACCCTAAAGGCTCGTGGAAGAGCCATCAGCACTGCCGTTGACGTGGCTGAGGTGGTGAATAACCGCTTCTTCCAGGGCGGCCTGTCGAAGCATGTGAACCTGGGCACGGAGATTGTCGGTGATGGCCAGGATGCACGGAACGTCTCCACCATAGAGATAATACTTGAACGATTGAAGTAGAAATCTCTGGAGACCCACCTGGGACACAAACCCCCTTTTTAGGGACGAACGCTTTTTCCTAGCCCTCAAGGGTTCACACTTAGGGTTCCTTATCGGACTGCGTGAAGGGTCAATTTTTCCGGCCTCAACGATCGTACAGTTGAAGATTCCTCCTCGAATAACCCTCTCACGTCGCGAGAAAAGAATTGTTGGCCCCCTTTTTTTGGGAGGGCTCTCGCCAGCTGGGGGGATTCTCGGCGAGGATTCTATTTTAGGGCGCAGAACGGGCTCGGATGATGATCGCCGAAACGTGACTCTTTCCCCGTGGAGAAGCGTCAAACTAGCATGGTCACCGGACAGCCTGCCCAGATTCCGAATCAGGGCTTATTCTGAACGAATTCTCCCGATTGGAAGCGGCACATTTCGGGCCAACTTAGCGAAGCGAGGCCGACCAAGTCTTCCAGGACTATGTAGAGTTACTCGATGATTGTCCCTCCTCTGACAAAGAGGTACGACGATCCTCTCGCGCCGGATCCTCTCAAGCCGAACCCGCTAGGCATCGCAAGGTGTCTGAGCATCTTCCCAATGAACCGAAATTCCTCTTTCGGACTTCGAACAATCCCATATCCGGTCCGTTCCTCTCAGGCGTCCAGGCGGAAAACCTCCTATTTCGGAAAACTCAACCGAATTTTAGTCCACCCAATACGGGTCATCCATACTCTCAGACAGATGCTTGGACGGGAGCTTCTTCAAGGCTTTATCAAACGTCTACCATTTCGCTTGTTCCCGCGGGGGTTGCCAAGTCAGGTCAAAGGCGCAGGGCTCAGGACCCTGTCCCGTAGGGGTTCGTGGGTTCAAATCCCACCCCCCGCACCATTCTGCGAACTAGCTCAACGGTGATCTAACCGCGCGTCGTAACCCGCCGAAAAGCTTGGGCACACTGCGGTTTGAAGCTGAATCCTAAGACCCCGCGAGGATCTTCTTTGCGAGCTGGTCGTAGACTCTCAATCTTTCCAGAGCAATGTCAGCTCCGATGACCTTGTGTTGGCCGAAGAATTTCTCAACCTCAGCCGCGAAGCCTACACCGATAATCGAGAAGTATTCTCGCAAGATGATCGAGAACTGGGCAGTCCCTACGTACATGGCTTCCAGCTTCGTCATGTTCTTCGTGAACCATTGCCAGACTACAGTTCTCCCGTCTGGATTTGAGGTCGCGTAGAGGATCACGTTCCGAACGTCCTGTCTCTTCACCTTGCCGCTCAACGCGAAGTCTAGCGTCTTTGCGATGAGTTCTGGATTCTTGAAGCTGACCAATCCCTCCAAGAATCTCAGTCGCTCTTCATCGGTTGTGCTCTTCGCGTATCTGTTGATTAGACCCTCATAGTCGTTTGACGATCTAGCATATCCCATAACGACGGACCTTTTCATGTCTGGTTCCACATTGGCTAGGTCCTTGAACTTCGACCCAGCCAACTTTGCATATGCGTCGTCCAGAAGTGTCAGGCGGGCGGCGATGACGCCTTTGAGAGTGGTGCTGTTGTCGTCTTTTTTGGTCTCGAAGATTTTGAGCCCGGCACTGTGGAATTTGCGGGAAGTCTCGACTAGTTTTGCAGGTGCGATCTGGTAGAGGAATGAGAGCTGGTCGGAGAGCTCGATGGCCGGCAGATACTCCTCCTCGTTCTGATACTTCTCAATTAGGCTGAGGTATTCCTTGAAAGGCATGCGTCCAGAGAGCAGAAAGGCTTTCGCGTCGTTGATCAATCCCCACCGATCAAGCGGAGAGAGTCTGCCCTGCCAGACGAGGTCTCGCAGCGCCTTTCCGTCATACTGGACTACGTAGAATCCTGTCTGATCTACGTTCACTTTGAGAGACCTAATAGTTGTAGGAAGATCGACCTCGGCCTTCTTCTTATCCAGCAAAAGCGATTGCGTCTTTCCGTCAACGTTCATTGTGATGGGTATCGGCCAGATCTGCTTGGAAGCTCCGCCAGTCAGAAGGAACCTCTCCTGTTCAAGCGTTAGTTTACTTCCGACCAACGAGGCTTTGACTACTGGGAAACCTTCCTGACTGATCCATCCCTCCATTATCCTGCTTACTTCAGTCCCTGATGTTTCTTGGAGGTTTGACCAGAGATCGTGGCCGGAGGCGTTGCTGTAGCGAAACTCTTGCAGATACTGAGCTACTCCTCGCTTGAAATTCTCTGAGCCAATGTACGCCTCGATCATCCGTAGAATGCTTGCGCCTTTGCCGTAGCTTATCTCATCAAAAAGTTCCTCTATCTCTTCAGGGTCATGGACACTCGCCATAATCGGATGGGTCTTGGTCAATGAGTCCCGGCCCATTGCGCCGGACGTTGACGTTCGGACGAAGTCTTGCCAGACCTTCCAATCGGGATAGGCCCGGTCTGTGGATTTGTAATCCATGAAGGTGGCGAAGCTCTCGTTTAGCCAGAGGTCGTCCCACCATTTCATCGTGACCAGATCTCCGAACCACATGTGAGCGATCTCATGAGCGATCACGTGAGCTACCGATTTCTTTGCCCGGATGCTCGTGTCCTTGTCCACGTGAAGAAGAATCTCACGGTATGTTATAGCCCCCCAGTTCTCCATCGCGCCGTAAGCGAACTCTGGGACGGCTACATTGTGGAGCTTGGGTAGCTGGAAGGGTATGCCGAAGTATGACTCGTAGTAGTCTAGGACTTTCTGGGTAGCTTCGAATGAGAATCCCGTGTTGATCTTTCCTGTCGGCCGGTCAGCAAAAGCAGCATAGAGTTCCGTCTGTCCATGTCGACTCTTCTCTTGAACGAACTTTCCAACGCCCAGATAGAGGAGGTACGTGGACATTTTCGGCGTTTTTTTGAAAATGAAAGTCTTCTTGCCGTCCTCCTTCGTTTCAGATTCGATGGGCATGTTCGAAATGACTGAGAGATTCGCATCAGTTCGCACTCTCACTCTGAAAGCTGCCTTGTATGCAGGATGGTCCAGGCAAGGAAAGACCTTCCGGGCCTGAACAGCTTCAAGATGAGTGCTGAGAATATACCCGTCTCCGTACGAGGCCTTGTAGAACCCTGTAAAGTTGTCGGAGATCTTACTGTTGAACTCGATTTCCAGGAGACCTGAGAACTTGCCGGTCTGAATCGCTAGAACCTTCCCGTCATGTTTGAACGGGACTTTTCTGCTACCGGACGTCACATTGTTGATCTGCTGGCCCACGGCGTTGAAGGACACGTCGCCGATGGATTCTAGATCCACCGTCACCTTCCCGCTGTACTTGAGACCGCTGAAATCAACATCGAGGGACAGGCCGTATTCCCGGACCTCCTGAACGTTCTTCTCGGGCTGGGTTGTGGCTATCTGCAAGAGTACCCGTATTTCGAGTATGATTTAGATGTACTTAAGAATCGCTCGAAGATGTGCTCCGCTAGTCTCGTGTTTTGGAACAGGATCGCAGAGCGTGGCACGCTTGGGAATTCGATAGTAGGACAAACATTATCATCTTCCGATCGATTTCGGCTAGAGTTCCTTTGATCAAATTCAAGTGTAAGGATTTCCTCTTGAAAGAGTGCGAGCTCGAAGCAAAGGGAACCCATTCAGTGGACGAAATGATGAAGCTGGTTGAGGTTCATGCGGGAGAGGAGCATAGAACCCTCAAGCTCTCGCCTGAGACGCGTGAAAAGATTCGCAGGTCTTTGGAGTAACAGTCCATCTAGAAAACTCTCGACTGTCTGCTCAGATTTACGCCGGTCGGACCTGAAGAGTGCTGTCGGTCCTTGGGGTCCGACGCCTCAGGAATATTACAACTGACAGTATTGCCAGGGCCCCGGCAACTACTCCCGCGATCACGTACGGTGTGATGTCTGCGAAAGGCGCAGACGCAGTTGGCGGTTGGAGGTCCGTCCCAGTCACGTTGACCCATCCGTTCATTGCTGGGATTGTGGGATGCAGGGAGCACTGGATCGGGTAGATACCATGTCTGTAGAATGTGTAGGTGAAGCTCTGTCCCGGGTTCAGTTGTCCGCTGCTAATTAGCGGTGTTCCTCCTTGTGTTATGTTTGTCTGAGGTGACGAGGTTACTGTGTGCACTGTCTGTGCATTACTCGAATAGGTCCAAGTCACTTGGGTACCAGTAGTTACGTTGATGTGTTGTGGATGGTAAGCGTAGTCGATTATGGTCGCAGAATATGTGGGATTCGTAGCTAGAACGGGTCTCGGGAAAATCTGAGGTCCCACGAAAACTGTTAGACTGACAAGTAACAACGCGAGGCCTATTCTTGAAAGGGAGTGAAAAGAAAAATGGGGCAGGGTCCCCAAACGAGGGTAACCCCTATGGCTTTGGTTTCGGCTTGAACGCAACGTATGCCACTAGAATGACGCTTACGAGGGAGAGTATCAGAGCACCGAGACTGTAGTACATTGCCATGCCGGCATTGTTCTGGGCATTGGTAGCGGTCGATTGAAGCGGCGAGTCAGCTACAGTTACGGTCGTTGTCGCGTTTATTCCGGGGCTGAACGTTTGGTGCAAGTCGTTGACTAGATCCAACCGGATTGTATGGGTGCCCGCTGAGAGTGTCAGGGGTATGCCGTTCGGGCTTGTCCAGATCGTGATATAGTGACTGTCGACCCAGACATGTATGTGACCCTCATTGTGGGCGCCGCCTCCAGTGGTTGTTGTGTTGACATCGCTTGTCGTTCCTGGATTTACAAGCGTGAAATTGTGCACGGCAAATGACACGATAAAGGAAGAGTTGACGTTGGTGTTCGAATTCAGAGCTCCTCCTGGCGATAGAATCAGTATGCCGCACTTCTGCAAACATGGAGCGGCAGCTCCATAGACACGGGGAGTGGTTGATGGAATCGCGATCAAGAACATTGCGATGACTAGTGTTGTTATCGCTAAGTGTTTACGGTTTACCATTTTTTTTCTCTCGGTGCTGTTTGCATTGTCTAAGGTTCATTAGTCTTATTCAGGTAGCAGCAATGCTCGAACCCCACTACGGTAATTAGGCAAGCGAGTATTCCGACCATGGATAACTACAAGATTCAAATCTAGGAGAAGAGAAGATATCTCGGCTACTGAACCCGAAGGCGTCCGGCGAAACTGTCAGCGGACTCTGAGGACGTAATTCTCTGAGGTCTAAGAAAAATTGGGGAGATTAAGGGTGTTACGGAACTGTTAGGCCGGTGTAGTCGCCTATCACGTACGCACTGTAAGGGGCATTGATCACATTGGCGTTGCTCGGGCTGTAGCCTGGCGTATTGATTGTACCGTAACTGGCCACGATTGTGGGAGAAGTGGTGGTTGTGATCTCGATTACTTGGTCGTTGAATTGATCGCTGATCAGAGTATTGCCGTTGGCCAGTCTTACCGCGCGTGTCGGTAGTGGTGACGCATTGCTGCTCGGACGGGCATTGGTGAAGTACTGCCAGACCGGAGTGTCAGTGGAATCGACCTCGACGATGCGAGCGTTGTTGGAGTCTGTGATGAGTGTGTTGCCGTTGGATAACCGGCTCGCGAAGGCGACGCCGCTGACAGTACCATGAGCAGTAAAAGTGGCAAAGATCGTGCTGGGGCTATTGTGCGTGACTTCGATGGCGCGGTTGTTGTTCTCGTCTGAAATGAGAATATTGCCGTTGGTCAGCAGTTCTGCAGCGTTGGGATTGTTCAGCTGGTTAGGTCCATTGCCGATAACACCGTTCTGGCCATACTGCCAGACGACGGCGTGGTCAGACATCCGGACTTCGATGATCCGCTCATTCCCCTGATCAGTGATCAGCACATTCCCGTTCGGCAGGAATGTGTTCTGGACGGGAGTGTTGAGCTGGTTGGGTCCGAACCCAGTGACACCGAACTGACCATACTGCCAGACGATGTTGTCGCCACGGTCGACGAGGATAACGCGATTATCCACGCATCCAGACTTTTTGCAACTGGTCGTCGTGCCGGCGGGAACGCCGGTGCCTGACATCAGGGTCAGTCCTCCTGGAATGCGCTCGGCGTCGTTGGTTCCAGCGATCGCGTTGGCCGAGGCGTCATGCGGACCGTTTCCGAATTGCCAGACAATGTTGCCTGCATGGTCGATTTCGATCACGCGATTGTTGAACTGGTCAGTGATCAGAATATTTCCGGGCTGATTGAAGCCTCCATTGGTAGCCTTAGAGGCACTGGTCGCGAAAACCGATGGGAAGGCGGCGAGAGCCAGAAATACTATCGCGGTTGCGAGGAAGTAGTTCTTCAAAGCTAAAGGCATGTTTCTTGTCCTCCGTAATCTTCGAAGGTTCTATCGCAATGGTACTATAATAATAGTCTTATCATCCGCGAGCGTGCCCTGTTCTTGGGAAGCAGGCTTCGGACAAACTGAGCGGCTAGAGGGCTATACGATAGCCGAGATTCCGACCGCCAAAGGGATTCGAGGTCTCGCACTCATCGCTGAAGTTTGCGCGTCCACTCTACAAGACTAGAGAGAACCTCTCGTAAAGTCTGAAGAGACTCCGCATCAGTCAACTTTAGATTTTCATCGAACTTGTCTTGGGCGTTCGCGACCAATAGCAGAGGTCTATTGATCGGGAGCATGTTGAGGTCGATCATGATCTGTCGAAGATGAAGCTGGGCCCGAGCTCCTCCTCGGAGGCCGGTTGAGGCACTGATTATTGCAGCGGGTTTGCCGCTCCAAGACGCTTCTCTCGGCGGCCGGTTGCCCCATTCGATCGCGTTCTTGAGAACTGCGGTGATGGAGTAGTTGTGCTCGGGTGTAGCAAACAGAATTGCGTCTGCGCCACGAATCTTCTTCTTGAGTTCCTTTACCTCCTCAGGAAGATCGTGCTCCAGATCCTGATTGTAGAGTGGTAGTCCTGAGACATCAACCACCTCAAGAATTGCGTCCTGTAAGAGGAGCTGTTTCGCTGCTTCTAGCAGAGCACTGTTGTAGGATCGTTTTCGACCGCTACCAGATATTCCCAGAATCGCAAGTTCAGAGGGTTCTTCCATCAAATCGCTCTTCTCTATCTGTCTCGGACACATCATCCAGTCATATACAATCTCTATGAAATGACCAGCAAGTCCGCGATGTTGGTCAACAAATACAGGTAAGATTCGACTGGTATTTAGATCAGTCATGGTAAACCGGGATGAGCTGTTCGACGAGCTGAAGTCATGGATATTGCAACTTCCGGGCGTGACTCAGGCTGCTCATCGTTTCGGTGGAACGGAATTCAAAGTCGAGGGGCTTGAGTTCATGCATCATCATGGACCGTCATTCCTGGACATTCGACTCTCGAAGAGTGACCAAGCAACCGCGCTGAAAAATGGACCAGCAATCCCTCACCGGTTTGCTCCTCAGGCTGGGTGGATAAGCTTCCGGATTGAGAAAGCAGAAGATCTCGGGCCAGCAAAACAACTCGTCCAGCTTGCGTATGAAAACGCGAAGACCAGCATGGATGCTCGTGAACGGGAACCCAATCGAAATTTGGTTGAGTTCCCGCTAGGGTGAAGTTGATTACCCACTAGAAAAGATGATGGCTCTATGTCTGCGAAGCGTCAAGGTCACGAGACTGACCAGAGTTGGGAGGGATCGGCGGCCCAGACTGCACAATCAGAATCGGGCAAGATCCAGCCGAAGCAGCTTCTCATTCTTCTCGTCCTGAGCCTCTCGTTAGCAATCATCGTCATTGATGCTACGATCGTAATTGTGGCTCAGTACCAGATTCAGAAAGACTTCCAGATCTCCCTAAAGGACCTCGAATGGATCACGTCCCTCTATGCCCTCGTCTTCGGCTCGTTCCTGCTCAGCTGGGGAAAACTGAGTGACGAGTTCGGCAGGAAACTGATTTTCATGGCCGGAATTTCTTCGTTCATCGTCGGATCCCTTGTCGACGGATTCTCGACCAATCTGTCTCAGATACTTGTGGGCAGAGTTATCCAAGGATTCGGAGCAGCAATGGCATCTCCTTCGACTCTGTCGATTCTAACGACGACATTCACGGGCAAATCCCGAAACGTGGCTTTTGGAATATGGGGTGCAACAGCGGGAGCAGCTGCTGTTCTGGGTCCAGTGTTGGGCGGGTACTTTACGACCTACGTCACGTGGCGGTGGGCGTTTTTTATCAATATCCCGATAGGAGCAGCTGCCCTTCTCGGAGCGGCCCTTGTCATCAAGGAGACCCGATTCAAGGATCCGAAGTACACAACGGACTATCCTGGACTGGTTCTCATCACTATTGGTTTGGCTAGCGTGCTGTTCGGCCTCATCGAAGCCCAGACTTACGGTTGGATAGTTCCCAACGCCGCATTTTCTGTCGGGGGCTTCTCGTGGGCGACCTCGAATCCGATATCGCTCCCTCTGGTCTCTATAATAACTGGAATCATTCTGCTAGGACTGTTCAGCTTTTACGAGATTCGTCGTGCTAGGAAGGGACTGGTGCCGCTGTTTGATTTCAGCCTTCTGAAGTACAAGGGCTTTCGGTATGGGCTATTCACGGTGACGATCGTTGCAATGGGCGAGTTTGGAGCAGTCTTCATCATCTCAATATTCTTGCAGACTGTGAAGGGGCTGTCTGCGATCAACGCGGGTCTAACATTCCTACCGATGGCCATCTCAGTCTTCATCTTCGCCCCGTTGGCCGGCATTCTCGCTACCCGGTTCGGACCCAAGTGGATTATCACAACGGGAATGGTTCTCGAGGCTATTGCGTTGTTCAGCTTATCTCAGATAATTACCATCACCAACCCCGTCTACTATCTCTATCCAATCCTTGTGGTCTACGGGGCCGGCGTTGGGCTTGCCATAAGCCAGCTTACAAGCACGGTCTTGTTGAGCATACCTTGGCAGAAGGCGGGTGTCGGTTCTGGAGCCGCAAACACAGTTCGACAGATCGGGTCTGCCTTCGGAATCGCCGTAATAGGCGCAATACTGGTGGCCCAAATATCCACAGTGGGTCAAGCCGACTTGGCATCTAGTAGCGTAAATTTTGGCCCATTGGCATCCGGGCTGAAGGCGGCGCTCAGTTCGGGTCTCTCAGGAGGGCTCGACCAATCCCTCATCATCAGCTTCGGTCCGCTCTGGCCTGCGGCTAGAGACATCATATTTCATGCGCTTACCGAGGGAACTCGGTGGGCTGCCTTCACCGCGGGTATCTTCGTCTCATTAGGAGCCTTGAGCTCGCTTCTGATTCCCGACCCAAGGCCGAAGCAGCAGACAGTCGCTCCGAAAGTCATGGCCGAGCAGCCTGAAAGGGTTGGACGGACCCTTGGGATAATTGTGATCAGTCAGTTCCTCGCCATACTTGGCCTATCTGCAGCTCTCTCTTCAGAATACCAATCAAATCCGTTCATGCGCGACTGGTTCGCAACCTACGCCTCACCCCTAGGCTTTCTCCTTGGAAACTACCTCGGCTCTACGCTGATTGGGGTAGTCGGGACGCTCCTGATCCTGTGGCGGCTAGTCTTCCGCTAGGGCCATTGACCGACCGAAGCTCGACTTCTCTATTTTGGCCCGGAGGTCTCTTTCCAGGTGGACCCGCAGAATCTGCAGTCGTGATATCTGAAAGAAGGGAGAGATGAGGTCTGCGGATAGATGCACGGGCTCAGCTCTCCACAAATTGGACAGACGTGATCCAGGTCGAAAAGCCTCGATTAATGACTTGTCTCTGAATAGTTTCGGCGACCGAGCGCTCGTTCAATATGTTGTTTGTAGACGTTAGCTGGGTATGCCCCTACGATACTATCTTCGACTTTGCCGTTCTCGAACAACATTATTGTTGGAATGCTCATGATTTCATATCTCGACGCGACTCCCTGGTTGGCGTCGACGTCCACTTTGACGAATTTTACCTTCCCATCAAATTCGTTTGACAAGGCCTCGATTGTCGGGGCTATCGCGTGACATGGTCCGCACCAGTCCGCATAGAAATCTACTAGCACCGGGATATTGGATTTGAGAACCTCAGTGTCGAACTGACCATCGTTCAGGTGGACCACTTTGCTCTTTGTGGTTTCTTTGTTCATCATGCACAAGAACCGTGCCGAATAGGATATAAACATATTGATGCACATCTATATCATCAATCGGAACGTTTCCCTCGCCGAGATTGCCTGGGGGAACGGATAGACGCATATCGAAACGTTAATAGTTTCGTTGAACCTAGTTAATCCGTCAATGAAGCTGGCAACCGACGAATTCGACCGTATCAGCAAGGCTCTATCTGACCCCCAGCGCCGCGCAATTCTGCAGAAACTGGCGATGACGGGAAAGCTGAACTGTTCTGATGTACATGCATTCTTCGACGTTTCACAGCCGACGATCTCTCACCACCTAAAGGAGCTCGCCATAGCTCACGTCGTTGAGAAAGAGAAGCAAGGCCAGTTCTGCTTCTACCACGTAAACAATGACATCCTCTCAGCCTACGTCTCAGAACTCCAGCGTCGACTGGGGTTGAACGCCATCGTGGCAGCACCACGCGCACGCTGAAGGACGCATAGACGCTCATCAATGCGTTTATATATTCACATCTTATCACTAATAGCATGACGCAACATTCGGAACCTAAATCATTGCAAGTGCTAGTCGCTCGAGAAGCCGCAAGAAATTATCGATCATTCATCCACCGTGGAAAAAAGCATCGAAACGAGCAGTCGAACCTTGAGAAGATCTACTCAGAAGAAGTGGAACTAACACGACGACACCCACATCCCGCCGACAAAACGGGATTCAGCTGACAACTCGAAACTGCCCAATATCACGAGATCAAAGAGCCGTCCGAGACTTCAAGAGGTCTAACCAACGATAGAGCTAGGTAGCCTCGCTCCTGGATTCCGGCTTCAGAGCAGCAATGGCGAGTACATCAGCCTCGAAGATTTCCGCGGAGAGAAAAACGTCGTTGTATACTTCTATCCGAAGGACTTCACGAAAGGATGCACGGCGGAAGCCTGCGAGTTCAGAGATTCATACGAAGAATTCAAGACCCTCGGCGCCGAAGTCATCGGAATAAGCAACGACAACCAAAATTCGCATGAAGCCTTCGCATCAGAGCACCAACTCCCCTTCATACTCCTAAGCGACCCGGACGGGTCGGTCAGAAAGTCGTACGGTGTCAAGAAGACCCTCAGATTAGTTCCTGGCAGGGTAAGTTTCGTGATCGATAAGACTGGAATTGTGAGACATGTCTTCTCGTCCCAGTCAAGAGCAACTGCACACGTCGGCGAGGCACTGACCGTTCTGAAATCCTTGACTTAGCTGGAGCTTTAGTCTCCTTGCAAAGCAGGTTTGCTAGGGGAGGTTCAACTCCAAGGCTGCATCATACCTTGTGTAGTATCTCTTGACGTCCGCCGCTCCATGCTTCTTCCTGAACTTGTCCGCGATAGAGCCAACTCTCTTCAAATCGTCAATTGACTTAGCAGCAAGTTCAACTGATACTTTACCGGATGAGATTCTGATCCGTTTCGACTTCAAGACATTCCTGTACCATTGATTCTTCGAGCCTCTAACTGGCATGAGATAGACAGTCTTTCCTTCTCGGACGAACCAGACCGGTGTTGAGAATTCTCGTCCCGACTTTCTTCCGGTTACCGTGATCTGAAGCTCGATGGAGGAATCGAGAGCCTTCTGAATCTCTGAACTGTCCATTGGGGAGAGTTTCTTGTCGCTCTAATTTAGTGATTGTTGCATTGATCAGTGTCTCTTATCTCGACATTTTCGAGGGGGATCGTCTAAGGCTACTTCTGGCAGGGCCTAATCACCGCGAATTGAGGTGCTCGTGTCCCTAAGGTCTATAGGCTAGTGGCTTTGCTGTATTGGTGCACGCTAATAGGAGGTGTACTAGGCCGAATGAGTCGTAGTTCGTATGGCAGTCCTCGGACAATGCACAAAGTAGTCTGTTCTGACTGTGGCAAGGAGACGGAAGTCCCCTTCCAGCCCACAGAGGGAAGACCAGTGTATTGCAGAGACTGTTATCAGAAGCACCGTAGGTACTAGGGGTCTCCCTAAACTAGGGGCCTAGTCTACCCCCTTCTTTTTTATCGATACCGACGTTTTGGCTGAGCAAATGGCTCGGCCATTCATTGTCTCCCGCGTCGTGTCTTCGTGTTAAATCGGACAGATTTCAGTAGTCGCAGACAATTCGAAAGCACGCCTGGACTCATACTATGCGTCTTCCAGGTCGAGTCCTATTTCTCCATGGATAGCGGCGTCGCCAATCTTCAGAGTCTCTGGCCTTTCCTGCAGAGGAGTGAAACGACCTATGAGTTTCAGCAGCGCGTAAGAGACGGCGAAGACATAGACGATGGTGACAGCGGCGGCGAACGCCTGTATTCCTAATTGGTAAATGTTGCCAAACAATGCGCCCGTCAGGCCGGGCGCAACGTATTGGGTTACTGCGGGGTTAGCTAGTATTCCTGTAAGCAGGCCTCCTGTGAGTCCAGCGACTCCGTGACCCGAGAACACTCCCAGAGCATCATCCAATTTCAGCTTCGGCATCACCTTGTTCAATGCAATCCAAGGTGTAATTCCGGCTGCGACTCCAATAACAAAGGCACCATAGCCATCCACGTAACCCGCAGCGGGGGTAATTGCCACCATTCCCGTGACTGCTCCGGTCATCGCTCCTAGTAACGAATACTTGTGCTGGAATTTCATGTCCATAAGCATCCACGTAATCACACTTGCCGCGGCAGCTAACTCAGTGTTCAGAACCGCAATTGCAGCGTCAATCGTGCTCCCGTAGGGGTCTCCACCGTTGAAACCGTTCCAGCCCAACCAGAGGATTCCGGTGCCAATCAGCACGAGAATGAGACTGTTAGGTTTCATCCTTCTATCAGAAGCCAATCTTGGGCCCACAGCAAGAGCCGCGGCAATAGCTGTTATGCCAGCAGAAAGGTGGATCACATATCCGCCAGAGAAATCGACTGCCCCGAGCTGGTTGAGCCAGCCACCCGCGAACATCCAATACGCCAACGGACTGTAGACGATGGAAGACCAAAGGGGAACAAAGAGCATCCATACCTTGAACCTAATTCGCTCGATGACCGCACCGGCGAAGAGTCCAGGCGTTATTGCGGCAAATACAAACTGGAAAAAGACAATGTTCGAATTCGGTATGTTGAGGGCAACCTGTGCAGGGCCGATTAGGGCTTGAGCTCCCTCAAATCCCGCGGCCAGGGTTGGGAACGGAATTCCAAGAATGCCGTAAGAGCCGATCTTCCATAAAGCTGGGCCAAAACCGAAATTGTAACCAGCGACTAACCAGACTACAAGCACGGCGGCATACGCGTAGAACACCATGAAGACGGTATTAAGAGAGAATCGTTTCTTGGCTTGACCTCCATAGTACAACGCTAATCCAGGCAGACTCATCAGGCCTACGAGCGTTGCAGCAGTAAGCATCCAACCGTTGCTTGCAGGTTCAAACCATTGAGGTACTGAGACCGGCGGGAAGGAACTCTGACTGGGGGGCGGTTCATATGTCGCAGCGCTTGCTTCCCCTACTAATACGACAGCCGCCATCGACAAGGCGCAAAAAATGAGAAATCCCCCTGATCTTCGGGTGAGCCAACTCGTCAATTGTTGCTCTCTTCGAGTAGACACCGAATTCAGCGGATATTTAGCATGTGCCCTAACCTGTCACTGACGGACTGACTGTTCTTCGGGGCGGACTTGCCCCAAAGAATGGGCTATAGATTGAGGCTCAGGGTCTGATCGAAGTCCTGCTTGCCATCTTCATCCCATCGTACCTGACATCCGGGCTGATATGCAGCGCGATGAAAGGTATCATAGTTAGAGAACACAGAACTAGTCCCTTCAATCAAGGCCTTGCGTGGTTCGAGTTAGCCTCAATTATTACCAAACCACCTAGCACGAACTCGTGAAGTTTTGCCGGGCCGAATTCCCGCTGAGCTAGTCGGGTAACAGCACTATTCGTTGCTAGCCGATGGAAAGTTGGCCCGATCATTCGAAACGGATTTCCCCTCGTCCGTCCGTGAAGGAAGAATTTAGCAAGGATCGGCATCAACGACGCGACATAGAGTTCGATCAACTTCCTCCGAATGGTCCCGTCTGGTTTTCCGATGTCGACTATCTCCAATCGCCCCTTTCGATTCACTACTCTAGAGAACTCTTCCATCGACAGTGCTTTGTCACGGACATCCCGGAAAGAGAAGCATGTGAGGATCCCTGAGAAAGCTTTGGAGCGAAATGGAAGGTTCTCCGCCGCACCCAGGACCGGGTGAAAGTTGGGTCCGAGCTCAGTCTTTGCGTGTCCTAGAAGTATCGCAGACGAATCTAATCCAACGACCTTCTCGAAACCATCTTCAAGCAGCATTCTACTGCTTGTCCCGGGACCTGGGCCGGAGTCCAAAATCCAGGTTGTTCTGCATCTCTCTAGTTGGCGGATTGCTCTGCGCCTAAGTGGCGCTGCGAGGCCCATGGAAATTAATTCGCTAATCGACTCGTAGAATGGAAGAGCGCTTTCGATAGCTCTGACTACTGTGTTCCACTCGTTGGTCGCGTGATTCGAACCGTGTCCCCTTGATTGGTTCCCAAGGAATCCAGTCCTTAAATAGCCGGTAAGTCAAAACTAGTCCTGGAAACCTCTAGCTCATCTTCGTGGTTAGAATTTTGGACATCGAATCACCCGCAACCGGTATTGGCGTATCCGAGGGACTGGACAGGAGCTTCAACTTCTCCGAAGTCTTTCAACTAGTCAAGAAATCGGTCAAGACTAGTCTAGGAAAGAGACGAACCGGTCTGATGCTGGGCCTTGCTGATCTTCCAGACTACATCGGCGCCTTTCACCAGATGGGATCGAATTTCATCGTAATGAATAGAAGCCTACTTGATCAGGTCACGCACATCGCGAAGGATCGCCAGACCCTCAACGCGTACGTCTTCTACACTCTTCTGCACGAATATTTGCACACGCTGGGTTATGTTGACGAAGGAGAAGTACGACGGTTGACCCGTCAGATATGCACCCGGGTCCTAGGGGCCGACCACCCAGCCACGAGACTGGCTACTGATGGGCCGGCTGTAATGTTTCCCGAACTCACCTTCCAGCATCACGGTGAGAGTCGCTCTCGGAGGCTTCCCAAATTCGAGATCGTCCGTGAGTTCGAGAGAGAATACAAGAGCTACGTGGCCTAAGCAAACCCTCAATAAGACAGACCCCGGGCAAAGAGGGTTGTACCTGGCTCTTTAGTGCAAGAATCTCATCCAAACGTTATCAGGTAAGTCTGATTTTCTGACGAGAAAAGCACTGAAGGCCTCGCGCACAATCTTACAACTCGGAGACTTTGAATTCGGCCAACCCTAAGTTCATACTCATGGCGAACCCCGAGACATTAGTAGACTCGACGCGAAGGCGAAGAGGCGAGGCGTCACAATTCAACGGTTGCTCAGGTCAGCGGTCATTCCTGAGTGGCTGAGATCAAATCCCTAGGCCGGCCGAACACTATCTAGCAGTTTCTAGCGTCAACGAAGGTGGGCCCTGTTTTTGGATTCAACGGATTTGATGCGGTTTCCTCTCCCCGATTCGATCCTCTATGCCTCCGATTCTCCGCCAATGTAGTCCAGGAATCCTTTCAGTTTCCAGTAAGCATCAAGAAATTCCAATCCCCGATGTGTAATCGAGAATCCGGGCTCTTCTCCTGTTTGTGTGAGGACTAGCCCGGATGAGGACAGGTCTTTGAGGTAGTTTTTGGTCCGGTCGACCGGTAAGCCGACTGCATATGAGACTCTAGTTATTCGAGTCAGCCCCTTACGTTTCAGAGCTTCTAGTATTTCGGCGTAGATGTCCATGCGGGATCGTTTGGCGGGCTGCAATTTCTTAGAGAGTCGGTTTGGGTAGCTCGCTGACCTTTGATGTTGGTTTTGCGAATCGTACGTCCCCCGACACCTTGATTGTCTCGGTGTAAAGTACCTCGCCCTCAACGGTTACGCCTGCTTCTATGACGCCTTCTCTGAAGTAGAGGTTCCTCGCTCTCGATCCGTGCTCGAGTTCTAGCTTGTCAGCGTAAACATCCTCTACCTTGCCATCATGTCCGACGCGAACTTCGCGTGCGACGATTGGGCCGGCCGCCCTAGACCCGTGTCCCAGCTCGACGGTGTCCCCTTTTGCTCCCTTGATGGTCTTGAGGTCTCCTCCCACCCCGATGCGTTTCTCGGCAAAGATCTGGCGAGCCTCCATTGAGCCGCCGACGTCAAGAGAGTCTAGTCTGAGTTCTCCTCCGATGTAGGCTCGGCCCCCAATATCTAGGTCCTTCTCCAGTGTCAGGTTTCCAGACACCCGCAACAGTCCTCCAACGTCGACCTCGATCCCCTTTCCGTTCCCGCTTATCGAGGCCATTCCTCCTACGTCCAAGGAGGTGAACGAGAGGTCTGCTTTGCTCTCGAACTTTCCCCCCACGTCAACATCTTCCCCTTCCCCGCCTTCCACTAGAGTAGCGAGTCCGCCTACGTCTATCTTTGAGAATTTCAACGGCTTGGTCGATTCAAATTTGCCCCCAACATCAACGACCTTCGAGACTTCTCCTCCACCGACCCGCGCCATTCCGCCAACGTCGAGCTTAGCAGACTTTATCGTCCCGACTATGTCGACGGTGCCTCCGACGTCTACCTCTTCGACTTCCGCTGTTCCTTGTACTCTGAACGAGCCGCCTACGTCCACCTTCTTTCCATAGATGGTTCCTTTAACTTCAAAGACTCCTCCCACGTCAAAGTCTTCGGCGCGGGCGTTCCCACCTATCCTGAGTGCTTTGTCCACATTGACGGCGGATGCTTCGAGTGACCCGTCGATCTCTAGCTCTCCGTCGTCGACCCTAACTTCGCCCTTGGCGTTCAGATCCCCCTCGATTCTGATTTTTCCATGACGTGCGGAGAAATCTGAGCATGATAAGCCTCCAAGGAACTCTGCGTCTCCGTCGCAAAAGACTCGTCCAGTTACATGGACTATCTTGTCTTCTGGTTCTACTCGTGCTACGTGACCGACCCGGAGATCGCCTTCGACCTGGCCGAGCTTGGCGGTAGCGCCCTTGGATACGGAGACGTCACCCATCTTCTGATGACTCTTATCGCGTCGCTTGTCTCAAGCTGTTGATCGTAAGCCAGTTCTTGGTGGTTGCTTGCGCTATTCTCTCTTGGTCGATTTTGACATGACACATTTTTCGTCAATCGTTCTATGTCTCGCCGCGGCTTATAACCGCCGTGCACGTTGAATGGTCA